>OGZT01001354.1_pt1 | contig 17213 bp, 12 predicted proteins | sample 1576891 | NCBI WGS metagenome assembly OGZT01 (sample SAMEA3541521, study PRJEB24748) | human gut metagenome | biome: human gut; feature: human-associated habitat; material: faeces | place: China | collected 2012 | reverse complement strand
AAGATAAAGGAGAGGGATGTTGCTCGAGATAACATGCGGAACAGACCGGCAGGCTGAAACCAGGCTCTGTGATTATTGAACCCACCTCAGGCAATACGGGAATCGGCCTGGCGTCCATTGCAGCTGCAAAAGGGTACAGGATGATACTGACCATGCCTGACACCATGAGCATGGAGCGGCGCAACATACTGAAGGCATATGGGGCAGAGATTGTGCTGACACCGGGTGAGCTTGGCATGACAGGCGCCATTGAGAAGGCGGAAGAACTTGCAAAGGAGATTCCGGACAGCTTCATTCCAGGACAATTTGTAAATCCCGTGAACCCCAAAGCCCATATGGGCACAACCGGGCCGGAAATCTGGAATGACACAGATGGCAAGGTGGATATTTTCGTGGCAAGCGTGGGAACCGGGGGCACCATCACAGGAACCGGCGCCTACTTAAAACAGCAGAACCCGCACATCCAGGTAATTGCCGTGGAACCGTCCACCTCGGCCGTTCTGTCGGGAAAGGCTGCCGGCCCCCACAAGATTCAGGGAATCGGCGCCGGTTTTATCCCCGAAGTGCTGGACACAGGCATATATGATGAAATCATTGCGGTTGACAATGAAGTGCCTTTTGCAACTGCAAAACTGCTGGCAAGAAAGGAAGGCATACTGGTGGGGATATCCTCAGGCGCGGCCCTGTACGCAGCCATCCAGGTGGCAAAACGCCCTGAAAATCAGGGAAAGACCATTGTGGCCCTGCTGCCGGACAGCGGGGACAGGTATTATTCCACGCCTTTGTTTGTGGAGTAGAGGGGAAGGTTATTTTTGAAACGTGTAGCAGTGATTTCTTATGATGAAAGGGCCGGTGTTTTTCATGCGGAACAGATGGAGTTCCTCTTTGACAACCGGATAAAGGCATTTTCAATGGATGTGCCGTCCATCAGGAAACATGGACTGGAAAAAGCAGACCTATACTGCATGCTACGTCACGAGGTACGAGGTTACCAAATGCAGGGTAACGACGTTCCAGGTAGAAGTCACGGTCTTCGTCAGGAATATCAGTTGGTTTCTTTGTTCCGGCTTGCAATGCTTTGGCATCTTCAATTTTCTTCGGAACCCAGATACGTCCGTCGTTACGGAGAGACTCAGACATCAGCGTCAGTTTAGACTGCTTGTCACCGTGTACGGGGATACAAGTCGGGTGAATCTGTGCGAAACATGGGTTAGCAAAATAAGCGCCTTTCTTGTAGCATTGGATAGCTACAGAGCCGTTGGAACCCATAGCGTTGGTAGAAAGGAAAAAAGCATTTCCGTAACCACCAGTACCGATTACTACGGCATGAGCTGCGAAGCGTTCGATTTCACCGGTTACAAGGTTACGGGCAATGATACCACGTGCACGTCCGTCGATGATGACGAGGTCAAGCATTTCATAACGAGTAAACAACTTGACAGTACCTTTTTGTACCTGACGGCTCAATGCTGAATAAGCACCTAACAACAACTGCTGTCCGGTCTGACCGCGGGCATAGAATGTACGTGATACCTGTGCACCACCGAATGAACGGTTGTCAAGTGTGCCACCGTAATCGCGGGCGAAAGGAACGCCTTGGGCTACACACTGGTCGATGATGGCATTAGACACTTCTGCCAGACGATAAACGTTGGCTTCGCGTGCACGATAGTCACCACCTTTGATTGTATCGTAGAAAAGACGGTATACGGAGTCACCGTCATTTTGATAGTTCTTAGCTGCATTGATACCACCCTGTGCAGCAATAGAGTGAGCACGACGGGGAGAATCCTGGATACAGAAGTTGAATACTCTGAATCCCATTTCGCCCAGAGAAGCGGCTGCAGATGCGCCGGCAAGTCCGGTACCTACAACGATAATGTCAAGACGACGTTTGTTGGCAGGATTTACAAGTTTTTGGTGAGCTTTATAGTTACTCCATTTTTCGGCTAACTGGCCTTCAGGAATTTTAGAATCTATTTGAGTCATAATGCTATTTACGATTTAATCAGTTACAATTATAAAATTTAGCAAGCGCCGCATGCCAACGATTTAACGAAGAATACGACTACTACCAGGGCAAAGCAGATGACAACGATAGTTGAATAAATGTTGGAGATACATTTCCAGCGATTGATCCATACTTTGTTGTTCCAGCCCAGTGACTGCATAGAACTCCAGAATCCGTGAGTAAGGTGGAACCAGAGAGCAGCAAGCCAAATGAGGTAAAGCACTACGTATACAGGATTAGAGAAGATGTTGATAATGTGATAAACACCGTCAGCAGCATAAGTAGTGTCTACTACTGACCCCATGTTGTGCATCAATTCGGGGAGCTGCATCTTAGCCCAGAAGTTAAACAGATGAAGACCCAATCCAAGGATTACGATAAGGCCCAACACAAGCATGTTTTGTGAAGCCCATTCTACAGTTTTGGGTTTGTCTACTACGGCATAACGTTCATTACCGCGTGCTGCACGATTCTGCATTGTCAGCCAGAAAGCATAGATAATGTGAATCACGAAGAGGGCAGCCAGTCCTAAAGTCGCCACTAACGCGTACCAGTTTGCTCCCAGGAACTCACAAACCATGTTGTAACCCTCAGCCGAGATGATCGCAACAAGGTTCATCGCCATGTGAAACGTTAGAAACAGGACAAGGGCGATACCGGTAACGCTCATCACCACTTTCCTTCCTACAGATGAATTACTTAACCACATAAATGATTGATTTTAAATTATTTAATTGTTAGAACTATGATTTTTATTTTACGTGTCTACGTCTCTTCGTGCAAAAGTACAGGAAATACATTGATTAACCAAAGAATTAAAGAAATAATTCTTTAATGTATCCACGTGTCAATGTACTGGTTAGCTTGTGTTGTTATGGTGAAATTAACCGATATGTCAACTATTCTTTCTTGCTGATCTTCTCGCCTTGGGCGGCACGTGATCGAAGAGCACGGGGAGAATCACCAAAAGAGGCTTTACAGAAGTGAGCAAAATGTGATAAAGAATCGAAGCCATAACGAGTGCTGATGTCGGTGATTCGTTCTTTGGTGTGTTGCAGATCGTCAAGAATCCCTTCACGTTTTTTATCGAGTATCCATTCGTATACCGGTACACCATACAGGTTTCTGAAAAGGCGGCGAAAAGTTGTGACAGTATATCCACCCAGATGGGCAAACTCTTCTACATTTTTGACTTTCCCATAGTTTTGCATAACGAAATATTGGAAACTTTCAGTATAGGTACTGATAGGATAGAAGAAACTGGCGAGTTGTGGCTGGGGATAATAACAAGTGAGAAGGAATACGAGTTCCTGGCACTTCAAATCAATAAAAGGACCACAGGAGATACCTTCCGTCAGGTATTCACTAAGGCTGGTTATAAGGTCGTTAAGGCGGGAATTCATCATTAAAGGAGTATAAGTCAACGGAGCTTCGGCGCCATTCAGAATTTCGCGATAATGGTCTTCGCATATTTGTGGAAGTTCGTTGAACCAATAAACAATGTATTCCACCTCTGTCAATGCTAATATTTCAATTTTAGAACCAATGGCCTGAAGAATAAATTGTCCGGAGTGCAAGCTGGTACCGGGATATTCCTGGCTATTTACGAGTAGTTCGCCTTTTATCATGAATATCATACAGTTCTGTGTACATTTATCGGCAGGGAAGTGTTGTCCTCTGGGAAAACTCCGGTAGACAAGTGTACTTTCAGCTGCTTTGGGACACTGTGCACAGTTGGTGAATCTTTTACAAGAACTGTTTTTTATCATGAATTAAATAAGGACATGTTATTGGTTAAGGGAACAAAGATATTATTTTTTTTATGAATACTCAATGTTTTTGCTATATCTTTGTCCAATCTAATAAGTAAGAATACGATGAGAAAATTTGTGATTATCTGTGTTTCGATGTTCTGTATAATAGGCGCTCAGGCACAAAATTGGGATATAAACACGTTGCATAAAATAAACAGTATGGATGGGAAGTTTGTGCGAAATTATAGCAAGGTATTTTCTCGTTCGGCACCTTATATTTCGGTAGGTGTACCTGTGGCTATGGCTATTTATGCAGGTATAGGAAAGGATAAAGAACTATTGAAAGATGCTGTATATATTGGGACAAGTGTTGCTGAAGCAGTAGTATTAACCTATGGTATAAAACATTTGGTGGGGCGTGAACGGCCTTATGACCGTTACCCGGGACGGGTACATCCGTACAGTACGGAGAGTAGTCCTTCTTTTCCGTCCAGTCATACGTCGGCAGCTTTTTCATTGGCTACATCGTTGAGTATCAAGTATCCTAAATGGTATGTGATTGCTCCATCGGCCCTTTGGGCTTGTTCGGTGGGATTTTCACGAATGAATGAGGGTGTGCATTATCCTTCGGATGTAATAGCAGGTGCGGTGATCGGTACTGGTTGTGCGGTGGTCAATGTATATGTAAATCGTTGGCTGAACACCTGGTTGTTTGGTGAGAAGAAGAAAACTCCCGGATTGGTATATTAAAAAAAAAAACTGCTAATTTATTGATAATCAGTGTTTATAAGAGTGTGCGTTTTTGATATGCAAGAGTGTACACCTTTATATAATAAGAATGGTTCTTCTTCAATTTAGTTGAAAAGTACATTTTCCATAACCATCTTTATTTTGAGTAACTCTAATCCTGCCCTTCCATACATGCTTCGCTTCACTACCTTTAGTTTGTTAACGAAGCCCTCAGTAATCCCATTGGTAATATTGTACTTGATTGTGTTTTTGATCGCTTTGTAATCTTTCCTTATTCCTAATAAAAAAGTTTTTAGGGTTTGTAAATTTGTATTCCAAAATTCTTTCATCCATCTTATTAGTTTGTCAGTTTCCGTACCTGTAATAATACAGTAAAAGGATTTAGCTGCCTCATACATCTGTTTAAACCAATAAAACTCAGACAACGTTTCAATAAGCTCTTCCTCCGGCTTATTAACCTTTTTTTGATAGATTGATTTGTTAATGATGACGGATATTTGTTTGAGGGACCATAGTTTCCCCCTTTCGTCTATTGGTTTCCCTTTTCTATTTGGTTTGAAACATTTAGGTCTAAATCCTCTGTGTCCGTCACTCAAGTATCTGTAGTGGTCATAGAATGATGTCAAACTTCCCTTGACCCCCATTTTACAAATCTCGACATGAAGGCTTTTTAGAGCGATTCCATTTTTAACCCCGTCTTCAACGTACTTATCATACAAATGGTAGTTGTTCCTCTGCTTACTATTTCGCGTAGGAAGTTCTTGCATTCTACAGAATTTGGTTGCAGTCTGCCGTGCTATTCCCAGCTTCTTAGAAATGGCAAAAGGTTTAAATCCCTTTTGTTGTAATTCTTTCACTTCTTTAAACTTTATCATGCGGGAATCTTCTTTCGCATTCTTAGGATGTATATTAGCTATGGTAGGCTTCTTGGGTTGTAAAAGGCAATCATTCCTGGATTCTTTCTTCCTGATTTTATTGCAGTAATCTGCATAATGTTCACTGATAAGCCTGGCCATGTGTTCTTGCATATTCTTGATAAGGTGGAACTTGTCTGCAACCTCCACAATGGGGCGTCCGATCGAAGCAATGGCAGAACTATAAGCGGTAGACCGATCTCTGCTGACAAGATTTACCTGCTGGTGTGCTTCCATCCAGTCACGGAAGCTCTTTTCTTCACGATCGGGCAATAAATCAATCGGATGTCTATTCAATAAATCGATGACAATCGTTCCATATGACACACCTTTACGCCAAGCCCAATCGTCAACTCCAATTCTTGCAATCCTCTTGTAATCAGGCGGACAGAGGCGATGAAGGCAACGCAGTAGGGTTGATGAACTTAATGTGACACCGTAATATGAGAGGAGTTTACTGATGGGGATGGAAGGCATTAGTAGACCATTACGAATTACGGTTAACTCTAATCGCCGTGTACGTCTGCGATAGCGAAAGATTTCATTACCAGGCTGTTCGGCAAATGTCGTTTTATGACAATCTTCATTTTTGCAGAAGAATTTTCGCGATTCAAAAAACAGAACAACCTCTTTGCCTAGTATTGACAAATCATTTATTTTTCTAATGTATCGACTATGGACATGATGACTCTCATTTCCACAATAAGGACATGTTCCACTTGACTTAGAGCTTTTTGAATAAAGAATTATAGCATTTCCATCATGACGTACATCTTCGATAGCAATGTCTGATGATTGATAAATAGAGGCTAAGCTATTGTCTTTATTAAAAATAGTTGAACCATCATTATTGTTTAATGATGGTTTTATTGTAACTTTGTTTATATTAGGTTTATCTGGCATTCGGTTATTCTTTATGTTTGGCGATATAAAGATACGGAAAAAGGGCCAGGTAACCTAATATTTACACATGATTAATCACTGAATATCAGTGGTTTAAAACAAGAAAAACAATCGGGAATTCTTTAAATTCATAGATCGTTAATTTATGGAAATTGGATTATAAGACAGCTCTTTTCAACTAAATTGAAGAAGAACCATAAGAATGTACACTCTTGTTTTATAAAAGTGTACATTCTTGCAAACGTCTCTTCACGTTCTTATTTATTTCAGCATTTGCTCGTATTCCTTCGATTTCAATATTTCCAGTGCCCGTTCTACACTTTTGTTTGTTTTATTCATCACTTGGAAATATTCATTCATATCCCATAAATCACGGGCTATCAATGCTTTTAATTGTGTTTTGATCAACGGCAGAGCTTTGTTATATTGTTCTTCATTGAACTCAATCTTCTCCTGTTCTGCCATGTCACGCATCATTTTCAACAATTCATCATCTACCTCAAACTTTTCATTGAAGGTTTCAAATTTCTTGTATTGGTTTGTGAGCTCTTTGCGATACTTCTCGATATACTTCATGGTTAATTTAATGATAACTCCTTTGGCTACAAGATTACGATGGTAATCTGTATAAAGAGTGGTGTCAATCGGAACAAAGTAATCGGGCATGATACCACCACCACCGTAAACGGTACGTCCCAGTTTCTTGGTCTGGCATTTTAGTGAATCGGGGAAGTGGATGCTGTCTGCATTCATTAATTCACCGCGGTTGAAGCGGTCTATTAAATCCTGATTGTACCGTTTTTGGTTACTTTCATCGCTGTTATTTCTGCCTGAGAGTTTAGTATCTACTGTACTTTCATAGGGTTTTTGAATGCAACGACCGGCGGGTGTATAATATCGGGCGATAGTCAGACGGATCATAGAACCGTCCGGTAGGTCGATGGGGCGTTGCACCAGTCCTTTACCGAAAGAACGACGGCCTACAACTACTCCTCTGTCCCAGTCCTGAATAGCTCCGGTCACGATTTCACTGGCCGATGCAGAATATTCATCTACTAATACCACCAAGCGTCCTTTGCGGAAATTTCCTGTACCCTTAGCAAAGAATTCACTACGCTGTGCAGTACGTCCCTCTGTATATACAATCAGTTCCTTCTCTCCCAGGAATTCATTTGCCAAGTCAATGGCTGCATTCAGATAACCGCCTCCGTTGCCTTGCAGGTCGAGGATAAGGTCTTTCATTCCTTTCTTTTGCAGTTCCTTCATTGCCGTAAGGAACTCCTCGGCTGTGGTAGCTCCAAAACGGTTGATACGGATGTAACCTGTTTTGGGTTCAATCATATAAGCAGCATCCAGACTGAGAATAGGGATTTTATCCCGCTTTACGGTGAAAAGTAATGGGTCTTTCACACCCCGGCGGATGATGGTCAGGTTTACTTCTGAATCTTTTGGCCCACGGAGGCGGGCCATGATATCTTCCGTACTCATTTTTACACCTGCAATCGCTGTGTCGTTCACAGCTACAATACGGTCACCGGCAAGAATGCCTACTTTCTCAGAAGGACCATTACTGACGGGTTGTACAACCAGCAATGTGTCTTCAATCATCTGGAATTGAACCCCGATACCTTCAAAATTACCTTGTAGAGGCTCGTTCATTTTCTTCACCTCTTCGGCATCCGAGTAGGTGGAGTGAGGATCGAGTTGTGCGAGCATCTTAACGATGGCTTCTTCTACGAGCTTATCTTCGTCTACTTTGTCTACATAAAGGTTGGCGATAGCAAATTCGGCCATTTGAAGCTTGCGCATGGCAGGCGTACCAAAGTTTTGTGCCTGTGCTGTAATAGCCCACAGGCAGGCTAAAAGGATATATAGTTTCTTCATCATCTTAATTTACTTAATCACTCATCATTAATCAATTTCCATTCCTTCAGGAATGAACATGCTGATGTCTTTATTATAGCTAAGAAGTTCGCGTACAATTGTAGAACTGATACAGGTAAGTTCCGGTTCGGTGAAAAGCAAAATAGTTTCTATGCCTGCTAACTTTCGGTTGATGTCCGCGATGGTCTCTTCGTATTCAAAGTCTTTTACCGTACGTATGCCACGGACTATAAACTGAGCGTCTACTTGCTGCGCAAAGTCAATGGTCAGGCAATCATAAGACATCACTTTAATTCGCGGCTCGTTCTTGTAAAGCTTCTGAATCATCTCTACACGTTTCTCAATCGGGAAATAAGTGTTTTTATTTTCATTGATACCTATTCCTATAGTTACTTCGTCCATAAAAGTCAATGCACGTGTAACTATCGAATAATGTCCGATAGTAAACGGGTCGAACGTGCCCGGAAAAATAGCTCTTCTCATGTGTTGTTTTATGCTATATCTTCTTCTATAACCAGATTGTCTATAATAAAGTTTTGTCGTTCCATTGTATTTTTACCCATGTAGAACTCAAGCAGTTCTTTTACCAAGTCGGTCTTACGCAGTGAAACCTGCTCCAGGCGCATGTCTTTGCCAATGAAGTGTTTGAATTCATCCGGAGAGATTTCTCCTAAACCTTTGAATCGGGTGATTTCCGGATTAGGATTCAACTCTTTGATGGCTCTTTGGCGTTCCTCATCACTGTAGCAATACAACGTTTTTTTCTTGTTGCGTACACGGAACAGAGGTGTTTGCAGGATGTAAACATGTCCTTTCTTTATCAGATCCGGGAAGAACTGAAGGAAAAAAGTGATAAGCAACAAGCGGATGTGCATACCGTCCACATCGGCATCTGTAGCTACAATTACTTTGTTGTAGCGTAATCCCTCTATGCCATCCTCAATGTTGAGGGCAGCTTGCAATAGGTTGAACTCTTCGTTTTCGTATACTACTTTCTTGGTTAACCCGAATGAATTAAGAGGTTTACCACGAAGACTAAATACGGCTTGTGTATTCACGTCACGGCTTTTAGTGATAGAGCCACTTGCCGAATCTCCCTCGGTAATGAAGATACAAGAGTCTTCTTCCAGGCCTTTGCCTTTCGGATCATTTAGGTGGATGCGGCAGTCACGTAATTTACGATTGTGCAAGTTTGCTTTTTTAGCACGTTCGCGAGCCAGTTTGGTTACACCGGCTATGGCTTTACGCTCTTTTTCAGAGTCCTGTATTTTTTGAAGCATGATTTCTGCCACATCTCCGTGTTTATGCAGAAAGTTGTCTACTTCTTGTTTAACGAAGTCACCAACAAACTTATTTACTGTTACGCCACCAGGTGACATATTGGTAGAACCCAGTTTGATTTTAGTCTGACTCTCGAACATCGGTTCTTCAACGTTGACCGCGATAGCAGCTACCAGCCCATTGCGTATATCCGTATAGTCCTGATTTTTATTGTAAAATTCTTTAATGGTTCGTGCTATATGTTCCTTAAAAGCACTTTGGTGCGTACCACCTTGTGTGGTATGCTGGCCGTTGACGAATGAATAATACTCTTCACCGTACTGGCCTGTATGTGTAAAGGCTATTTCAATGTCTTCTCCTTTGAGGTGTATAATCGGGTAAAGTCCGTTGGCAGTCATATTATCGTTCAGAAGATCTACAAGACCATTTCGTGACACGATGCGCTGTCCGTTATAGATAATTGCAAGTCCGGTGTTGAGGTAGGTATAGTTGCGCAACATCGTTTCGATGAATTCGGGGCGGAAACTATAGCCTAAGAATAGGGTAGCATCCGGTTCGAAGAAAATATAAGTTCCATTTTCCTCTTCCGTATCCTGTGTTTCGTCTGTCAGCAGATCACCTTTGGAGAAAGTGGCAATACGCACCTTTCCTTCTCGATAACTGCGTACTTCAAAACGTGAGCTTAGTGCATTGACTGCTTTTACACCGACACCGTTCAGTCCGACACTCTTTTTGAAAGCCTTACTGTCATATTTTCCACCGGTATTCAGCATACTGACTGCTTCAATCAGCTTTCCTTGTGGAATACCTCGTCCATAGTCGCGTACGCTAACACGGAGATTCTCTTCGACAATAATTTCTATCTTTTTGCCGGCTTGCATCTTGAACTCGTCGATACTGTTGTCTAACACTTCTTTCAAAAGGACATAGATTCCGTCCTCGGCATGTGCGCCGTCGCCCAACTTCCCGATGTACATACCGGGACGTGTGCGGACATGCTCCATGTCGCTCAGATGACGGATGTTGTCGTCTGTGTATTCTACTGGATTGTTGTCTACAGGTATCAGCTCGTTCTCTTCCATAAATAATAATTTTTTAATATGCTATTATATCAATGTACCATTGACATAGTAGTACATTGACACATTATTCTATCTTTTTTGTAAACGCGCGACGACGTTTATGTTGTTCCGTTTTGAAGTATTCCCACTGAGCTTGTACTTTCCCGTTCATCTCCAACTCAGGGTTGCTTTCTGCAAAGATAAAACCTAATTTTTGATAAACCGGAATTAAATCGGAAAATAACAATGCGTTAACACCTTTATTTTGATACTCCGGTTTCACGGCTACAAGCAACAAATCAAGCATTTTTGCCCGGCGTTTCATAAACAAGGCCTTTAATAAATAATACCAGCCAAAGGGTAACAAACGGCCATGAGATTTTTGCAAAGCCTCTGAAAGTGAGGGCATTGAAATACCTACCGCAATTAACTGATCATCGGCATCTGTGATAAGCGTTACCATACGCAAGTCAACAATCGGGAGATACATCTTCACATATTGGTCTATCTGACGTTGTGACAAAGGTGAGTAACCGTACAACGGACTATAAGCTTCGTTCATTAATTCAAAAATGGCTTGTCCGTACTCGGCAGCGATTTTTTTGGATGAACTGTATTTTTTTATTTTGAGATTATATTTTCTTTGGATAAGTTCAGAGATACGTTTGTGTTTGTCCGGTATGGCATCCGGAATGTAGATTTTATATTCCACCCAATCGGCATCTTTCTCATATCCCAGTTTTTCCATGTGTTGCGGATAGTAGGGATAGTTGTAAATAGTTGCCATCGTACTGAGCTGGTCATATCCTTCTATGAGCATCCCTTCTGCATCGAAGTCAGTAAATCCTAAAGGTCCCTGGATATGCGTCATGCCTTTGGCTTTTCCCCACTCTTCTACCGTTTTCAGTAGAGCAGAAGAAACCTCAGGATCGTCAATAAAGTCAATCCAACCAAAGCGCACGTCTTTCTTATTCCATTTCTCGTTGGCTTTGTGGTTGATGATAGCGGCAACACGTCCTACCAGTTTATTATCTTTGTAGGCCAGAAAATATTCAGCTTCACAAAATTCAAATGCCGCGTTTTTCTTTTTATTGAATGTGTTGAGCATATCGTCGAAAAGATCGGGAACAGAATAAGGATTGCCCTTGTACATTTCATAATTGAAACGAATAAACTTTTTTAGCTCTTTCTTTCCGGATACTCTTTTAATTGTAATAGCCATAATTTGTATTTATTTGAGTTGCAAAGATACGTGATAATCTTTAAATTACAACGTGTGAGCTGCAAACTCTTTCTCTGTCAGTATTACTTTTTTGAGTGCTTTCCACCCGGGGAGGTACGTCAGGTGATGGTTCTATCGAACTGATGTTGTATTTAGCGGTATTGTGTTGATTTGTAGACATGGTGTCCTGGTTTGTGACTTGTCTCCAATAGTGCAAAAAGTGTCTCCAATAATGCGTCTGTTATCAGAGGACATTTTTGGCATAGGATGGAGCTTGGGTGTCTGCAACTTGCTTTATATTTGTGACGGTTAAAACTAAAAAATGTGCTATGAAAGACAATTCCAGTTAGCTTCCGGATGCTATCATATTATTATTTTTTTGAGTTCTTATTTTATATAAATAACTCGTGTGAATAATATTAACACCTTACAATATAACTTTAAATTTATGGATATCAAATTAAAATTGAAGCATCTGCTTCTTATGTTGTTTCTATTGAACATGGGAATATTGAATGCACAACAGAAAATCAAGGTGACAGGTCAGATTGTCGACAATAATCAAGAGGCGATTATTGGTGCAAATGTTCTTATTAAAGGGACTACCATTGGTACTATTACTGACTTTAATGGTAATTTCACACTGGATGCCAATATCGGTTCCGTATTAAATGTAACTTATTTGGGATATGTTCCGCAAGAGGTCACTGTCACTGCACAGCAGCCTATGGTTATTACTCTGAAAGAAAATGCCCAGGAGTTGAATGAAGTTGTTGTGGTAGGTTATGGTACGCAGAAAAAGATCTCTACGATTGGGGCACAGTCGGGTATTAAAGTTGTGTCCGAATTGAAACAGCCCGTAGCCAATCTTTCTACTGTTTTGGCTGGCCGTGTTTCAGGTATTGTAGGATTACAACAGACCGGTGAACCGGGAAATGATGCTGCGAATATTTGGGTACGTGGTATTGCTACTTTAGGAGGTACGTCTCCTTTGATTCTGGTAGACGGTGTAGAGCGTTCCATGGATGACTTGAATCCGGAAGATATCGAATCCTTCTCTATTTTGAAAGATGCTTCTGCTACGGCTGTATATGGTGTACGTGGTGCAAACGGTGTTATCATTATTACAACGAAAAATGGTGAAATCGGTAAACCTCGTATTCGTGCGGAATATACTTATGGTTTCACCCGTTTTACTAAGTTACCGGAGTTGGCCGATGGTATTACTTATATGCAATGCGCCAATGAAGCTGCTACAACCCGTGGTAAAGATCCTCTGTTTTCTGCAGAAAAGATCGGAATGACTGCTTCTGGTCTGGATCCTTATTTATATCCGAATGTAGATTGGTATGATCAGATTTTTAATGATTGGGGGCATAACCAACGTGTTTCTGTCAATGTAAATGGCGGTTCTGAAAATGTTCAGTACTATGTATCTCTGTCTTATTATGACGAAGCAGGTTTGTTTAAGGTAGACAATATGCAGGATTATAAGTCGGAGATAAAATATTCCCGTTATAACTTTAACTCCAGTTTGAATATGAAGGTGACCCCTACTACAAACCTCAAACTTAACATTAAAGGAAATATGGCGGATAAGAACTCACCTTATGTGAAGTCTGACGATATCTTTTCTGCTGTATTCCGGATTCCGGCTATTCAGATGCCTGTAATTTATCCGGGTGATAGAGTTCCGTTTCTTTCTACCGGTGGTGGTTTGATGAATCCACTTGCTGAATTGACTAAGAAAGGATATAGAAGTACGACTCACAGTAAGGTAATGGCTGATTTGAGTCTGGAACAAAAATTGGATTTCATCACAAAAGGATTATCTTTCAAGGGTATGTTTGCTTATGATATTGAGAACAAAACATACCTGAACAGAACGCGTAGTTATAATACATACTGGGCTGATTCTCGTGATGAGAATGGGGAATTAATTATTGTACAGCAAGGTAACTCTGTTGATGAGTATTTAAAGCTGGAACGGGGTACGGATAAAAACCAGCGTAAATATTATATGGAAGCGGCTCTGAATTATAATAGAACCTTTGCTGATGCCCACACTGTTACCGGTATGCTTCTTTTCAATAGAAGTGACCGTTCGGATTTGAACTCGAATTCTTTGACTTACTCACTGCCTTATCGTTCACAGGGTTTGGCCGGGCGTGCTACTTATTCGTTCAAAGATCGCTATATGGCAGAAGTGAACTTTGGTTATAATGGTTCTGAGAACTTTACTCCGGGTAAACGTTATGGTTTCTTTCCTTCATTTGGTGCCGGTTGGGTTGCTTCCAATGAGCCTTGGTTTGAACCGGTTTCAGATGTTATCAGTTTGTTGAAAATACGTGCTTCTTATGGTCAGGTAGGTAGTGACCAGATTAAAATAGGTGATACCACTTATCGTTTTGGTTTTTTGTCCGAAATGAGTTCTTCCAGTAATGTATATCAGTTTGGACTTCCTAATAATACGTATGGTGTGACGGGAGGAAAAGATGTTTCCAAGTATGCCGTAAATGTGGGATGGGAAGTTTCTACAAAAGCCAACCTCGGATTGGACTTGGAGTTGTTCCGGGGGGATCTTACTTTAAACTTTGATGTGTTTAAAGAAAGACGTGAAGATATCTTTATACAGCGTCAGTCTATACCTGCAACAGCCGGAATTAATGTAGTTGTTACCGGTAACCTGGGTATTGTAGAGAATAAAGGTTTTGAGGTGAATGCCGATTTTAATAAGAGATTCGGTGACTTTATCTGGGGAGTAAAAGGAAATCTGAGTTATAACAAGAATAAGATCATTGAAGACGATACTCCTTCCAAACCTTATCCATGGATGGAGAGTCGTGGAACTTCTGTTGGTCAGCGTTTAGGATATATCTGTGATGGCTTCTATACAGACGATGATATCAATAATCCGGATGTAGCGAAAACGGTAGAACCTGTAATGGCTGGTGATCTGAAATATCGTGATTTGAATGGCGATAATGTTATTGATGATTATGACAAAACTTATATTGGCAAAGGTACCGTTCCGAATATTGTATATGGTTTTGGTACTACTGCCGAATGGAAAGGATTCTCTTTAGGTGCGTTCTTCCAGGGTGTAGGTAGCTGTGATATTTTTATGAATGGTACAGACTTTGTTCCTTTTGAGAATGCTACCGCCAGAGGTAATCTTTTCTCTAACATCACTGACCGTTGGACGGAAAATAATCCAAGACAAGATGCCCTTTATCCCCGTTTGGCGATAAGCGGAACAAATCAGAACTATGCAACAAGCGATCACTGGATTAAAAATGGTGCATTCCTTCGTTTGAAAACATTAGACTTCGGCTATACGATTCCTAAAACAATAACCAGTAAGTGGCATATTTCTAATTTACGTTTTTATGTACTCGCTACCAATGTTTTCACTATCTCTGGCTTTGATATGTGGGATCCGGAACTTGGTAACGGTACCGGTACTAAATATCCTAATATCAGTACCTATAGTTTAGGTTTGTCATTCCAATTTTAAATAAAACAAAAGATATGAAGATGAAAAGATATATTATAGCTTGTTTATTAGCAGGTTCAGGGGCATTGATGACTTCTTGTGGCGATTACCTGGATATTGTGCCCGATAATGTGATATCTCTGGAAGAAATATTCAAAACACGTAAAGGAGCAGAAGAGTTTCTAAATACAGCCTATGCCACTCTTCCACGGGAGTGGGACCCAACCGACGGTTGTGCTGCTATTTGTGATGAGATGGATTTTCCCTGGGCTGAATATGAGGAGAACTCTATCAATGAGGGAGGTATGAGTCCTTCAAAAGGATGGAGACAGAAATGGGGTGGTTATTATAAGGCCATTCGTACGGCTGCTACTTTTATCTCTCATATAGATATGTGTCAGGATGTTAACATTACCGACAAACTGAAAGCACAATATAAGGCAGAAGCCCGTTTCTTGCGTGCTTACTATTACTTTTGCATTTTCCGTTGGTATGGCCCGTTTGTAATTATGCCTGAAGTAGAGGTAGACGTAGATGGTTCTATTGATGAAATGAGTATTCCGCGTAGTAGTGTGGATGAGTGTGTACAGTATATTTATAATGAACTGGAGAAAGCATGTAATGAAGGTTTGCCTGATTGGTATGAAGAATCTACAGACTATGGTCGTGCTACTATAACTGCGGCACGGGCTATTCAGTCTCGTCTGTTGCTTTATGCTGCCAGCCCTCTGTATAATGGTAACACTGATTATGCTAATTTCAAAGATCAGGATGGCAACCAGTTGGTAAATCAGACGTATAGTGATAAAAAATGGCAAGATGCAGCTAAAGCGTCGAAAGCCTTTATTGACCGTTATACAGATCGTTTTGCTCTGTATACGGAAAATAAAGAAGACGGTAGTATTGACCCATATGCCTCGTATCAACAGCTTTTCCTGACAGGATGGAATAATGAGATAATCTGGGCACGTAACAACTGTTCTTTCTGGTCTTTTGAGGCAAATGCTCCCCGGTTCTGTAACGGATGGTCTGGCTGGGACCCTACCCAGAATATTGTGGATGACTATTTTACGTCTAAAGGCTTGCCTATCTCAGATGAACCTTATGCAGACAAGGATCCTGACTACACTACTGAAGGAACTTGTGCCACAACAATAGGTTATGCTCCTAAAGGAACTTCCAATATGTATGTGAATCGTGAATCGCGTTTTTATGTATCTATCTGTTTTGACAACAGTAAATGGGTAGCTACAAAGAATGCAGCAACCTGCGAACTTTATTTTGGAGGAAATACAGGACATACAGGTAAAACTCGTAACTATTCTACAACCGGATATATTCTTCGAAAATACAGTAATCCTTCGGTAGACTGGAAAAATAGTCAGAATGTGTCCAATCGGCAACAGGCTCTTTTCCGTTTGGCAGAGATTTATCTGAATTATGCCGAAGCTCTCAATGAATGTGAAGCGAGAGATGTGGATGAGGTTTTGAAGTATGTGAATAAAGTTCGTGAACGTGCGGGCCTTCCGGGGTATGGTGATGGTCCTGAATTTATCATGCTGAAATCAAAAGAGAAAGAAGCCATCAGAGAGTTGATTCGTCGGGAACGTCGCATCGAATTGGCTTTTGAAAATCATCGCTTCTATGATGTACGTCGCTGGAAGATAATGGAAGAAACGGACAAATGTATTTATGGGCTGAATATTTCCGCCACCCGTCCTTTGTTCTATCAGGTGATAAAGACAGAAGATCGTCCTCATGATTTCAAATACTATTTATGGCCTATTCCACAGAGCGAGATTTATAAGAATAAGCGTCTGGTACAAAATCCGGGATGGCAGGCTATTGACTAATAAATTCCAAAGAGTACAGTTATGAAAAATCACTACTGTCCCGTTAAGATTTGAGGTCTCGAAATAAATCGAGTTGACCATCAT
>OGZT01001348.1_pt1 | contig 17254 bp, 14 predicted proteins | sample 1576891 | NCBI WGS metagenome assembly OGZT01 (sample SAMEA3541521, study PRJEB24748) | human gut metagenome | biome: human gut; feature: human-associated habitat; material: faeces | place: China | collected 2012 | reverse complement strand
ACATTTATTAAAGCAATATTCTGCGGAAACATTTGGTTTTAATAGAGTATACGAGGAACGGGTCGTTTCTCTACGGAGATCGGGTCGAAACTCTACGAGAAACGAAGTGATCATCGTAGAGAAACTTGTTGATGTTTATAAGATGTGACAAAAGAAATAAAACGAAAGAGAAAGGAATGTGTTGCTTTGTAATTAAAAAGGATGGCGGGACTTTGGGCGGTTAAAATTATTAAGCCGTATCGAAAAAATCAATACGGCTTAATAATTGTTTTGATATCGTAAGAAACTATTTTTCTAAAAGTGCTTTTGGGGTACGTTAGTAATAAAGTACTAAAGTATTTTCTTTAATCGGTTCAGAAACACTGTTGCTTCTTCCATACTGAGGCAGAGAGGTGGCAGGAGGCGAATAACATTTGTACCACTTACCCCAGTGAATACTTTTTGTTCTTTCAGCAATTTTGTACGTAGTTCTTTGATCGGAGTTTCAAATTCCATACCAATCATTAATCCTTCACCGCGTACCTCTTTAATTTGCGGGAACTTCTTTAACTCTTCTATCAGATAAGTACCTACTGTAGCAGCATTTTCTATCAGTTGTTCCTGTTCTATAACATCCAATACGGCAAGTGCAGCGGCACAAGCAAGGTGGTTACCTCCGAAAGTGGTACCTAACATACCGTAAACCGGTGTAAACATCGGGCTGATAAGTACTCCTGCCATAGGAAAACCATTGGCAATACCTTTGGCTACAGTAATGATATCGGGTTTGATACCTGTATATTGATGAGCAAAGAATTTACCGCTACGTCCGTAACCACTTTGAATTTCATCCAGAATAAGTATCGTACCATTCTCGGTACATGCTTTGCGAAGTTCCTGCATGAATTCTGTAGTAGGTAGCTTGATTCCGCCTACTCCCTGGATACCTTCGATAATAACGGCACAAACGTCACCTTTAGCCAGTTCGGCTTTCATTGCTTCCGTATCATTCAATGGGAGATAGGTTACATGTTCATTGGCATTGATTGGAGCAATGATTTTTGGATTGTCCGTAGCTTCTACTGCTAATGAAGTACGTCCGTGAAAAGCTTTGCTGAAAGAGATTACTTTTGTTCTTCCATTGTGAAATGAAGCCAGTTTAAGAGCATTCTCATTCGCTTCTGCTCCACTATTAATAAGGAAAAGCGAATAATCATCATAACCTGAAATCTTTCCCAAACGTGCTGCTACTTCTTGTTGTAGCTTGTTGATCACTGAGTTTGAATAGAAGCCAAGTTTTGCAACCTGATTGCTAATCATTTCAACATAGTGCGGATGAGCATGCCCGATGGAAATAACGGCATGCCCCCCATAAAGGTCGAGATATTCTGTTCCGTTTTCGTCCCATACATGGCAGCCTTTTCCTTTGACTATATTTATATCGAAAAGAGGATATACATCGAATAAATTCATCATGATATTTACAATTTTACGATTTACAATTTACGATTGAAGTTACTTTTATTGATTTACGATTTACAATTGAAGTAACTCCAATCGTCTAATTGTAAATCGTCCAATCGTCAATCTAAAAGGCCGATGGTTTTAGCCGGAGACCTACTGTTTCTTCCAGATTGAACATTAGATTCATGTTGTGGACAGCTTGTCCGCTGGCACCTTTCAGTAAGTTGTCGATACAGGAGATGATGAGTAACTTATCACCGTGTTTCTCCAGGTGTATCAGACACTTGTTGGTGTTGACAACCTGCTTCAAATCGATATTCTTTTCTACGATATGCACAAAAGAGTCTTTGGCATAATACTCCTCATACATGCGTACGATCTCTTCCAGAGCAACTTTTGTTTTTACGACAATTGTAGTGAAGATGCCACGTGGAAAATCTCCCCGGTAAGGGATGAAATCTATCTCTGCCTCGAAGCTGTTTTGCAGTTGCTTCAGTGACTGTTTGATTTCAGGCACATGCTGATGATTGAAAGCTTTGTATACGCTCAGATTGTTATTGCGCCAACTGAAATGGCTGGTTGCACCGGGTTTTACTCCGGCTCCTGTGCTTCCGGTTATGGCATTCACCATGATGTCATCATTCAGCATCAAATGTTTGGCAAGTGGAAGCAGCCCTAACTGAATGCAAGTTGCGAAACAGCCGGGGTTGGCTACATGCTTGGCAGAACAAGTGGCGCGCCGATTCAGTTCGGGCAGTCCGTAGATAAAGTCATGATCCGGAGAAGCGATGCGATAATCCATAGAGAGATCGATGATTTTCAGCTCTTCCGGGAGGTTGTGGCTCTCTATAAATTTCTTTGTATCGCCATGAGCGGTACAAAAGAAAAGTACATCAATGTCATCCAATGGAAGTTCGTCTGTAAAAGTCAGATCGCACTCTCCGTAAAGTCCTTCGTGTACGTCGGTTATTTTATTTCCGGCATTGCTACTACTATTAATGAATACAATTTCGGCTTCAGGATGATTCAGAAGCAAGCGTATTAATTCACCTGCGGTATATCCGGCTCCGCCTATTATTCCTACTTTAATCATTTGAATATCTGTTTTTTTCTTCGGGAATGATAATCCACATTAAAATATATACAGGGACACCGGCAAATGCGGTGAATATTGTTAGTATAGCATAGGCGATGCGTACGAGAGAGGCATCCAATCCGAAGAATTGGGCCAACCCGCCGCAAACACCTGCAAGCATTCTATCACTACGTGAGCGTGTCAGTTTACGTTCGTTACTCATCGGGGACTAAATCTCTTCGTCCTTATGGTTTGCGTAATAAACGCGTAGTGGGGTGGAAGTTACTTTTATGAAACCTTTTGCATCTTCGGCTGTCCAGCCTTTTTGCATTTCACCGTACTCACCAAACTTTGTTTTTACAAGATCATCTTCAGATTCTACGCCGATGGTAGAGAAAGAGAGCGGACGGAGTTCAAGGATAGCCGTACCGTTCACATTGCGTTGTGATTCCTGTAGCATAGCTTCAATGTCTCTCATCACAGGTTCCAGATACTGGCTTTCATGAAGGAACATGCCATACCAGTTGGCTACCTGGTCTTTCCAGTATTGTTGCCATTTACTCAATGTATATTTTTCAAGGAAACGATGAGCACCGATGATCAGCATAGGAGCGGCAGCTTCAAAACCAACACGGCCTTTAATGCCGATGATTGTGTCGCCAACGTGCATATCACGTCCAATACCATAAGCGGCACCAATTTCTTCCACTTTCTGAATAGCGGCAATCTTATCTTCGAATACTTCTCCGTTTACGGCATGAAGTTCTCCTTGTTTGAATTCAAGGCGTAACTGTTCGCTACCTTCTTTTTCAACTTGCTTCAGATAAGCAGTTTCGGGCAATCCTTTTGCGGAATCCAGTATCTCACCGCCGCAGATGGAAGTTCCCCATAAACCTACGTTATAAGAGTATTTGAGTTTTGTAAAGTCGGCACTGAAACCATTTTTGTTCAGATAGTCAATCTCTTCCTGACGGCTCAATGCCATATCACGGGTTAGTGTAATGATTTCCACACCCGGTGCAAGTACCAGAAAAGTCATATCAAAACGAATCTGGTCGTTTCCGGCTCCGGTAGAACCATGAGCGATGGCATCCGCACCGATTTCATTTGCATAACGTGCAATGGCAAGTGCCTGGAAAATACGCTCTGAACTGACAGAGATGGGATAAGTACCATTACGCAATACATTTCCGAATATCATGTATTTCAAGCTCTTTTCGTAGTACTCTTGTGTTACGTCGAGTGTAACATATTTCACAGCTCCCAACTTATAGGCGTTTTCTTCATTCTGTTTCAGTTGTTCGTCGCTGAAACCTCCTGTATTGGCACATGCTGCATATACTTCATAGCCTTTTTCTTTGGCCAGGTACATTACAGTATATGAGGTATCCAATCCTCCACTGAATGCAACTACCACTTTCTTTTTCTGTTCCATGATATATCTCCTTATTTATATAATATCTTCTTTATGTTTTTCGGGGTCGTAAAGCATAGCTGTACAGATGCAGAACTTACGGTTTTTTGCCACTAGTATGTCATGATTGATACAACCTTCGCAACCGCGCCAAAATGATTCATCATCAGTCAGCTCATTGAATGTTACAGGTACATAACCAAGTTCTGTATTCATTTTCATTACAGCAGCACCGCTGGTCAAACTGAATATCTTAGCCCATGGCCAACGTAAGCGAGCCAGTTTGAAAGAGGCTTGTTTGATACGTTTTGCCAGTCCCAATCCACGGTAGTCGGGATGTACAATAAGTCCTGACGTTGCTACATATTGTTTGTTACCCCATGACTCAATATAAGTAAAGCCTGCAAATTTTTCTCCTTCAAGGGCGATAATAGCTTTGCCTTCCTTCATTTTGGTAGCAACATATTCATGTGTACGTTCTGCAATCCCTGTTCCGCGCACTTTCGCTGCGTTTTTAATTGTCTCCAAAATAGTGTCAACGTAAACCTCATGTGAGGCGTCGGCTACCATCACATCTATTTTTTGAGTCTCCATTTCTTTAATTCGTGTGTCGAGTATATTGTTATATGATTATTGTATATTCGGGAAGATGAGCGACAAGAAGTTTCGTACCATTTTAGGTTCAGCCCCTTCACGCAGTACTAACATGATAGTATCATCTCCTGCAATGGTACCTAAAATATCTCCGAACTCACGGTTATCAATGTCATAAGCCATACTGCTGGCATATCCGGGACGTGTTTTGATAACAGCAATATTACCAGAAAACTGTAGGGATATAAAACCATTGTTCATCAACATCTCAGTGGCACTTTGGTCACCCACGCGTTTATACATGATGTCATTGGGCAATACATACACATATTTACCATTCATGCTGGCTGCTTTGGCTACCTTCAATTGTTTCAGGTCGCGAGAAAGAGTAGCCTGAGTCAGTTCGAAACCTTCAGCAGCAAGTGCTTGCAGAAGTTCTTCTTGTGACCCTACCTCTTTGCTCGACATTTCTTCCGGTGACCGGAGCGCCGGGGGAGGCACGAGCGCCGCGAGATCCTCGGCCGCGAGCTTCTGGATAAAACGGGCGTCGGTATCCCGCGGAAGCAGATCCCGGATATCGCGCCCCCGGAAGATTTCGTAAAGCAGATTCGGGAAAGGGCAGGCGGGGAGCCACCCCGCCGGGAGCGGGCCCGCTTCCTGGACTGCCCACCGGCGGAACCAGTCCGGAAGGAACCCCTCGCGCCGCCGCCTTTCAACATGTTCGTCTCCTTATATCTTTTGTATGCTTTTTATTATACCACGCTGTTCTATGTAGTGTGCAGGGAATTGTATGAAGGAAGCTAAAACCACAGTCACGTTGAATATGATTAAGCTTTCTTTGCTTCCTGTTCATATCAGGCAACACGCTAAACCTTTGTCTTTCTGAAAACAAGGGCTCACTAAGGGATACGCCTCGTATATAGCATTTCATTCAAGCATATTCCACAATCATCGAGAAGAAAGATACCTGCAAAATAGCAGGGAATCAGTTTTTACCACAAAAAAACAGTGCTCCCTATATCAAATACCCATCTGCACACATAATTGAACACCTCAATACATGCGCTATCGTTTCATAGACATTGTTTTCTATGTACAATATCGTGAACGACAGTCTTATAACGACTGCTTTGTATGAATTTCAAAGTTCTTATCGTACACTATATCTTTTATAAAACACCTATTTATAGCCTCTATAGAAATATCTATTTATAGTTCCTATAAAGATTGATATAAAGATAAAGAAGCGTTATACTTAAAATAGAGATAGCAAGGAGGAGATATTATGAATGTTTTCATGAGTTCATTCAAGAAATTGATATCACCACGTCTATGCGAATCGTTCCTGTTTTCCCGTGCATTGTAAACAATACGAATTCTATTTTCATAAAAAAACAGTATTTTAAAAGCCTCCCATGGATACCGGAATACTATCAATCAACGTATGGCTTATCCTCCTGTATAACTTCGTAAAACAGTGAGAATAAAAGATGTCCTTGCCCGTATAAAGACGCACACCCGGAATCGTTGTTCCTGTTGCTTCACTCTTTGTTGCTGCATAAACATCCAGCTGATTAATGTAATCTGCTGTTGTATCGGCTGCGCCAAGTGTATCTAATACAGCCAGTCCAAAAGAGGACTGGTTATCCTGTTTTGCTACCGATGTCGTGTGAAATCTGCCACGGATTGTAAAGTTATAATCCTTAGATTTCACCTTCGTGTAATAGATTTCAAATCCACTCTGACCGGTATTTGCCATCTTTCCTTTCGCTTTTGTATTCAGCGTTAATTTGTTTGCGGCACTGTCGTAAACCGGTGTCACCATACCGTCTGACTGCGTTCCCAGCTTTGCTGTCTTCCAGTCAGCAGAACCTATGCCTGTCGCTGCTCTTGCATTTTCACCTGCAAAAGACGACCACGGCATCAGTAACACAACCATTACTGCCGCAAGCAAAACTGCAATGCTTTTCTTGCATTTTGCTCTTTTGTTTTTCATCATAATCCTCCATTCTTGCCTTTATGGCAATTTTACTCCAATGAGTATCATATCATATATAATAAAATACAAAAAATATTAATTCCGTATATATACCATATTATTTTTAAATACTAAACCTCATTCTGCAATCACAACTATTTACCTTCTCTCAGAAACAGGATATCACAATACAAAAACACCCGGAGAAAATCGTTTTACCGACTCTCTCCGGGTGCTTCTATTTTAGATTCTGTCTGTTAAGACGAATCTTTTTTACTTATAAAGTTCTACTAACTTCAGTAAGTGCTGGTAACGTGCATTTGCAGTCTTTTCAGATTCAGCAAAGAGTTTTTCAGCTCTTTCTGGGAATGGCTTAATCAGTCTTGTGTAACGAGCTTCGTTATTTAAGAATTCCTGATATGAACCATCACCTTCCTTAGAAGTTAATGTGAATGGATTCTTTCCTTCAGCCTTTAATGCAGGGTTGAATGAGAACAGATTCCAGTATCCGGCCTTAACAGCCTTCTTCATTTCATCCTGGCAGTGGTTCATACCACCCTTAGCGATACCGTGAAGTTCGCAAGGAGCGTAACCAATGATTAATGAAGGACCGTTGTAGCTTTCAGCTTCAGCAATTGCCTTAACAGCCTGTGCAGGATTAGCACCAAGAGCAATCTGTGCTACGTATACGTAACCATAGCTCATAGCGATTTCTGCAAGACTCTTCTTGCTGATTTCCTTACCTGCTGCTGCGAACTGGCAGACTTCACCGATGTTAGAAGCCTTTGAAGCCTGTCCACCTGTATTAGAATACATTTCTGTATCGAATACCATAACGTTTACATTCTCACCTGATGCAAGTACATGGTCAAGACCGCCGAAACCGATATCGTAAGCCCAACCATCACCACCGAAGATCCATACAGACTTCTTAGCGAGGTAATCTTTCTTTGCAAGAACTTCCGATGCAAGAGGACAACCTTCTTTTGCTGCCTTTTCTACTTCCGGAATCAGTGCTGCAACATCTGCTGCATTCTTCTTTGTATCATCCTTAGATGCAAGGAAGTTTGCTACAGCTGTCTTTAATTCAGCAGATGCCTTTTCAGAAGCTGCCATTTCTTCAAGTTTAGCAATAGCCTGATCTCTTAAAGTCTTCTGTCCAAGATACATACCGAAACCGTGTTCTGCATTATCTTCAAACAGTGAGTTTGCCCAAGCCGGACCCTTTAAGGAATCTTTGTTTACTGTATATGGTGATGTAGCTGCCGGACCACCCCAGATTGAAGAACAACCTGTAGCGTTGGAAATGTACATCTGCTCACCAAATAACTGTGTAATTAATCTTGCGTAAGATGTTTCTGCACAGCCTGCACAGCTTCCTGAGAACTCAAGGAGTGGCTGGTTGTACTGAGAACCGATAGGAGTAGCATCTGTAAATACAGGCTTAATCTCCTTCTTACCAACATTTGCTACTAAGTAGTCAAATACCGGCTGTTCTTCTGCCTGTGATTCCTGTGGAACCATCTTTAATGCGCCCTTAGCGGCTGCCGGACATACAGTTACACATTCGCCGCATCCCATACAGTCTAATGGAGATACAGACATTGTAAACTTCATGCCTTCAGCTACTGCATGCTTAGAATCAGCAAGCTTAATCTGTGAAGGTGCTGCACTTACTTCACCTGCATCCAGAATAAACGGACGGATTGTTGCATGAGAACATACGAATGCACAGCTGTTACACTGAACACAGCTTGTAGGATCCCATTCAGGAACCATAACGGCTGTTCCTCTCTTTTCGTATGCAGATGCACCTGTTTCAAACTGACCATCAGCAATATCCTTAAATGCAGATACAGGAAGGCTGTCACCATCCATTAATCCGATAGGATCTAACAGTTCGTTGACCATCTTTACAGTAGCCGGACGACCTGTACGGTTGATTGTCTTCTTTTCTTCTGTTGCATTTGCCCAGTCAGCAGGTACTTCTACCTTATGTACAGCATCTACACCGGCATCAATTGCCTTGTAGTTCATTTCTACAACAGCGTCACCCTTCTTGCTGTATGACTTCTTAGCTGCTGCTTTCATGAATTCAACTGCCTGATCGATAGGCATTACGTTTGCAAGCTTAAAGAATGCAGACTGTAAAATTGTATTTGTTCTCTTACCCATACCAATTTCAATTGCTTTGTCAATTGCATTGATTGTGTAGAGCTGGATATTGTTCTTCGCAATATACCGCTTTGCTTCTGCATTCAGATGTTCAGCGAGTTCTTCGTCTGACCACTGGCAGTTAATCATAAAGATTCCGCCTGGCTTAACATCCTGAACCATCTTATATCCCTTTGTGATGTAAGATGGGTTATGACATGCAACAAAGTCAGCCTGATTGATATAGTATGGACTTCTGATTGGGTTATCACCAAATCTTAAGTGGCTGATTGTAATACCGCCAGTCTTCTTAGAGTCATACTGGAAATATGCCTGAATGTACTTATCTGTATGGTCACCGATAATCTTTGTAGAGTTCTTATTCGCACCTACAGTACCATCACCGCCAAGACCCCAGAATTTACATTCAACAGTACCCTTAGCAGATGTAATAGGAGCCGGCTTAACTTCCGGTAAGCTTAAGTTTGTTACATCATCTACGATACCGATTGTAAATCTTGCCTTTGGAGCATCTTTTTCAAGTTCTTTGTATACAGCGAATACTGATGAAGGTGGTGTATCCTTAGAACCAAGACCGTAACGGCCGCCTGTTAAGATAACATCATTCATACCGGCTTCACGAAGTGTTGCTGCTACATCAAGATAAAGAGGTTCACCTAATGAACCAGGTTCCTTTGTTCTGTCGAGTACCGCAATCTTCTTAGCAGTCTTAGGAAGAACCTTTAAGAGGGAAGCTGATACCCATGGACGATACAGTCTTACTTTTACAAGACCTACTTTTTCGCCCTTTGCTGTTAAGTAGTCAATTACTTCTTCAGCTACATCGTTTATAGAACCCATTGCAATGATGACTCTGTCTGCATCCGGTGCACCATAGTAGTTGAATAAATCATAATCTGTACCTAACTTTTCGTTAATCTTCTTCATGTACTTCTCAACAACTGCTGGAAGTGCATCATATGCTGAGTTACATGCTTCACGATGCTGGAAGAAAACATCACCGTTTTCATGTGAACCACGCATAGCCGGATGTTCCGGATTCAAGGCATGTGCACGGAATTCTTCTACTGCTTCCATATTGCACATTTCCTTTAAGTCTTCATAGTCCCACTTTTCAATCTTCTGAATCTCATGAGATGTACGGAAACCGTCGAAGAAGTTAATGAATGGAACTTTACCTTCAATTGTTGCAAGGTGTGCAACCGGGCTTAAATCCATAACTTCCTGAGGGTTTGTTTCAGCAAGCATTGCGAAACCAGTCTGACGACAGGCGTAAACGTCACTATGGTCACCGAAGATATTCAGGGACTGTGTAGCAACTGTACGTGCTGATACATCAAATACACAAGGAAGCTGTTCACCGGCAATCTTGTACATATTTGGAATCATCAGAAGAAGACCCTGTGATGCAGTAAATGTTGTTGTTAATGCACCTGCTGCAAGTGAACCGTGTACTGTACCTGCGGCACCTGCCTCTGACTGCATTTCTACTACCTTTACTGTATTACCAAAAATGTTTTTCTGTCCTGCTGCTGACCACTGGTCAACAACATCTGCCATTGGACTAGAAGGTGTGATAGGATAGATACCTGCAACTTCTGTAAACGCATAAGCAACGTGTGCAGCAGCTGTATTACCATCCATAGATTGTTTTGCTCTAGCCATTTCTTTGTAATCCTCCTTAAAAATATTGTGGAATTGTATCATTCCGATTATCTATATTTTAGTATTTCTTCGACAAAAAGTAAAGGCATTCTTCTAAATTATCTATTAAAATACATAATTTCTTTTTAATGCCTTTACAATTTTTGTTTATTTTTACTATCGTTTGTGTATACAATTACAGTATCAGCTTCTTTTTATAACCTTTTCTGCCAGTTTTTCCAATGCCTGTCCATCTGCCTTTTTCATGACTGACCGGATCGTTACCATGTCCTCACAAATAGTTATATTCTTCATATTCTCCAGATATGACTTCATCAGCCTGCCGGATACCGGACCCCACGAACCGTTTTCAATCACTGCCGCATAGCGGTTCTGGAAATTCTTCATTTTTAAATGATACAAAAAATCCTCCATGCATGGCATTAATCCACCATCATACGTAATGCCCGCAAGCACCAGTGCATCATAACGGAAGCTGTCCGCAACCGCTTGGGCCATATCTGCTCTTGCAAGGTCAAAAACAGCAACATTTTCTTCACCCTGCCCCTTCAATATAGAAGCAAAATGTTCAGCCACATATTTTGTATTGCCGTGAATTGATGAATATGCCACCACGACGCCCTTTTCTTCTGGCTGATAACTGCTCCATTTTGCGTATTTATCCAAAAAGTATTCCAGACCACCGGTAAGCACCGGTCCGTGCAGCGGTGCAATTTTTTCAATATCAAGTACCGCTGCTTTCTTTAAAAGGCCCTGGACATTAGCACCGTACTTGCCGACAATATTAATAAAATACCTTCGTGCTTCCCCTGTCCACTCATGCTCCAGTACGTCCTGTGCTTTTCCTGCGGCATCATAAGTGCAGCTCTGTGACAATGCACCGAATCTGCCAAATCCGTCCGCTGAAAATAAAATCTTATCGGCTTCATCATATTCGACCATGACTTCCGGCCAGTGTACCATTGGTGCCATCACAAAATGCAGCGTATGTCTGCCAAGCTTTAACGTATCGCCTTCCTTGACTTCTAATATAGAAAGTTCTTCCGTATCCAGTTCAAAAAACTGTGGCAGCATGGCTACTGTTTTTGCATTTGCCACAACAACCGTTTCCGGATACTTTACCAGAAATTTCCGGATATTTCCGGCATGGTCCGGCTCTAAATGCGAAACAACCAGATAATCCGGCGCTTTTCCACCAAATACTTCTTCCAGATTATCAAACCACGCATCTGTCGCCCGGTTATCCACCGTATCCATTACTGCAATTTTGCTGTCCTTAATCACATAGGAATTGTATGTCACCCCGTCCGGTATCCGGTACTGGCTCTCAAACAAATCCAATGTCGTATCGTTTACACCTACATAAAAAACATCTTCTGAAATCTTCCAAACTGCCATGCCAATCCTCCTTGTTTTTGCTTTTTTACTTTTTTTGTCATTATAAATCTTTTTTGTGTTAAAAACAAGAACGTTTCCTATTTTTATTAAATTTAAAAGAAAAACTTTACAGATATTTTATACATGAAGCCGTCATCTGATTCAAAAAACACCGCAGAAAAGTTTATCCTCTTCTGCGGTGTCACTCAATTTATTCTTTATATTATAGTAGTTTTACAACTTAGTCATCTGCGCCCTGTAAAGCATCGTAGCCTGTTTCTCCGGTACGAACCTTTACGACATCTTCCACATCGTATACGAAAATCTTACCGTCACCGATATGTCCGGTGTAGAGTGCCTTCCTTGCTGCATCAATAACATCTGCAACAGGAACTTTTGAAACAACCATTTCGACTTGAATCTTAGGAAGAAGCTGCATATCAACTTCAACACCTCTGTAGTATTCCGGTGCGCCTTTCTGTGTACCACAGCCGAGTACCTGTGTCACTGTCATACCTGTTACGCCGATGTCGTTCATTGCCTTCTTTAACTTTTCAAACTTAGACTGCTTTGCAAGGATTTCAACCTTTGTAATCTTATTTTCCTTTTCAGGAGAAGTCTTTACAACTGCCGGTACGGCATTTTCCATCTTTTCAGAACCGAAAACTTCGATTTCATCATCAGATGCGATTGTTAAATCATTTGCTGCAAATTCAAATCCTGAGTAAGCACTTGCAAGACCATGTTCTGCGTAATCCAGACCCTTGATTTCAATATCTGCCGGTACTCTTAAACCGATTGTGTGCTTTAATACTTCAAATACGATAATCATTGTTACGCCAACCCATGCGCAGACTGTAACAACACCTAAAAGCTGGATACCGAGCTGCTTAAATCCGCCGCCGTAGAAAAGACCTGCTCCAACACCGTTCTGACCTGTTGAGAAAAGTCCGACACAGATCGTTCCGAGTAAACCATTTGCAAAATGAACACCGACTGCACCAACCGGGTCATCAACCTTACATACTTTATCAATAAATTCGATTACCAATACAACTGCAATACCTGCGATGATACCTTCAATGGCTGCACCGTACATATCAATACAGTCTGTACTTGCTGTTACGATAACAAGACCTGCTAATGTACCGTTTAATGACATGGATACATCCGGCTTCTTATAACGGATCCATGTAAATAACATTGTTGTTACGGTTGCTACGGCTGCTGCCATATTTGTTGTAGAGAATACTGAACCTGCAAGCGCCCCCATTGTCATTTCTGAACCATCGGCTGCATTTGTCAGACCTTCCATTGCTACGGTTGAACCACCGTTAAATCCAAACCAGCAGAACCACAGGATAAACACACCAAGTGCTGCCATTGTCAGATTGTGTCCAAGAATTGCTCTTGGCTTTCCGTTCTTATCGTACTTACCGATACGAGGTCCTAATACTGTGGCACCAATCAGAGCTGCCATACCGCCTACCATATGTACCGCACAGGAACCTGCGAAATCGTGGAAGCCTAATTCTGATAACCAGCCGCCGCCCCATATCCAGTGACCTGATACCGGATAAACAATCAGTGAAATAATTGCACTGTAAATGCAGTATGCTTTGAAATCTGTTCTTTCTGCCATTGCTCCGGATACGATTGTTGCTGCTGTTGCACAGAACACTGTCTGGAAAATGAAGAATGCGTAAAACGGAACACCGTCCGGTGTTACTGCTGAGTAATCACCTCGTGTAAATAAATCAATTCCACCAAATATTGCGCTGGATGATCCAAACATAATACCAAAACCGATAATCCAGAAAATCGGAGTACCGATACAAAAGTCCATTAAGTTCTTCATAATAATGTTACCGGCATTTTTTGCTCTTGTAAGACCGGATTCAAGTATACAGAAACCTGCCTGCATAAAGAATACCAGTGCGGCGCCTACCAGCACCCATACTGTATTAACTGCTGAAAAGTCCATAACCATTTCCTCCCTTAATTCCATCTTCTTTGTCATGTCTTCTGGTCAGGTGGATCCGAGCCTGTCCGGATTATTGAAGCTGCAATCCTTTTTCCGTACCGAAAATTTCTGTTTTTTGAAATTTTACCCATATACGAAAAAAAGACGTGTAACCGATTATTCCTAATCTGTTACACGCCTTTGTGCATCGCTGTTCAATTTATGTTGCTTATTATACCGCCTTTATTTTATAATTATTGAAAAAATCGGACATTTTCTCTTGATTTTTTTAATTTTTGTTTTATTATTTTTTTATACACCACCTATTTTTAAGTTTTTGCGGATATTTACTTGCTTTCCGTACTGCGGGACAGGATTCCCCACTACGGCGGCAAAGCAAATTTTATAAATCCGTTTTTACAAATTAATTTTACAGATTGGAGTTTTTCACATGCGCACCGGATGCACACTCATTCAGCCTTACGTATTTTTAACCTTAAACAGCCTGCTTACCAACGAGCATCTGCTTTCTTCTCCGGCGGATTTATTCTGCTATGAATTCAGCGGCGATGTTTCTTTAAAATTTGTTGCATCACCATATACAGAATTGATTATCGGACAGCGCCCTGACGGCAGCTGCCGCATTTTTTGTATCCGCACCGCTGATGAACCGTTGATACTAAAACTCTCCGGATTTTCATACTGCTTTGGTGTGCGGTTTGATGAAAGTCTGTATTACCGGCTTCCGGGACATCCGTTTCCTTTTCCGGCTGACCTGCTCCAGACCATTTCCATGTCTGATTCTGATATCTTTTCAGGTACGGTTTCTTTTTCCGAGCGGATACAGCGTTTTCTTTCCGCATTAAACAAAACCGGAAAAACACCAGTCTGCCCGCCCGCCGCCACACTCATCCATCAGAGCATCAAAAAAGCTGACGGCGATATCACCGTCAGCGAACTGGCTGCGCGTACCGGCTATTCCTGTCGCCATATCAGCCGCATTTTTACGGAATATTTTGGATACAGCCCGAAAACCTTTTGCCGGCTGTTACGCTTTCACCATACTCTTTATGAAATTTTTCAGGACCCGCATCGCAATAACTCCGAATTTATCACGCAAATCGGCTATTCCGACCAGGCACATTTTCAGCGGGAATTCAAAACATTTATGGGCGAAACACCGCGCCGGTTCGGCCGCCGGTTAATCCAGCAGAAATTCTGACATTACAACGTTGCTGACTTCCCTGCCCCGCTTTGTAAGAAAAATTCTGCCGTTTTCACGCACCAGCAGACCGAATTTCTGATTTTTTTCAAGCACCTGTGCATAAATATCATCTACTGTTTTTCCGAATTTTCCCAAAAAATCCGCCTCGGAAATGCCGCTGTTTTTGCGCAGTCCCAAAAAGAACATTTCTTCCATCTGCTCCGGTACGGAAAGTGTATGCTGTTCGGCGCGTACCGCCGCCAGTGCCTTACTTATGACTTCTTTCTTTTCTTCCAGCTCTGCCATAGTGTCTATATAAAGTGCAAGGCTGTCCGTATTGGTGTAGCGCTGTTCGCAAAGCAGGGATGCCGCGCCTGTCCCGAAGCCGAGATAATTTTTGCGTTCCCAGTAGGAAAGATTATGGCGGCATGCCTTTCCTTCTTTTGCAAAATTAGAGATTTCATACTGGTGATAACCGTTATCCGCAAGCCGCAGACACGCCGTATCGTACATCTGACGTTCTGTATCTTCATCGGGCAGTGCCGGATACCGGTCTAAATGTTCGTAAAGTGCCGTGCCTTCTTCCAGTATCAGACTGTACATGCTGATATGCTCCGGCTTTAATGCAAGAACCGTATCCAGCGTGTGCAGAAAACTTTCAAATGTCTGACCAGGCAGTGCCGACATTAAATCAATATTGATATTGTCAAAGCCCGCCGCCCTTGCCGTTTCATAGCTTTGCACAAATTCTTCCATGGTATGAATCCGTCCCAGCATTTTTAATTCACGGTTATTGGCGGACTGTAACCCGAAACTGATCCGGTTTATGCCTGCCTGTCTGTACACTGCCGCTTTTTCTTCATCGAGCGTGCCGGGATTACATTCTATCGTAATTTCCGCATTTTCCGCAAACGGAAAGCTTTCCCGCAGGGTATCTGCCAGTGCTTTGACATGTCCCGGTGCGAGGATACTCGGCGTTCCGCCGCCGAAAAACACGGTATCCACCGTATACGGATTTTCCGAAAGAAGCTTCGCCGTCTGATAAATCTCCGTCTGCAAAGCCTTTACATATTCCGCCTGTGTTTTTTCATCTGCCAGTGCAGACAAAAAATCGCAGTACGCACACTTGCGCACACAGAACGGAATATGGATATAAATGCCGCCCCTTTTTTCGTTACTGTCTGTCTTTTTCATGCAGTTATCTTCTATTCCTCGTCTAATTTCAAAACGCTCATAAATGCCTTCTGCGGAATCTCTACGTTTCCGACCTGACGCATACGTTTCTTTCCTTCCTTCTGCTTTTCAAGCAGCTTCTTCTTACGTGAAATATCACCGCCATAACATTTTGCAAGGACATCTTTTCTCATTGCCTTTACGGTTTCTCTTGCGATAACACGACTTCCGATAGCCGCCTGAATCGGAATTTCAAAGAGCTGTCTCGGAATTTCCTGCTTTAACTTTTCGCACATCTTTCTACCACGTTCTTCGGCATTGCCGGAAAAGACGATAAATGAAAGCGCGCATCGTCCCAGACCTTGACCTGCCGCTATTGTTAACACTGTTAAAACGTGCAAGCAGTATCGGAGCAACCTTTGAAACCATTCTTCAAAAGGATGCCGAAAATCCGATTGCTGAAACAGAAGCCAAGGACTCTGACAGCTATGCAATGCAATTGATTCAACAAATGGATGAAACCATTTTAAGCGATTCCCTTGTCTTTCTAAATCCGCGTAAGTCTTCCCAAATACTTTATAAAACATTAAATGCCATCATAAAGCAGCTGCAGCTGCCTTATTCAGACAATCTGTTGATTAAGTTTATTTTTCACTGCTCCTTTACACTGGAGCGCTGTATAAAAAATGAGCCACTTTCTTTTCCGAAGATGAAGGCATTCATAAATCGCAATAATTATGTTTACAATATCATTGAGCGGAATTTTCATGAGGTTCAGGAGGTTTTCGATTGTACGATTCCTCCTTCTGAGTTTTCATTTATCACGGAGATATTTCTGCCCTTAACAAAAGAATAACGATTATTCCTGAGCTGTTGAACATACTTTTCAATTTACCCAAAGTCCTGATAGTTTAAAAATGAGGTTATCTGTTGAACTGTTATGATTTTAAAATATAGCGCCTCTTTCGTTGAAATTTGCACCGCCATATCAGTGACGATGATAACCTCGTTGTCTTTCTGCAAAGCGATTACCACTTCATTATGCATAATATTACTGATAAAAATATGTTAATCTGCATTTTTTTATCGATAAATATATGTGAAATATCATATTTTTATCATTACGTGATATACTATTATATGAAGGAGGAGTCCACATGAAAAGAAAAATAGAGCAGCAACTTTTAAAATGG
>OGZT01001330.1_pt1 | contig 17441 bp, 16 predicted proteins | sample 1576891 | NCBI WGS metagenome assembly OGZT01 (sample SAMEA3541521, study PRJEB24748) | human gut metagenome | biome: human gut; feature: human-associated habitat; material: faeces | place: China | collected 2012 | reverse complement strand
GCGCCCGGCGGGTGGAGTCGAAGGTGTCCACGGCTTTCATCAGGCCAATGGTGCCCAAAGAACTGCTGTATCCGGCGCCTTTGCTGCATAAAAACGATGATACGACTGATTTCCGAAAAGATTGCATGAAATTTTATCAAAGTATTATTCTTTTGTGAATTTTAGCACTCTGTACTTGACAGTGCTAAAAATATGTGCTATAACTAGGCCGTGCTCAGGAGAGAGGGGCATGAGGGAGCCGCAAGGCTCCCGGGAAGACTCCGCTCCTGATGCACATCTCATAAATTTTTTACCCGACCCGAACGCCGGGATTGGAGGAATGATTTATGTTTATGCCGACTATTTTCCATGAAAACCTGTTCGATGATTTCTTTGACCCGTTCTGGAACGATGGTGCGCTGGAGCGTGCGATGAACCGTGAAGAGCGTGAGACCTTCGGCAAGCGCGGTGCAAACATGATGAAGACCGATGTGAAGCAGACCACCGACGGCAGCTATGACGTTGCCGTTGACCTGCCCGGCTGCAAGAAGGAAGACGTTCAGATGGAGCTGAACGACGGCTACCTGACCATTCAGGCCGTCCGCAGCCACAGCAATGACGAGAAGGATAAAGAGGGCCGCTATCTGCGCCGCGAGACCTTCTCCGGCACCTGCGCCCGCAGCTTCTATGTGGGCGACGCCGTGAAGAAGGAGGACATCCACGCAAAGTTCGAGGATGGCATCCTGCACGTCACGCTGCCCGCACCTCAGCAGCAGAAGGCTCTGCCTGTGAACCCGAACCTGATTGAAATTGAATAACGGTTATGTACCGGCGTAAAACACCGGTGCATAGGACTTGCCCCCGGAGAGCTGCCCAAAGGCTCTCCGGGGGCTTTTTGCGTTCCGGCATCTTTTCGGCAGGGAAAAGCGTGGTGCGATCCGGATGGCATAGGGCAGGAGTCAGGCCCGGCTCCTTCATCGCCCGCATTCCCCACGGTATTCTCAGATACTTCATATCAAAACCTCCATTCCATCTTTATGATCTGCATTTTCATCCCATGGTCGCCGACTTCGGCGAGAAGACGAAAGAATCCACTGCCGCTCTTGACAAAGAGTGGTTTTGTACTATGATTGTTGTACATACAACGATGCAGATACATCTTCTTGAGATAAGACCCGGAGGCTGTCTATGGATATTACCGATGAAAAATGAGAAGACCTTCCGCCCGGACCGGGTGTTCTCCTATTTCCGGGCCGAGTGGCTCCCGCTGGCTTTCGTGACCCTGTCGGGCCTCATCTATAACATCGGCCTGCTGGCCACCCCGTGGTTCGAGGGCCGTCTGGCCCAGTGCCTGGCGGACATCCTGAGCGGCAGCGAACCAGCGGCCCAAATGGTGCTGCTGGTTCTGGCCTATATCCTTGTCACCCTGTTGGTGCAGGCGTCGCGGTTCATCAAGCGCTTTTATGTCCGCCGCTTTGCCAACAACATCAACCGCCGGATGAAGGGCATCCTCTACGCCAATCTGGTGCGCCAGAGCCGGGTTTCGCTGGAAAAAGAGGGCGCCGGTGAGCTGATGACCAAGGCCATCTCCGATGTGGACGACTGCGTGGAAGGTATGCGCAAGTTCACCACCGAAGTCTTTGATACCGGCGTGGCGCTGGCGGGTCATGTGGTCATGCTGCTGGTGTACGACTGGCGGCTGGCTCTGCTGAGCCTGCTGTTCACGCCCTTCTCCTACGTCTGCGCGGCATGGATGAAAAAGCCGGTCCAGCGGGCCGGTGCGGCCTACAAAAAGGCGGCGGGCGCACTGAGTGCCGCCACCCTCGACCGCGCCCGGAACGCCGTGACTTACCGCATCTACGGCTGCGAAGACGCCCGCGTGGAGCGGTACGAAGAGGCACTGGATACCTACGAAAAGACGGCAGTGAAGAACAACGTGTGGCAGTCGGCCCTGCCGCCGCTCTATCTGGCGGCGTCAGAGGCAGGCGTACTGTTCATTTTGTGGTTCGGCGCAAAGAATGTCCTCGGCACCGGCTGGCGTGTGTGGGACATCGCGGCCTTTACCACCTTCCTCTCCTGCTTCACCAAGCTGGTGGTCAAATCCTCCAAGGTGGCCAAGCTCTTCAACTTGGTGCAGAAGGCCGAAGTCTCCTGGAAGCGCATCAAGCCTCTGATGAAGTCGCCGGAGCAGCTGGACGCGCTGGATGTCCCGGCGGCAGAAGATGTGACCCTCAGGAACCTCTCCTTCGCCTACGGCGACACCCCCATCTTCTCGGGGCTGAGTCTGACAGCCCACCCCGGCGACATCATCGGAGTCACCGGCCCGGTGGCCTGCGGCAAATCCACCTTTGGCCGGGTCTTCCTCTGCGAGGCCCCCTATGAAGGCTCGGTGCAGTTTGGCAGAAAGGAGTTCTCCGCGCTGACTCCGCGTCAGATTTCGGCCACCGTCGGCTATCTGGGCCACGACCCGGAGCTGAGTGCCGATACGGTGCAGAACAATGTCCTCTGTGGCAGCAAGCAGGACGCCATGCCCTATCTCGCTGCCGCTGCGCTGAAAGGCGAGGTGCTGGCGATGGAGAACGGCCTCGATACCGTCATCGGCAGCAGCGGCACCCGTCTTTCCGGCGGACAGGCCCAGCGTCTGGCGCTGGCCCGGACGCTGGCCCATCCGCGCCCTGTCCTCATCCTCGATGACCCATTCTCGGCCCTCGACCGGGACACGGAGGATACGGTCTTTGCCGACCTGCAGGAATATGCCAAGGATAAGGTCGTCTTTCTCATCTCGCACCGCCTGTACCACTTCCCGCAGATGCAGAAGATCGTCTTTATGGATGGCGGAAAAACCACCGTCGGTACCCATGAGGAGCTGATGGCATCGGTCCCGGTCTACCGTCAGCTGTACGAAAGCCAGACAGGAGGGAAACAGCATGGAGAACAGGCGTAAAAATGGTGTGTTTGAGGCTATCCGGATGGCCGCCGTGACCCACCGCCTTCTCACAGCGGGGACCGTCCTGTGTGCGGCGGCATCGGTGGCGGCGTCTCTGGTGCCGCCGCTGCTGCTGGCCCGCATCATCGACGGGCTGACGGCCGGACTTCCGCTGACATTCCCCGCGGCGCTTCTTTATTTCGGCAGTCTGGCGCTGGAAGGGATGCTCTCCTCGGCGCAGGAGAGCCTGCTGGTACTCTTCGGCCAGAAAATGACCCACGCCCTGCGCTCTGAAATGTCCCGGAAGCTGACCAAGCTTCCCGCCAGCACGCTGGTGGGGCAGAACCCCGGCGAGGTGGCCGCGCGCTTCTCGGGCGATGTGGATACAGTGGAGGCGCTGTTCACCTCCGGAATCATCAGCATGGCGGCGGACGCCTGCCGCATCCTCTCCATCATGGCGGTCATCGCCGTGAAGAATACCGGCCTTGCGCTGATTTTGCTGCTGGTGCTGCCGCTGTTCGCCGCGTTCACCCGCCATGTGCAGACGCGGATGCTGGCAGCGCAGCTGGATAACCGCCGGGCGGTCGCCGCTGTGTCCGGCCAGGTCCCGGAAACACTGCACAACATCCGCACCATCCGGGCTCTGGGTCTGGAAGACTACATGGAGCATCGCTATGACCGGTGCATCGGCGAAAGCTATGCCGCGATGGAGCGGACGAATTTTTACGATGCGATCTATTCGCCCGTCGTGCTGGTGCTGAATGCCGCCGTCGTCGGCATTGTTATGCTCCTCTCGGCTTCCGGCAATGCGGCTGTCCTGACGTTGTTCGGGATGTCGGTCGGCACCTCGGTGGCCGTCATCAACTACATTTCCCGCATCTTTGCGCCCATCGAGAGCCTTGGCATGGAGATACAGACCATCCAGTCGGCGATGGCGGGCGTCAGGCGCATCGACGCCTTCCTTGACCAGCCGGAGCGCACCATCCCCAAGGAGAGGGAGACCTCTGCCCGGGGTGATGTGGTGCTCTCTCATGTGACCTTCGGTTACGGCGAAAAGCACGTCTTGAACGATTTTTCCATGACCGTCAAGCAGGGCGAGCAGGTGACGCTGGTGGGCCGGACGGGTGCCGGAAAGAGCACAGTCTTCAAGCTGCTGCTGGGACTTTATCACCCGGAAGCCGGGTCGGTGACCATCGGCGGCGTGGATGTGGCGGACATCACGGACGCCGAGCGCCGCACCTGCATCGGCTGTGTGGAGCAGCATTTTGCCCGTGTGCCGGGTACGGTGCTGGAACAGATCACGCTGGGCGCCCCCGGCATCACCGAAGAAATGGCAAGGAACGCCGCGAAGCTTGCCGGTCTGGATGCCGCCATCCAGACCCTGCCGAACGGCTATGATACGGTGTGTACGGACGGGATGTTCTCGCAGGGCGAGTGGCAGCTTCTGTCCATCGCCCGTGCCGCAGCGGCAGACCCTGCCGTGCTGCTGCTGGACGAGATAACGGCCAACCTCGATGCTGAGACCGAGGCCCGTGTCCTTGAAGCGCTTCGCCGCGCGTCCGAAGGACGCACGGTGCTCTCCGTCTCCCACCGCATCTATGAGAACCTCGGCGGCCGGACGGTAGAGGTCAGGACGCAAAACGCATAAGAAAAAGTGAAAAATGAAACAAGAAAAAGCTTACTATCATCTGCCCGGACTGTTCGAGTTCTACGAGCTGTACCGGGAGTTCCTGCCCCTGTTCCGGGCGCACAGAGAATACTTTTATGACTGGTGCGACATCGGCTCCATCTACGGCGCACCGGCCGACTGCGTCTGGGGCGGGGGACGGGCTGGCTTCGGGGAGCATGACCCCAAAGAAGTCCTTGCCCTGACGCGGGAATACGGCATCTCGGCGCGGCTGACCTTCAGCAACTCGCTCCTCCGGGAGGAACATCTTTCGGATAAAAAGTGCAACGCCCTCTGCGCCCTGTTTGAGCAGGAAAACCCGGTACAGAGCGGCGTCATCGTCCACTCGGAGCTGCTGCTGGACTACCTGAAAACACACTATCCGCAGCTTTATTTCGTGTCCTCCACGACCAAGGTGCTGACAGAGTTTCAGCAGCTCCGGGCGGAGACGGCCCGGGAAGAGTTCCGCTATGTGGTGCCGGACTTCCGGCTGAACAAAGCCTTTGGAGAGTTGGACAGTCTGCCGCAGGCGCAGAAAGACAAGGTGGAATTTCTCTGCAACGAGTGCTGCTGGGTCGGATGCCGGGACAGAAAGCGCTGCTATGAGAATGTCAGCCGGAAAAATCTCGGTGAAGTCTGCCCTGACCACATCTGTCACGCACCGGGCGCAGAGGAAGGCTACCGCTTCTCGAAGGCGATGGAAAATCCGGGGTTTATCGGCATCAGGGACATTCAGGATGTCTATATGCCGATGGGATTTTCCAACTTCAAGATCGAGGGCCGGGGCCTGGGCAGTGCGCTGGTACTGGAATTTCTGCTCTACTACATGACAAAACCGGAATACCAGCTGCATGTCCGGGAGGCCATCTATCTGGACAATATGCTCGACCTGTTCTGAGGAACCGCACGACGGCTGCAACGAGCCGGATGACACCGGGCAGAACGCCAGGAGCGGCTATCGGAAAGGCGTGGGCGGATCAATAAAACAAGGGCTGCTGTACAACACGGTACAGCAGCCCTTTGCAGTTATTTCCGGCTCGTCAGCTTGTTCAAAAACATCACAGCCAGCACGATGACGCCGATGACCAGCACGATGCTCACCATCCCGATGACCATGATGGGCAGAGTCGTCATCCACGAAGTAAGATGCAGCATATCAGTCCCTCCTTTAGCTCAGCAGGGTCAGCAGCAGTCCGCCGGCGATGACAGAGGCTATCTGGCCCGAGACGTTGACACTGATGGAGTACATCAGCAGGAAATTCTGGTTGTCCTCCTCGAGGCCCAGCTTGTTGACGACACGGCCGCTCATGGGGAAGGCCGAGATGCCGGCTGCGCCGATCATGGGGTTGAGCTTTTTGCCCTCCGGGAGGAAGAGGTTCGTCAGCTTTGCGAACAGCACACCGCCGGCGGTGTCAAACACAAAGGCCACGAGGCCCAGCGCAAGGATGAGCAGAGTGTCGGGCCGCACGAACTTGTCGGCGGTCATCTGGCCGGCCACGGTCAGGCCCAGCACGATGGTGATGAGGTTTGCGAGGATGTTCTGCGCCGTTTCACTCAGGGTGTTCAGCACACCGCACTCCCGCAGCAGGTTGCCGAACATCAGGAAGCCCACCAGTGCTACGCTGGCCGGAGCCACGAGCCCGGCGATGATGGTCACGACGATGGGGAACAAGATCTTGGTCAGCTGGCTGACACTGCCCTTCTGGTAGGGCATCCGGATGCGGCGTTCCTTCTGGGTGGTCAGCAGTTTAATGACCGGCGGCTGCACGATGGGGACCAGCGCCATGTAGCTGTAGGCCGCCACCATGATGGCACCAAGGTACTGGGAGTGCAGGACGTTGGCCACGAAGATGGCCGTGGGGCCGTCTGCCGCGCCGATGACGGCGATGGAAGCGGCGTCCTTCAAATCGAAGAAGAAGCCCGCGAGGAAGAGGGTGAAGAAGATGCCGAACTGCGCCGCTGCGCCGAAGAGCATCAACCACGGCTTCTCGAGCAGCGGGCCGAAGTCGATCATTGCACCGATGCCGATGAAGAGCAGCAGGGGGAACAGCTCGTTGGACATTCCGGCCTCAAACAGAGCCGAGATGGGGCCGACGGTGTCGCCCTGCGTGATAGCGCCCGATAAGGGCAGGTTGACGAGGATGGCTCCGAAGCCCATGGGGAGAAGCAGGCTCGGCTCCATCTTTTTTGCGATGGCAAGGTAGATGAGCAGGGCACCGATGCCCCACATCACCACCATCTGCCAGGTCAGGTTCCCGAAATTGGAAAAGAGACTGGCGAATGCGTTCCAGAAATCCATGTCATTGCCTCCTTTGAAATCTGCGGCGCAATGACGAAAAAAGAGACTTCCGCCACAGCACCAATTCCTGTGACAAAAGTCTCAAGCGAACACATGACATCGGGCATTTCTGCCGTGTTGACGCTGCCATGCAGCGCTCCCATAAGGCGGAGCGCCCTTTACTCCCTTTTATCCAATTTATTAAACCAGAATATGCGAAGCCTGTCAAGAAATGTGCGGGATTTTTAGCTGAATCTTAGGGGGGACTCTGAATATAGCGTGAAAAAAGAGGCTGAAGAGTACGAAAATGATTTTTTCACTTTATTCTTTTACAACGGCCGCCTTCTCGATGCCATAGCGGGCAAAGAGGGGGAGGGCCTCCGGCGGGACCGTCTCGCCGCTGACCACGATGGGGATGGCAGGCGGGCAGGAGACCGCCGGTGCGGCGCAGATGCGGCCCACGGCCTCGGCGGCAGGAATCATCTCCTGCGGTGCAAGGACAGCTTCCCGGATGGTGAAGCGGCGGGGCTGTGCCTCGAGCGCCCCGGCCAATGCCGCGAAAGCGGCAGAATCGTCAGTCGTAACGGAGACGTCGGCGGCAGGGGCCTCATCGCAGATGGCGTGCAGGGCCGCTTGCAGGCAGGCAAACTCTGCCGCAGAACTCTCGGCGGAAGGCATCAGCACGACGTAACGGGGGTCGGCATACTCGCACTCCACACCCCGCTCCCGCAGAGCCTGCGCCAGCTGCTGGCCGGAAAGACCCAGCGCGGCGGCGTCCAGCGTCAGCTTGAGGGGCTCACGGTGCGCCCCGGTGAGGGGGAGCGCCAGCCCGGGCCGGAGGGCATCCAGCTCCCGGCAGAGCATCCCCAGCCGCCAGCGGCAGATGTCCAGCTTCTCCCGGAAGCTGTCGGCCAGAACCGCGTTGGCGGCGTCCAGCGACTGCAAAATGAGATAAGAGGGGCTGGTGGAGCCGAAGAGAGCCAGCGCATTGCGCACCGCAGCCTCGTCGGCCTGCACGGACGAGCCAAGGTGCAGATAGGCACCGCCCGTGAGGACGGGCAGGGTCTTGTGAGCCGAGTCACAGCAAAGGTCCGCGCCCAGCTGGATGGGGTGGCGGCTGCCCTCCTTCAAAAAGTGGAGATAGGCGCCGTGGGCGTTGTCCACCAGAAGGGGCAGGCCGTGGGCGTGGCATACCGCCGACAGCCCCGCGACATCCTGCACGAAGCCCAGATAGTCCGGGCTGGTGAGGTAGACGCCGAAGGGCGTGCGGCCCTCGGCGGACAGCTCGTCCAGTGCAGAAGAGAGCGCTTCCGGCTCCACAGGGCAGGTGCAGAGCGCCCCGGCGGCGTCCGGCGCAGGCCAGAGCCACTGGATGTCGAAGTCCAGCAGAGCCGCCGCGTAAAGCAGTGCCTTGTGGGCGTTCCGCGCCGCCAGCAGGACAGGACGGCCTGCCTTTGCGGGCCGCATTTGGAGCGCAAGGTGGAGCATGGCCCGGATGCACTGGCTGCTGCCCTCGGTGCTGTAATAGGTGCGGGCAGTGCCGAAGAGCTGCGTCGCGTTGGCCTCGCTCTGAGCGATGATGCCCTCGGCTTCGTACAGCTCGTCTGCGCCCGCAATTTCGGTGATGTCCAGCTCTTCACAGCCCAGCGGGCCGCGGCCCTTGTGGCCCGGCATATGCATCCGGGTAGTGCGCTGCTGGGCGTAGCGACGGACAAAATCGACGACAGGAGTGTTCATGGCTTTATTCGCAGGCTTCGCCGTCTGCGCAGGCGTTGCAGGTGCCGCCCAGCTCGATGGGAACTTCGATGCCCTGAGCTGCCAGCTCCTGGTTCTCAGCAACTTTTATCATGATGGCGCACTCGACACGCTTCTTGAACAGCTCACAGCCGTACTCGTAGACGCCGGTGATGCTGCCGGTGGCGTGGTAGGCGTTGGCAGCACAGCCGCCGGAGCAGTAGAGCTTGGCCCAGCAGTCCTTGCACTCGGGGCGGGCGTAGGCGTTGCAGTGCTTGAACTCATCCCGCACGGCGGTGTTGGTGACGCCCTTCCAGATGTCGCCCATCAGGTACTTGGGGTCGCCGACGAACTGGTGGCAGGGGTAGAGGTCGCCCCAGGGGGTGACGGCCATGTACTCGGTGCCGGAGCCGCAGCCGGAGATGCGCTTGTAGATGCAGGGGCCGCCGGTGAGGTCGATCATGTAATGGTAGAAGGTGAAGCCGCGGCCCTCGCGGTCGCGCTTGATCATCTCCTTGGCGAGGATCTCGTACTGCTCCTTCAGGATGGGCAGGTCCTCAGCGGTGAGGGCGCTGGGGTCGGTGGGCTTGGTGACGACAGGCTCCATGCTCAGCTCCGTGAAGCCGAGGTCGGCCATGTGGAAGATGTCGTTGGTGAAGTCGGTGTTGTAGTGGGTGTAGGTGCCGCGCATGTAATAGTTCTTGTCGCCGCGCTTTTTCACGAACTCCTGGAACTTCGGTACGATGGCGTCATAGCTGCCGTGGCCTGCGTAGTCCTTGCGGAAGCGGTCATGGACTTCCTTGCGGCCATCGAGGCTCAGCACGACATTGTGGCACTCCTTGTTGCAGAAGTCGATGACATCGTCGTCGATGAGCATACCGTTGGTGGTCATGGTGAAGCGGAAGTTCTTGTTGTGGATCTTCTCCTGCTCGCGGCAGTAGGCGACGAGCTTTTTGACCATGTCAAAGTTCATCAGAGGCTCACCGCCGAAGAAATCGACCTCGAGGTTGCGGCGGGTGCCGGAGTTCTCGATGAGGAAGTCCATGGCCCGCTTGCCTACCTCAAAGCTCATCAGGGCGCGGTCACCCTGATAGCGGCCCTGCGAGGCGAAGCAGTAGGAGCAGTTGAGGTTGCAGGTGTGGGCGACGTGGAGGCAGAGCGCCTTGACCACGGTCTGGCGGTTCTTGAAGTCGAAAGCCATGTCCTTGTAGACGTCGGGAGCCCAAAGCTTGCCGGCGGCTTCCAGAGAGGCCACGTCCTCGAGGCACTGGCGCAGGTCAGCCTCGGTGACGTCGGGGCGGTCGGCATACTTTGCCAGCATGGCGGCCACGATCTCGTCGGCAGAGTGCTCTTTGTACATCGCAATGACGTCGTAAGCCACGTCGTCCACGACATGGACCGAGCCGCTGCAGCTGTCCAGCACGATGTTATATCCGTTCAGTTGATACTGATGTACCATTTCATTCTCCAATCTATAATTGCCATAAAAAAATGCCGCCCTGCAAAGGCGGCATAGGGTCTGCAATGATTACTTATTGCTGTTCTCGCACTTCTGGTTTGCGACGCCGCAGGAGGTCTTGCAGGCAGACTGGCAAGAAGTCTGGCACTCGCCGCAGCCGCCGGTCACGACGCTCTTGGTCAGGTCACGAGTAGCGATAGTCTTAATACGTTCCATAGTTGAAAACCTCTCTAAGCTCCAAAGTTTTGCATACAGCTCTCTGTATACAGTGTTATCTTTATGTATGATAACACGATGTGCGGATTCTGTCAAGATTTCGCGGGTAGGTTTTTATCCCAGCGGCTGATACTTTTTCAGGATGGTATGCAGCCCCAGCTCCCGGGCGCGGGCCAGCAGGTAGCGGTAGCGGCACAAAAGCGCCTGCCGCTCGTAGATGCGCTGCTCGATGAGGTCGGAGTCCACCTCGAGGTCGAACATCATCGCGTTCCGCTGCAGGCAGAACAGGCACTCTTTCAGTTCTTCTTCCAGCTCGGGGTGGTAGCGCTCGTGCTCGTTGTCGCGGGGAATGCGGGGCGAAAGCAGAGTCTGGGTGGTCTTGGATGGGGTTTGCAGCATAAGGCGTCCTCCTTTATTAACAAGTAAAAAATCAGGTACACCTTATTGTATGGTGCAGAACGTGCGGAAAATGCCGGTTCTGAGGTTGGCACAAAGAAAACGCCGCCTCCGGGGGTTCGGGGGCGGCGGTTGATTTGTTAGAAGATGCGGTTGGCGCGGTTCATGTACTCAAGCTCGCGCTTGGCGCAGGCATTCACATAGAGATTGATGTCAGAAGTGGTTTGTAGGTTAGCAATGCGGGCATTCAGTTCGGCACCCTGCGACTGGATCCCAGTCAGTTGGTCAGATATGCGCTCGGAGTTGCGGATAAGCTGACCAACCTTGCAGTTGGATTCTTCGATAGCTTCATAAAGGTCCTGCTGGAGCTCTTTGATCTCATCCAAACGCTGGATGACCTGATCCAATTTCGAGATGATTCTGTCCAGACGACATTCAGTGTCATATTTGTTGTATGCACCTTCATGGCCTTCCAGCTGAGTGCATACGCCAGTATCGAAGTAGCCGTACAGGGAACAGATAGGAACGAGACCCCAATATTTTTTATGGATAACGCCCTTGTTGTATAGCTTGTTCAAAGTGTCTACAGTCTTTTTGTGCGCATCTTTCAAAGTTTTGAGCTGGCCTTGAAGAAGCAGCTTTTTAGGACGCTCTCTTTCTACACGGAGTCGATCTTGTTCGACAGACAGATTGTATGCCTTTAATGCGGCATCATAACGCTTTTTTGATTCTACATCGGCACTATGCTGAGCGTCCGAGGCGTTTAATCGACTAATGAAAAAAGCAATGATTCCGACAATGAATGCGAGAAGGGCTATTTCCCAGAAAAATCCCCTGAAATCATACAGGAGCAACCCAAGCACAAACAACAATACAGCTCCGGGTAGACATAAAAAGGCAACATTAGCTGCGGTGTCGTCGTAGTAGTGCGGAGAAGCTTGCTGATAAACCGGTTTTACGTACTGACGATAATCTGGTAATCCTGAAAGCTTGTATTCCAACGATGCAATAACTTGATTTTGAGTATAGACCTCTTTTTCTAGCTCCATTAACATTTTGAGATGCTCTTTGATTGCCGCAGCGTTCATTATGACACCATCCTTTTTACCTCTGATATTGTCCACTTTCGGGCTATATCAAAATAATACTCCACATATGGATAATTGTCAATATTCGGGCAATCCTTTACCATCTTATTTATAGATGTAATCTGATTCGTTAGGAGTGGGATTGTCCGTGATTTCGTTTGAACCTCTTTGGAAAACAATGAAAATGCGTGGTATCTCCCAGTATAAACTGCTGAAGGATTATCACTTCAGCGCTGGACAGCTGAACCGACTGCGAAACAATCATAATGTCAACACCTATACCATTGACCAGCTCTGCAAGATTTTAGACTGCAAAATCGAAGACGTCGCCATCTATCTGGAAGAGGACGCTTCGGAGGCGGAAGAACAAACTTGACGGATTTTCGCGTATTTCTGAAAAAGTACAACTTTTTTCAAAAATCCGCTTGACAAAACGCGCAAAGGCGGCTATAATAGCACACGTTGACCGGCTCGATGCCGCGAAACACAACAGGATATTGGGGATTTGCATAGTGGTAGTGCGGTAGACTCTGACTCTACTTGTGGGAGTTCGATTCTCTCATCCCCAACCAGAAAGCCATCTGATTCGTTCAGATGGCTTTTTTGTTTTATCTCTCGGCGCATTTTTGGGCCGGTGCGACACAAAGCTCTGATTTTTTCTCGCCTGCCGGGGCTATACTGTTTCTTGATGCAACAGGGTATGCAACAGGGCAATACGGAAGATAGGAGCCAGGCAAATGAGCATTTGGGACGCATTCGGCAAAGGACGGTATAAGGGCTTCTCCCGGGAGGCGGGGCAGCTGCTGGATAAGGCGGTGGAGCTGGCCGGAGGGCTGGGCTGCAAAAAGGCAGACACCGGCCACCTGCTGTGGGCGATGCTGCAGGCGGACGGCGGCCCGGCGGCCCGCTTTCTGGCCGGAAAGAACATCTCGGAGCTGGAAGTGCGGCGTCAGCTGTCCGCCGGGCGGGATGGTTCGGTCACCAGGCTTGCCCGGGGCGATATGGCGGCAGATCTGCGCCGGGCGATGGACTACGCCATCATCGGGGCGCAGAACGCCCACCTGAGCCGGGCCGAGCCGGAGCATCTGCTCTGCGCCATGCTGGAAGACACCGACTGTGCCGCCGGGGTCATGCTGGCGTCGATGGGCGTCCAGCTCACCGAGGCGGTGCGGGAGTGCCGCCAGCTTTCAGGGCAGTTCATCCTGCCGATCCAGCCGCGCTCGGCGTCGTCGCTGCCGCGAGGGAGCCGGGCCAGCGACAAATACTGCCGCGATTTGACCCGCCGGGCGGCGGACGGCGAGCTGGACCCGGTGTTCTGCCGGGAGAAAGAACTGGACCGGATGGTAGAGATCCTATGCCGCCGCCAGAAGAACAACCCCTGTCTTGTGGGGGAACCGGGCGTGGGCAAGACCGCGCTGGCCGAAGGGCTTGCCCAGCGCATCGCCGACAAGCAGGTACCCCGGATGCTCCAGGGGCGGCGTCTGCTGGCGCTGGACATGGCCAGCCTCGTGGCTGGTACGAAGTACCGCGGCGACTTCGAAGAGCGGTTCAAGAACCTGCTGGAAGAACTCGTCCGGGACGGCAGCGCCATCCTCTTCGTGGATGAGTTCCACACCATCGTCGGCGCCGGTGCGGCAGAGGGGGCCATCGACGCAGCCAGCATCTTAAAGCCGGTGCTGGCCCGGGGCGAACTGCAGCTCATCGGCGCGACGACGAATCAGGAGTTCCGCACCCACATCCAGAAGGACGCCGCCCTCGAGCGCCGCTTTGGCCGCGTCCAAATCGAAGAGCCCACACCGAAGCAGGCTGTGGATATACTGGAAGGTCTGGCACCCCGCTACGAGCGGTATCACGGCGTCCGCCTGCCCAACGAAGCCCTGCGGGAGGCCGTGGAGCTTTCAGTGCGGTATCTGCCGGGGCGCTGTCTGCCGGATAAGGCCATCGACCTCGTGGACGAAGCCTGCGCGGCGGTGCGCATCCGGGCCGAACGGGAAGGGGAGAAAGACCCCGTTCTCAGCCGGAAGGAAATTGCCCGGGTGGTGGCGCAGGCCAGCGGCGTCCCGGCAGAACGGGTGGGCGAAAAGGAGCGGGAGCGTCTGGCCCGCCTCGAAGAGCGCCTGAACGCCGAAGTCGTGGGCCAGAGCCGGGCTGTTGCCGCTGTGGCTGGGGCCATCCGGCGCAGCCGCACCGGGCTTGGAGAGCCGGGCCGGCCGATCGGTGCGATGCTCTTCCTCGGGCCGACCGGTGTCGGTAAAACTGCGCTGGCAAAGGCGCTGGCAGAGAGCTGGTTCGGCAGCGAGAAGGCCCTGCTCAAGTTCGATATGTCGGAGTATCAGGAGCAGCACACCGTGGCGCGTCTGCTGGGTGCGCCTCCGGGCTATCTGGGCCACGACGAGGGCGGTCAGCTCACTGAGGCCGTCCGCCGCCGCCCCTACAGCGTGGTGCTCTTTGACGAAATCGAAAAGGCGCACCCGGATATTCAGAATGTGCTCCTGCAGATGCTCGAGGACGGCCAGCTGACCGACTCCATGGGCCGCAAGGCGGATTTCCGCAATACCATCGTCCTGCTGACCTCCAACCTCGGCGCACGATTCCTCGCCGGGCAGAGCGCACCGCTGGGCTTCGGGGCGGGAAGCGAAGCCGCCTTTGAAAAGCAGTCGGAAGCCGCCGTTGCCGAGGCGAAAAAGTGGTTCCGGCCGGAGCTGGTGGGCCGTCTGGATGAGCTCATCGTCTTCCGCCCGCTGGAAGAGCAGAGCCTCTGCTCCATCGCCGAAAAGCTGCTGGGCCAGCTGGAAGAGCGTGCTGCCCGCAGCGGCTATCAGTTGACCCACACGGCCCGGGTCGGCCCGGCGCTGGCGGCAAAAGCACATTCGCCCTATGGCGCGCGAGAGCTGCGCCGACAGGTAGACCGGGCCGTGGAGCAGGCCTTTGCCGACCAGATCGCCTCCGGCAGTGTGAGCCTCGGACAGCACTGGACAGCAGACTGCACCGAGGACGGCACGATCGTGGTGCAGGAGACGCAGACGGCGGGTGTCGGCTGAAAAGCTCTTGCATCTGCTCTGGTTTTCCGCTATGATAGAGGGCAGGAACCACCAGAGGAGGAAGCCGAATGCGCTATCTGTTTTTGCTCAACCCCACCGCAGGCAAGCGGGACTGCACTGCCGAGCTGGCCCCGGCCATCCGGGCCGCAGCCCAGCGGGCGGGCATCCCGCCGGAAAAAAGGAAGGTCGTTGTGACCCAGTACGCGGGCCATGCCCGGGAGCTGGCCGCTGAGGCGGCGCACACCGCGCAGGCCGACGGTGAGCCGGTGCGCATCTGGACAGCGGGCGGCGACGGCACCTTCAACGAAGCGCTGACCGGGGCGCAGGGGTGCAGCCTCGCGGCAGTGGGGTGTCTGCCCTTTGGCAGCGGCAATGATTTTCTGCGCACCTACGGCACGCGGGAAGAGTTCAATGACCTCGACGCCCAGCTGGCGGGCGGCGAGGTGGACATTGATCTGATGCAGACCGACCTCGGCCTTTCGGCGACCATCTGCGCCGCCGGGCTCGATGCACAGGTGGCTTACGGCATCCCGCAGTTCCGGCGCATCCCGTTCTGCGGCGGCGAGATGGCCTATGCACTCTCCATCGTCAAGCAGCTCTGCGGCCACATCGGCCGGAACGTGACCTTCACCATCGACGGTGAGGAGCTGACGGTGGACTGCCTGATGTGTGCCGTCTGCAATGGCCGCACCTATGGAGGCGGTTTTTATGCAGCCCCCGAGGCTCAGCCCGATGACGGCTGGCTGGACGTCTTCATCATCCGCAGGGTGAGCCGCCTGACGATCGCCCGCCTGCTGGGGATGTACAAGAGCGGCAGGCACTTCCGGAACGGTGAGCTGACGGAACAGGCGAAGCCCTACTTCATCTACCGCCGGGCAAAGTGCGTCTCCCTGCGCCCGGCAGACGGACGCGGCCCTATCGTGGCGACCGCCGACGGCGAGTGCGCTCCCTGCGACGCCATCACCGCCCAGCTCAAGCCGCTGGCCGGGCGCGTCCTGCTGCCCAAACCGGCCTATGAGCGGTTCATGGCCCAGCGGGCCAACGTGTAAAATGAAAGTATGAGAAGCGCCCTGCACGTTTCTTTAGGGGCTCATCGGAGGATCAACAAAGGCGGCGGCTTTCCTTGTCAAGGGAAGCCACCGCCTTTTCCGTTATCTTACAGCCTGTTTCAGCTGCTCCAGGTCATCCGCATCCGGGTGAGAAAGAGCCTTGTCAAAATTCTCGATCATGGCATCCAGATTGGGCAGATGGATCGGCTGCTTTTTCATCTCTTCGTACCGCTGGCGTACGGACATCGGCATTTTGCCCTGACACATATAGCAGCCGAAAACAGTGTTGCTCTTGTCCAGCGAATGCTCCACCTTTTTCAAGATCTTATCAAAGTATTCTTTGCTGCCGCCGAAACCGGCCGTGCCAAAGAGAAAGATGTTTTTGCCGTGCAGTTGCTTCAAAAAGTCCGAAGTGCTTTCATCGGCATTTCCCTTGTCCGTCCAGAAGCCCACATAAAGGGTGTCCGCTTCCGTGGCGGCAGGATCCGGAATGCCGAAATAATCGCAGCCTTCCTGCGGCAGGCAGTCGTGCAGCGTATCTGCCAAGATTTTTGTGTTGCCTGTTTTGCTGCTGTATACGATCGCGTAACTCATAGCTTCTCCTTTGTGAATGTCTTTTTGTTAAGTATATCGTGATTTTTTGCCGGGTGGGTTTATGCGTTTTTTGCTTCTTTTTCTCGCAAAGCATCATAAACACAGCGAGTTCCCTGATGTGCCATCAGCCCGCCCAGACACTTCTTGTTGCAGCGGAGACAGCGGTGGATCTGTTCCGCCTGCCCGTTTTTCAGCTTGTTCACCCAATCCGGGTCTGCCAGAAGCTGGCGGCTCATGGCGGCGCACTGGATGCGTCCGCTGGCGAGCTGCTGCTCCACAAGATCCGGGTCGTTCAGACCACCGACACCACAGATGGGCAGGTCGGTGTACTGCCGCACCTCATCGCAGAATTTGAGGAAGCATCCCGGCTGGCTGAAATAGGGATGATCGGCGGGCGGGATGGTGTTTTCCAAGGCGGAATGGTTTGCCAGCGTTACATGGAAGCTGGTCACACCCGCCTGCTCCAGCAGCGGAACGAACACCGGCAGTTCTTCTTCCACCACACCGGCATTGCCAAAGTGCGGGTTTTCCTGCCGGACGGCCAGCTTGTAATCAATGGGCATCCCCGGAACTGCCGCATGGACAGCCGAGACCGCTTCCGCCGCAAAACGGGCGCGGTTTTCTGCGCTGCCGCCGTATTCATCGGTGCGGTGGTTGAAGATGGCCGAACTGAAACTGCCGCACATCCGGTCGCCATGCACCTGCACCATATCAAAGCCAGCCTGTTTTGCCAATGCTGCTGCTTTGCCGAATCCGCTGATGATCTCATGGATCTTCCGCTGAGACATATTGGTAATGTACGGTGCCACTTCTGCATTCAATTTTTCCCGCAGCTGATCCGGGGTGATCTTCTTCAGCAGGACACCGGGAATGTATTTGAACATGGCCAGCAGGTTGGAATCGCTCTGGTGCAGCTGGGCACAGACTTTGCAATCCGCATCATGGGCGATTTTCACGACCTGCTGGTAGAATGCAAAGCCTTTGGTGTCAAACAGAGATTTTTCAAATCTGCTTT
>OGZT01001320.1_pt1 | contig 17521 bp, 17 predicted proteins | sample 1576891 | NCBI WGS metagenome assembly OGZT01 (sample SAMEA3541521, study PRJEB24748) | human gut metagenome | biome: human gut; feature: human-associated habitat; material: faeces | place: China | collected 2012 | reverse complement strand
CTTGAGATCCATCTTCTCTTTCAGGATATCCGCCACCATCTCACCGATCGCCGGGTTCTATCTGGATAATGCCCACGGCGTTATCGCTGACTTCTCCGGAAACCCTCCCTACGAGTTCTAAGGAAATAAGACAGAATATTGCAATCTTTGAGGCGGGGGGGGCAACTCCCCACAGGCGGTAAAGTCCGCAAGCCGAAAGGCATGATACGGTGAGATTCCGTAACCGACGGTATAGTCCGGATGAAAGAAGATAGAAGAATGCCCGATAGTCTATCACAGCCATCGGGCATTACACGATCCCGGCAATACCCGCAGTGCATTAGAGGTGTTCTGCCTGTATGAAGCGGATGGCGAGTATTTTGACATCAGTGACCCGGCACACATCGTCCAGGACAGCTTCACCATTGGAAGAGAAGCGCAGGAAGCACCGGGCTACTATGTGGGGGAAGGCTGCATCGGCTGCAAGCTGTGCTATTCCGTCTGTCCCCAGAAGTGTATCGACATCACAAAGAAGCCGGTAGTTATCGACCAACACCATTGCTTGCATTGCGGGCAATGTGCGAAAATTTGCCCCAAACAGGTTATCGAAAAGAGGGTTTGACTATGAACCATAGGGAAAAAAGACAGTTTCTCATTCAGGCACTTTTGAAAGAACGCCCGGAATATCGGGATATGAGGATTCCAACAGAGCCGGAGAGCCAGCGCCAGCTTTTGCGGGGACTGATGAATATTCGTGCGCCCCGGCGTATGGATGCGGAGGTTCTGAAAGCTCAGGACGAATATCTGCAAGCTGAAACCGCCGCAAAGGGCATTACCGATCTTGACGACCTGACGCCTGTTCAGCCGGGGCTGTATTTCTGGCAGGGGGATATTACAACGCTTCGGTGTGACGCCATCGTCAATGCGGCAAACTCCGGTATGACCGGCTGTTATATCCCGAACCACCGCTGCATCGACAACGCCATTCATACCTATGCGGGCGTGGAGCTGCGGCTTGCCTGTGCGGAGCTGATGGGGCAGCAAGGCTATCCCGAGCCCACAGGACAGGCAAAGATCACCCCTGCATTCAATCTGCCCTGCAAATATGTCCTGCACACGGTTGGGCCGATCATTGATGGGTGTGTGACGCGGCGTGACCGGGAGATGTTGGCCTCCTGCTACCGCTCCTGCTTGGAGCTGGCGGCGGAAAGTAGTCTGGAAAGTGTGGCGTTCTGCTGTATTTCTACAGGAGAGTTTCATTTTCCCAACGAGCAGGCGGCGCAAATCGCTGTGGAAACCGTGAAACAGTTTATGAATAGAAATACCAGTGTAAAGAAGGTGATCTTCAATGTTTTCAAGGATTTGGACAAAGCCATATACAAAAAGCTGCTCCGAGCAGATTGAGCGATTGAAAGCTGCATTGCAGGACTGTGACGCCGTGGTGATCGGTGCCGGAGCCGGTCTTTCCACCTCAGCCGGATTTGTTTACACCGGCGAACGGTTTGAAAAATACTTTTCCGACTTTGCGGCAAAGTACGGCATCCAAGATATGTATTCCGGCGGCTTTTATCCCTTTGCCACGTCGGAGGAGCATTGGAGCTATTGGAGCCGATACATCTACATCAACCGCTATATGGATGCCCCCAAACCGGTCTACGATGACCTTTTGAAGCTGGTGCAGGATAAAGATTATTTTGTCATCACCACGAACGTTGACCACTGCTTTCAGAAGGCTGGATTCGACAAGAAGCGGCTGTTCTACACGCAGGGTGATTACGGCCTGTTCCAGTGCAGTGAGCCGTGCTGTCAGGAAACCTTTGATAACGAAGCCGCGATTCGTGAAATGGTCAAGCGGCAGCAGAATATGAAAGTACCGACAGAACTTTTACCCGTCTGCCCTCACTGCGGCAAGCCCATGACCATGAATCTCCGCAGCGATGATACCTTTGTGGAGGACGAAGGCTGGCACAAGGCAGCGGATCAGTACGAAAATTTTCTCCGAACTCGAAGCGAGCAGAAAATTCTCTTTCTGGAGCTGGGTGTCGGCTACAACACCCCAACCATAGTGAAGTACAGTTTCTGGCGCATGGTTCATAACTGGAAAGATGCCGCTTATGCCTGTCTCAATTATGGAGAGGCGTATGCGCCTGACGAAATCAGGAAGAAGTCCATTTGTATCAATGGAGATATTGGAGAAATCCTGTCTCAGCTTTAAGAAAAGTCAATATTGTCTTGCCGTGGGCGTTTCACTTTAACCAGTGGATGCCCTCTTTTCATACCCATTTTCAAAGGAAAGGAGGTCTTGTAATGGCTGTATTCAGAGTTGAAAAAACGAAAGACTTTACCATCATGTGCAACCATCACCTGCGGAATATGCACCCTATGCTATATCGCGCTCTCCGAATAAACCTCAAGATTTTGAAAATAATAAAGTGAAAATTCCGATGTTTGTATTGAAATCATGTCACGAATAGTATATAATATTCGTGACATCATGAAAGGAGGGCACGGTCGTGGACAATGGATATATGCAGAAAATACGAGCGCGAATTCTTGCTGCGGAGGATGGTGCAGTTTTTGTTGCTCCTGATTTTGCAGATATTGCGGACACCGCAACAATTCGCCAAGGATTGAAGCGGCTTTACCAATCTGGCATTATCCGCAGAATTATCAGAGGCATTTACGAAAAGCCAAAGTACAGCAAACTGCTGGATGAATATGTAGCGGCCGACCCGGATGCAGTTGCCAAAGCATTGGCACGGTGTTACCACTGGACCATTGCCCCATGTGGAAATACGGCCCTGAACCTGTTGGGTCTCTCTACACAGGTAACAGCGGTCTGGTCCTACATCAGCGACGGTCCGTATAAGACCTATGAGTGGAATTCCACCAAGCTGGAATTTAAGCATAGAACCAACAAGGAAATCACGGGTCTGTCTTACATGACGAGTTTGGTGATCCAGGCGCTGAAAACTCTGGGAAGGACCAACGTGACACCGGAGATCATACAGACGCTTTCAGAAAAGCTGTCTGAGGACGAAAAGCAAGCCTGCCTGAAAGAGGCAACGGAATCCACGGATTGGGTTTACGATACGATACGGAAAATGTGTGGAGGTGACACACAATGAGACATGTAGCACGATTGCCGGGAAGTGACCGGCGCGAACTGTTCCGAAATACCGCCGATAAAATGGGCTTGAATGATGCCATCGTAGAAAAAGATTTTTGGGTATGCTTTACGCTGGATTATCTGTTCCACCGCTGCCCGTGGAAAGAGACTATTACCTTCAAAGGCGGCACCAGTCTTTCCAAGGCATTCAATCTGATCAGCCGCTTTTCCGAAGATATTGATCTGATTCTGGATTGGCGGGTGCTGGGATACGGTAAGGACGAGCCATGGGAAAAACGTTCCAACACCAAACAGGATACGTTCAACAAAGAAGCCAATGCTCGGGCAGAGGTTTTTCTTGCGGAGCAGTTTTGTCCCACCATTCAGGCAGAACTTTCTCAGGAGCTTGGCTGTGAGGCGACTATTTACATAGACGAAAAGGACAAACAGACAGTTATCTTTGCCTATCCGCACCTGTTTACAAATCCCGCTACCTTGCAGGTTATTCGTTTGGAGATCGGTGCGCTGGCCGCTTGGACGCCCGCAAAAATCGCTCAGATCGAGCCCTATGCCGCAATCTATTATCCGAAAGTCTTTGCACAAAAGGATACGGCTATTCTGACCGTTGCGCCGGAGCGGACTTTCTGGGAGAAGGCAACGATTCTGCACCATGAAGCCAACAGACCCGAGAGTTCGGAAATGCCGCAGCGTTATTCCCGGCACTACTATGATCTGTACCGTATGTCCATGACACCTGTGAAAGAAGCTGCCTTTGCCCGGGTGGAATTGCTGAAGACAGTGGTGGACTTCAAGATGAAGTTTTATCCGAGAGCCTTGGCAAAATATCAGGAAGCTGTTCCCTGCACTTTGAAACTGGTTCCCCCGGATTATCGCTGTGCAGCATTGGCCGCAGATTACGAAGCAATGAAGGATATGCTCTATGGTGATGTGCCGACCTTTGAGACTGTCATGAGCGCAGTCAGCGAATTAGAAAAAGAAATCAACGCACTGTAACAACCTAATATTATAAAGCCACCGGCTAAGCCGATGGTCTTGACTCGTGAGCCCGGCAGGCAGAAGAAACGTTGTCACTGATAAGGATTTGACCAGAGACGGTAAAAGGAAGTATAATTGGACTGAGAGAAAACAACAGGAGTGACAATATGGTAAAAAATCAAGTACATTCATCTCAGTCAGGAACCTTTGACATCAGTGCGGCAATGCTTCATATCATCGCCATGACATTTATGCTGATGGATCATCTCTGGGCTACGCTTCTTCCGGCGCAGGACTGGCTGACCTGCGTAGGAAGGCTCGCGTTTCCCATCTTTGCATTTATGGCAGTGGAAGGATATTTTCACACGCACAGCTTTAAAAAGTACATTCTCCGGCTGCTGCTGTTTGCGGTGCTGTCGGAGATACCCTTTGATCTGATGTATGGCGGAACCTGGTTTTATCCGTTTCATCAGAATGTGATCTGGACGTTGTTGATAGGACTCGCTGGAATCCATTTGATGGAAAAAACTCGAAAAAAACAGAAGCTGTGGATCTTTCTGCCGACGGCGGTTCTGGTCGTGCTGGTTGGAAGTGCACTTGGGACGGTAGGAATGGCAGATTACTATGGCGCCGGTGTATTGACACTGTTTATTTTTTACTTTTTCCGGGGAAGAAAATGGTGGTGTTTTGCCGGACAGCTTCTGGCGCTTTATTGGGTCAACGTAGAGCTGCTGGGAGGTCTGATGTATCCCATCCGGATTTTAGGGATGGACCTTGAACTCTGCCAGCAGGGACTTGCATTGCTTTCACTGCTTCCGATCTGGCTGTATCGTGGACGGCAGGGCTGCCATACGAAAGTCTTCCAGTATAGCTGTTATGCGTTTTATCCGGTCCATATGCTGATTCTTGCAACGGTGTACAAAGGGAACATAATAAAAAACTTAATAATGGACTGCCAATCTTACACAAAGTACCGCCCAAGCGAGACTACGGGCGGTATTTTTGTATCATGGCGGAGAAAGGAGGAACTTCCCACGGGGGCTTGACTGAAAAGTTGAGCCCCTTTTTTCATGCCAAAAAACAGGAGGTAAATGCTTATGGCAGATGATAAAACCACAAAAACGCCGGAACAGCCGGTAACGGATAGCGGGCCGGGCAAGGAAATGCCTCCCGCTCCCCCAAAAGAGCCGGAGAAGGTTTCCGTTTCTCCGGAGCCGGAAAAAAAGACGGAACCGGAGGTAAAGAACCCGCAGGTTTCCGTCTATAACTTCGCTGAAATTATGAAGGAAAAGAAGGTCGAGGAACGGGCGGCAGCTCCCAGCGGGGAAAAGCCTGCCCCGGCAAAAACGGAAAAACCGGAAAAGCAGCCGGAGGCTCCGAAGAAAGCGGAGGAAAAACCCAAAGAGCCGGAACAGCCGAAGCGCCGGGGCCGTCCCCCGAAAGCAGATAAGGACAAGGCCGCAACCCCGAAGCCCGAAGCTCCCGCACAGAAACCGGAAAATGCGGTCAAAAAGGAACCGGAGAAAAAAACGGCGCCAACGGTACAGGCCGCTCCCGCTCCGAAGGAACCCGAAAAACCGAAGGATGCACCACGCCGGGGCAAGGAACAGATCGTCTATATCAAGCTGAACGAGCTTCACGCCTTCAAGAACCATCCCTTTGAGGTTCGGGATGATGAAGAAATGCGGGCTATGGTGTCCAGCGTCAAGGACAAGGGCGTGACCCAGCCCGCTATCGTCCGTCCCCGTGAGGATGGCGGCTATGAGATCGTGTCCGGCCACCGCCGCCAGAAGGCCAGCGAGCTTGCCGGATATGCGGATATGCCCTGTATTGTTCGCAATCTGACGGACGATGAAGCCATCACGCAGATGGTCGAGGACAATCTCAACCAGCGTGAAGAAATCCTCCCCAGTGAGCGGGCCAAAGCCTTGAAAATGCAGCTTGAGGCCATCAAGCACCAGGGCTCCCGCACTTCGGGCCAGATTGACCCGAAGGACGCAGGAAAACGCTCCAACGAAATTGTAGCCGAGCGCAATAAGATGGCGGTCAAGCAGGTGCAGCGGTATATCCGGCTCAATGAGCTGGTTCCCGACCTGATGAAGCTGATGGATGAAAAAAAGCTGGGCTTTACTACGGCGGTGGAGCTTTCCTATATCGGCAAGAAGAACCAGAACTATATCGCCGTCTCCATTGACAGCCAGCAGTCCTCGCCTTCACAGGCGCAGGCAAAGCGTATGCGTGAGCTGGACGAAAAGAAGCTGCTCAACGGGGATGTGATCGACGGCATTATGATGGAGGACAAAAAGGAGGTAGACAAAGTGATTTTGACAGGTGCGGAACTGAGCAAGTATTTCGGCAAGGAAACTACGCCGAGGGAAATGAAGGACCAGATTATCAAGCTGCTGGACGACTGGAAGGGCCAGCAGAAGGAACACGAAAAGCCGGAGAAGAAAAACGAACAGGAAAAGTAAGCCGAAACTTCGGGTCAACATGGCCCGAGGATTGCGGGGCTCTGCCCCGCGCCCCGAAGCTCTGGAGATATAAATCATTCCCCGTCGCCAGTTATTCCGTAGCATAGCCGGGAAAATCAGTCAAGGGCAGCGCCGCCGCAGGCGGTGCCAGAGGCACCCTTGACGGATTTCTCCCGGTTATGCTTTTTCCCGGTCAAGCGACGGGGATATAAATTCTCCAGAGCCGTTCCCCTTCCCGGGGGAAGGGGCGGAGGGGTTGGGCGATACCTTGCTTTTCCCTAAACCAAAACAGAAATGGAGGCTCAACCAATGAAACGACCTTTAGCGTACCTGACCGCCGCATGGAGCGGCGAGCCGGATGTTGATATGGAGCTGGCGGCCCACTACTGCCGCCTTGCTTATGAGGCGGGCTTTTCCCCGATCTGCCCGCTCTTGTATCTGCCGCTGTTTTTGAATGACAGCGTTCCCGAGGAACACAAGGCCGGGATTGATATGCGCCGGGATATGCTGCGGCGCTCCCACACCCTGATTGTCTGCGGCAGCGCTGTGGACGAGGATGTAAAAAATGATATTGCGGTTGCCGGGCGGCTGGGCATTGCGGCGACCACACTGGAAGGGGTGCTTGCCGTGAAGGAACACGGCACCCCGGGCCATGCCGGACATTAAGCTGGGAAGCCTTTTCGACGGGATTGGCGTGTTCCCTCTGGCTGCTTCCCGGTGCGGTATCCGTCCGGTATGGGCCAGTGAGATTGAAAAAGCGCCCATCTCCATAACCAAAAGGCACTTTCCCGACATGGTGCATTTGGGGGATATTACGAAGGTGGACGGCGGGAAAATCCCGCCGGTTCATGTAATTACCTTCGGTTCCCCCTGTCAGAACCTTTCTCTGATCGGCAACCGCTCCGGCCTTGCCGGGGCAAAATCAAGCCTGTTCTATCAGGCGTTTCGTATCATACAGGAAATGAGGGATGCTACTGATAACCTATATCCAGCTATCGCTGTTTGGGAAAACGTCATGGGAGCGTTTTCTACAAATGACCGGATGGACTTTAGAGCCGTCTTATCCGCCTTCTCGGACACCGAAGTTCCAATGCCTCCTTCGGGAAGATGGGGAAACGCCGGAATGGTGCGAGGGGGAACGCCTGATGTGTGCTGGCGACTCATGGACGCCCAGTATTGGGCAGGCTCCCGAAGGCTGGCACGAAGGCAGCGGATTTTCGTCGTGGCGGATTTTGGAGGCAGAGGTGCCGCAGACATACTATTTAAGCCCCGTCCAATGCTCCCACTTCCTCCGCCTTGCGGAGAGGGCGGGTGGGCCGCCGCCGAAGGAGATCGAACAGCTTCTTTTGAAACAGGGCGGCAGATACCAGTCATCCACCCCTTTCAGTGCTTCCGTATGCGGGGAGCGGCAAAAAGGCAGGAAGAAACGGCCTTCCGAAACAGCTTCGGATTACCAACTGACCCTTTTCCCACTCTTTTAGCCAGTGATGTAACGCCCTTTGCCTTCTGGTATGAGGGCGACCCGAAGGGCGGCTGTATCCGTTTTCTGACGGAAACGGAAAGCGAACGGCTGATGGGGCTGCCAGAGGGCTGGACAAAGTACGGGGCGGACGGCGTGGAGATCCGGCCTCTGCAACGCTACAAGGCACTGGGAAACGCGATTGCCCTCCCTTGCGCCGATTACATTATGGCCGGGATTTATGAGGTGCTGGCTGACCGGGCCGGAAAGGAGGAATGAGCCCATGTTTGAAGCCTATATAACCAATACAGCCCTATACCCCTTAATGGGGATTGAGGTAGGGACAACGGTACATTTCCCCATGACGACACAGGAGTTGCAGGCCGCCCTTGCCAAAATCGGGATAGACGGGAAACGGTACAGCGAAGTGTTCTTTACCAGCTTTGACAGTGATGTGCTGGGGCTCTACGATTATCTCTACGAATGTGAGAACATCGACGAGCTGAACGAGCTGGGCCACGCCCTGCTGGAAGTACGGGATAAGGGCGGACTGGAAACCTTTGAAGCCGCTCTTGTCTTGGGAAACCACACAAGGAGCGTGAAGGATTTGATAAACCTGACGCAGAACCTTGACCTTTACCGCTTTTACCCGGATATTTCCGATGATGAAGGGCTGGGCCGTCTTTACGCCGACGAGCTGGGGACCATCGACATACCGGAGCACATTCAGAACTACTTCGATTATGAGGCATACGGGCGGGATGTGCGTATCAACGAGGGCGGCGTATTCGCTCCCGGTGGGTATGTCTCGGCAGTTCCGGAGGGCTTCAAGGAGTATTACCACGGGCCGCAGGACATTCTGCCAGAACACCGGATATTTGCCTATCCTGAAAAGGCCGAGCCTGTCCACTCCATTCTCGCTGCACTCAAACGGTTTCAAGAAGCCTCGCCCGCTCCGCAAAAGGACAAGGCGGGGCCTTCCCATGAGGAACGGTAAGACTTCGGGCCAACATGGCCCGAAGCATGAAGGAGGTGCATACCATCAACTATTACCCTATCAATGAAGGGGCCGCCCGCCGGGCAAAGGAAATGAACAGCTTTTCCGACTATAAGGAAGGGAGCGCAACGGCGGAATACCGGGCAATGGTAGATAAGGCCGCAGCCATAGCCGAACAGCAAAAATCCCGGGTGGACCCCATGTACCACGAGAAGATCGACCATCTGTTAGACACCTACGCCCGCAAGCTGGCCGAAAACATGAACCAAGGCTTTGCCATGGACGCAAGAGTTCCCTCTGTGCTGATCGCCGGGCCTTCCAATTTCCCGGTTGGGAAAAAGGAAAAACAGAACCGGGCGCGGGACAGCAACATGGAGGAATGGCGGCATATTCAAGGGCTGCTGGATAAGATACGCAGCACCGGCATGGGCGGTATCAGCGCCGATGACCCGGCGGCCATTGAAAAGCTCCAGAAAAAGCTGGACGGGCTGGAACGCTCCCAGCTCATTATGAAGGAGGTCAACGCCTATTACCGCAAGCATGGCAAGCTGGACGGCTGTGCGCTGCTGTCGCCTGACCAGATCGAAAAGCTGAAAGCCAGCATGGCGTCAAGCTGGCGGAGCGACCCGAGGCCATTTGAAAGCTACCAGCTTACCAACAACAACGCGGAGATCCGCCGGGTAAAGGCCCGTATCGAACAGCTTTCCAAACAGGCGCAGCGGGAGTTTTCCGGCTGGGAGTTTGACGGGGGCCGTGTGGAAATGAACCGGGAGGACAACCGCTTGCAGGTGTTCTTTGATGGAAAGCCTGACGCGGACACCCGGGCCGAGCTGAAAAGCAACGGCTTTCGCTGGGCTCCCAGCGTGGGCGCATGGCAGCGGCAGCTCACGGACAACGCCATCCGGGCGGCTGACCGTCTGGAATGTATCAAGCCGCTGTCCGGCGAAAAGCCCTCCCAGCTTCAAAAGAAGCCCTCTATCTTGCAGACCATGCGGGAACAGGGCGAAAAAGTCCAGACGGAGCCGGAAAAGAAAGCTCCGTCCGGCAGGGATGCCGAGCGGTAAGCCTCGGGCCACATTGGCCCGAGGTTTTCTGTTGCCCCGGAGTGTACGGGGGCCTCCCGTCTACCGGGAGCCCTGACGGAAAGGAGGTTTTATGCAGGAAGAAGTAAACCAAAAAACAGTTGCCCTTTCGATCAAGACGGCAAAGCTGACGGGAAAAGTGCTGGCCGCCGCTCTTGGCAAGGTGGTTCGGGCGCTGCAAAAGCACCACCGGAAGGCGCTGACCCCGCAGGGCCGCCAGAGCGTGAAGAAGCTGATGAACCACTACGGCGGCAAAAACGCCATGCAGTATGTGGGTGCGCCGAAGGATTTTGACCGGATAGCAAAGGAGTTCCATGTGGACTACGCTTTCCATAAAGTGAGTCCCGGCCATTACCTGCTGTTTTTCAAAGCCAATCAGGCGGACGCCATCACGGCGGCCTTCCAGAAATACAGTACAAAGGTGCTGAACAAAGACCAGGACAAGGCTTCTATCCTCGGCCAGCTCCGCAAGCTCACGGAGCAGATCAGGACAAAGCCGCAGGAGAAGCAGCGGACCAGAGAGGCGGTGAAGGACGGGCGTTGAGTGACAAGATCAGAAAATATGTGCTCCCCAACCTGCCGTACCTCTTTGTGTTCTGGTTTTTTTCCAAAATCGGGACGGCCTACCGTATCGCGCCCGGCGCAGACTTCGGGACAAAGCTCATGGGGATGCTCGACACCTTCCCCAAAGCCTTTGAAACCTACTGGCCGGGACTGGGTGGCATTGACCTGCTGGTGGGCCTCGCCGGTGCGGCTGGGGTGTATCTGCTGATACAGTCCAAAATCAAGCAGGCAAAGAAATTCCGGCGGGATGCGGAGTACGGCACCGCCCGCTGGGGAACAAAGGAGGATATAAAGCCGTTTGTAGACCCCAAATTTCAGAACAATGTTATTCTCACCGGGACGGAGTTTCTTACCATGAACACCCGCCCGAAGATACCCGCCAACGCCCGCAACCTGAACGCCTGCGTCATCGGCTCGTCCGGCTCGGGCAAGACAAGGTTCTGGCTGACCCCGCAGCTCCTTCAAGCCCATTCCTCGTATGTGGTGGTGGACCCGAAGGGCGGCACCCTCGACCAATGCGGGCGGTTCCTGCAACGGGAGAAATATAAGGTGCGGGTGTTCAATAGTATCGACTTCTCCAAATCCATGCACTACAATCCGCTGGCCTACATCAAAACGGAAAGCGACGTGCTGAAATTCGTTACCGCCCTGATTGCCAACACCAAAGGCGACGGCAAGGAGGGCGACGAGTTCTGGACAAAAGCAGAAACCCTCTTGTACTGCGCCCTTGTGTCCTACATCGTCTTTGAGGGGCCGGAGGAAGAACGCAACATGAATACGCTGGTGGAAATGATAAACAGCATGGAAGTCCGGGAGGATGACGAAACCTTCAAAAACGCGGTGGACTATATGTTTGACGGGCTGGAACACCGCAGCCCCCAGCACTTCGCCGTGAGGCAGTATAAGAAATACAAGCTCGCCAGCGGCAAGACAGCCAAAAGCATTTTGATTTCCTGCGGTGCAAGACTGGCTCCCTTTGATATTCCCCAACTCCGGGAGATCATGTCCTATGACGAACTGGAGCTTGATAAGCTGGGGGACGAAAAATCGGCGCTGTTCTTCCTTATCAGCGACACGGACACCACCTACAACTTTTTGGTTGCCCTCGCTTTTTCGCAGATGTTCAACCTTCTGTGTGAACGGGCTGACAACACCTATGGCGGGCGTCTGCCCTACCATGTGCGGGTGCTGTGGGACGAGGCTGCCAACACCGGGCAGGTGCCGGGGCTGGAAAAGATTGTGGCCGTCATCCGCTCCCGGGAGATCAGCCTGACGCTCTTTTATCAGGCTATGAGCCAGTGCAAGGCGCTGTACAAAGACCATTCCGAAACCATCATGGGCAACATGGACAGTATCGTATTCCTCGGAGGCCGGGAGGCTTCCACCCTAAAGGATATTTCGGAAAACTGGCTGGGCAAGGCCACCATCTCTATGCAGACCGAGGGCCGAAGCCGTGGACAGTCTGAAAGTTACAGCCAGAATATGCAGCGGCTTGGCCGGGAACTGATGACCACCAGCGAGATCACCACCATGCCCGGAGATAAATGTATCTTGCAGCTTAGGGGGCTCCCGCCTTTCCTGTCCCCGAAGTATGACTTGAAAAAGCACCCGAATTACAAGTACACAGCCGAATTTGATAAAAAGAAAAACGCCTTCCGCTTGGAAAGCCTGTTCCGCCACCGGCCATTGAGACTAAAGCCGGAGGACGAATACACGGTGTACGAAGTGGACGGCTCCGACACAGACGAAGAAGCTGACCTGTTGAACTTCGATGATCTGGACAGCGACGAGTTCGTGTAACTTCGGGCCATGATGACCCGAAGCGCCGCCGATGTGGGCGGCTTTTTTTGTACCCAAAACCATCAAACAAACAAAATGGAGGAACATATATGGAATTTTTCAATCAGGCAATCGACATTCTCAAAATTCTGGTCATGGCTCTTGGCGCTGGTCTGGCGGTATGGGGCGTCATCAACCTTCTGGAAGGTTACGGGTCGGACAACCCTGCGGCAAAATCACAGGGCATTAAGCAGCTCATGGCAGGCGGCGGTGTCGTTCTGATCGGCCTTCAGCTTATCCCTCTGCTGTCCGGCCTGTTCAGCTAAGTGTCACCCGTTGTCCCTTTTTCCAGAAAAGGAGCTGATGTATGGACTTTATCATCGACGCAATCGTTGAATGGCTGAAAGGTCTGCTCGTCGATGGTATCATGGGAAATCTGGACGGCCTTTTCGATAACGTCAATCAGAGCGTTGGCGAGATCGCCACACAGGTAGGCACGACCCCGGCGGACTGGAACGCCGGGGTCTTTTCCATGATACGACAGATCTCTGAAACTGCCATCCTGCCAATCGCCGGGGTCATCCTCACTTTTGTAATGACTTATGAGCTGATACAGATGCTCATAGAACGCAACAACCTCCATGAAGTTGACACATGGATGTTTTTTAAGTGGGTGTTCAAAACCTTTGTGGCTGTGATGATCCTGACGAACACCTTCAATATCGTGCTGGCAGTCTTTGATGTGAGTCAGCATGTGATACAGCAGTCAGCGGGCATTATCCAGAACGGGACAGAAATCACGCCGGATGTGCTGGACAGTCTGCGGACAGAGCTTGAGGCGATGGAGTTAGGCCCTCTGTTCGGGCTCTGGCTCCAGTCCTTCCTGATCCAGCTTACCATGATTGCCTTAAACATCGTGATCTTCGTCATCGTATATGGCCGTATGATTGAAATTTATTTACTCACAAGTTTAGCGCCTATCCCGTTTGCCACCGTCCCCAACAGGGAAACCGGACACATGGGGCAGAACTATTTCCGCTCCCTCTTTGCGGTGGGCTTTCAAGGTCTGTTGATCTTGGTCTGTGTCGCCATCTATGCGGTGCTGATCCAGAGTATCGCCACCGACGGCGACCCCATCGGGGCGATCTGGGGCTGTGTGGGATATACGGTGCTGCTGTGTTTTACCTTATTCAAAACAGGCAGTCTTGCAAAATCCATCTTCGGCTGCCATTAAGAGACTTCGGGCCATGATGACCCGAAGCGGAAAGGAGAAATCCATGCAGGAAAAAACTGCGGGCGGAACACCAGCCGCCCCTATAAAGCTGGATGTAAGCGTGCGGGTCATCGAACCTGTGAAAAACCTCATGGGCTTTGCCAGCGTGAAATTCAATGACTGCTTTGTGGTGGAAAATCTGAAAATCGTCCAGGGCAGCAAGGGCCTTTTCGTGGGGATGCCCAGCCAGCCGGACGGCAAAGGCGGCTATCGGGATATGGCCTACCCTGTTACAAAGGAGTTCCGTGAACAGCTCAATACCGCTGTGCTGCAAGCCTATGAGGCAAAGCTGGAACAGATGGCGGAGCGTGGCTCTGTGGGGCGTGCATCCATCAGCGACCAGCTCAAAGCCGGAAAAGCGGCTGCCGAACAGGCAAAGGCAGAACGGCCTCCGAAGGAAAAGCCCAGCCGCAGCGCAGAGCGTTGACCTCGGGCCATGCTGGCCCGAAGCAGAAAGGAGGCGGGAACCATGCCACGCAAACGGATGGGCTATGACGCGGCCTGCTATTACGACGGAAAACTGCTGGGCCGCTGTACCAAAGCGGACAGCGACGCCTATACCCTGTTGATGAACGCCTGTGGTGGGGAGGCCGCCCGTGTCCTTCGGGAATATGCCTATTTTTCCCCGGAACTTCGCGCCATCTTAGAAAAGGCGGCGCTCATGCAGGCGGACCGGAACCGGACGGGCGGAATGTTCCATGCGCCGAAAAGTTCCCCGTGGGGCGAGGTGCAGAATTGTGAAACCCTCTGTCCGGGGGTGTTTTTGGTATCTACCGCCAGCCACGGCGGAACGATGGTGGCAAACGAGGTAGCCGCCGTCCTCTCCCCAGCGGCCAAAAAATGCGGCTTCAAGGATAAGGGCTATATCTGCTATGAGGAGGACGCACAGGAAAGCGTAGTGCTCCGGGAGCTGCTGGACAAAAAGCTGTGGAAAATCCCTGACCGCATTAAGGACAAAGGACAGTTTGAAGAAAAACTCAATCAGTCCATCCGGCAGTATCACCCCGAATACTGGCGGGCAAGGCAGAGCGGACGAGAGGCCGCCGAAGCTGCCCGCAGCACAGCCCCGGCCAAAGAGGCCGCAAGATAACCTCGGGCCATGCTGGCCCGAAGCAATAAAGGAGGTGTACCAAAATGGCCTATGTGCCAGTACCAAAAGACCTTTCCAAAATCAAGACAAAGCTGGCCTTCAACCTAACGAAGCGCCAGCTTGTTTGTTTTTCCAGCGCGGCGGCGGTGGGCCTCCCGGCTTACCTGTTTTCCCGTGGCAGTATCGGGAACAGTGCCGCCATGTTCCTGATGATCGGCCTCATGCTCCCGTTCTTCTTTCTGGCTATGTATGAACGAGACGGTCTGCCGCTGGAAAAAGTGCTGAAAAACATCATCCGCACCCGGTTCCTCTATCCCCGTGTGCGGCCTTACAAAACCGAAAACTTCTATGCGCTGCTTAGCGCCAGAAAGGAGGCGCAGCCGATTGCGAAACAGCAGAAGGGCCGGAAAGCCCGCAGGCAGAAAGCCTGAAAAGCAGGGCCTTACCGGCCTGTTCACGAAAGGAAAGAACATTCCCACCACCGCCCAGCAGACCCTCCCTTACCGGGAAATGTACCGGGACGGGGTGTGCCGGGTAGCGGACCGCTATTACACCAAAACCATTGAATACGAGGACATCAACTATCAGCTCGCACAGTCTGAAGATCAGGCGGCCATCTTTGACGGGTGGAGCGCCTGCCTCAACTACTTTGACAGCAGCCTTCCGTTCCAGCTTTCCTTCCTCAACCACCGGAGCCGCCCGGGCAGCCGGTACAGCGTGAACATCCCCATGCAGGACGATGATTACAACAGCGTCCGGTGTGAGTATGTGGAAATGCTGGAAAACCAGATCGCCAAAAGCAACAACGGCATTGTCCGCACAAAGCTCCTGACCTTCGGCGTGAATGTGGACGACCTTTCCACCGCCAGGGCAAGGCTGGAACGTGTAGAGACGGACATTTGCGGGAACTTCAAAAAGCTGGGCGTCAAGTGCCGTTCCCTTTCGGGGCTGGAACGGCTGGAGCTTCTTCACGGACAACTCCACCCCGGCAGCGGCTCCCCCTTCCGGTTTTCATGGGATATGATCCCCAAAACCGGGCTTTCCACCAAAGACTTTATCGCCCCGGACAGCTTCGACTTCCGTTTCAGCCGTCTGTTCCGGGTGGGGACGACCTGGGGCGCCGCCTCCTACTTGCAGATTTTGGCCTCGGAGCTCTCGGACAAGCTGCTGGCGGAGCTTTTGGAAATGGATGCGGAAATGACCATCACTCTCCATATCCAGACCGTCGATCAGGCCGCCGCCGTAAAATCTATCAAGGCCAAAGTCTCCGACATTGACAAGATGAAGGTGGAGGAACAAAAGAAGGCAGCCCGGTCAGGGTACGACATGGACATACTTCCGCCCGACCTTGTAACGTACAGCAACGACGCAAAGACCCTTCTGGAAGATTTACAGAGCCGGAATGAAAGAATGTTCCTGCTGACCTTCCTTGTGGTAAACATGGCTCCGACCCGTCGGGAGCTGGACAATGACCTGTTCACGGTGTCCGGTATCGTCCAGAAATACAACTGCACCTTGAAGCGGCTGGACTTCCAGCAGGAGGACGGTTTTCTTTCCAGCCTTCCGCTGGGCCATAACGGCATTGAGATCAAGCGCGGCATGACCACCAGCTCCACGGCCATTTTCGTTCCCTTTATGACGCAGGAGCTTCGCATGGATGGCGAAGCCGTCTATTACGGGCTCAACGCACTTTCCCATAACGTCATCATGGCAAACCGGAAAAAGCTCAAAAACCCCAACGGCCTGTTCCTCGGCGTGCCGGGCTCCGGCAAATCCTTTGCCGCAAAGCGGGAGCTTGTGAACGTGTTCCTTGCCACCCGTGACCGGATCATTGTGGGCCGCGGGAGCCGCCCTGAGGCTCTGAAAAACTGAAGCTGGTGCATGGGAAAATCCGAAATTCAGTGAATAGGTTATCTATCCCGCACTTTAACGCGTTTCGGGTCGGAAGATGGTGGGGAAAACGGGCTTTTCCTGGAGATGAACGCGGTGTTTCAGGGATTCTTAATTTTCACGCCCCATTTTTTCCTTTCTTAAGGTCCATTTCAGGCGCGAAAAGTACCCTTTTCAAAAAGTTTTATGCTAAACTAATTTCTGTAACGAGAATCATTTTCATCTAACGGTATACCGGTATCTACGCCGGTACCGGCCAAGGAACTAGGCCTTCTGACGTAGCCAAAACACGCATCCCCAATATATGGCGTGTTACGAAACTGAAGCGAAACTGAAAGAATTCCCCGAAAACATTAAAGATTTTATGTGTGCACTGTGGGGCCTTACCGTTATTCCTAAAATGAATACCGCATTGATCTCATAGCGTTTTCTTGTATCCCTCATGCACGGTATGTAGTGCTAAATCCTCCTTCGCTTAGTCCCGCCTCCCTATTGGATCTGAAAAAACTGATCCCTAGAATGCGTGACATGCCCGGCCCGAACGGGATTTACAAAAACAAAGCAAATAGGAGGCTTTTTATGGGGATCTCCCGTAGAAGTTTTTTCAAACGCAGCATGGCTCTTGGCACCAGCGGCTTTGTCGCTGCTGCCCCGTCCCTCGCGCACGCTGCCGCCGACACGGCTAAGAAGCCATACAAGCTCGTTTCAACCCAGGAATTCACGAACATCTGCTGCTACTGCGCTGGCGGCTGCGGTGTGATCTGCTCCGTTCGCAACGGCGAACTCGTGAAGCATGAATGGATTTCCGAAAATGTGATCCAGATGCAGGTGA
>OGZT01001318.1_pt1 | contig 17542 bp, 20 predicted proteins | sample 1576891 | NCBI WGS metagenome assembly OGZT01 (sample SAMEA3541521, study PRJEB24748) | human gut metagenome | biome: human gut; feature: human-associated habitat; material: faeces | place: China | collected 2012 | reverse complement strand
ACCAGCGCCGGAGAGAAGTCCTTAAGCCCCTCGACCCCGGCGATGAAAATGTTGCTAAGGCAGCAGGCGGTCAGACAATGAGCCTTGGAAAACGTATCTTAAGAACTGAGACAGCAGGAATGACAGTTTTATCTATTTTGATGTTTACGATAGAAGAATAGAGGGAGAAAGTGACATGATTTATTTTGATAATGCAGCGACAACCTGCGTATTTCCAGAAGTTGTAGAAGCAATGCAGGATGCAATGCAGGTCACATATGGGAATCCATCTGCAAAACATATGAAAGGTATTGAAGCAGAGAATAAAGTAAAAGCTGCACAAGAATTAATTGCGAAGACATTAAGAGCAAAACCCAAAGAAATCTTATTTACATCTGGGGGAACAGAATCAAACAATACAGCGATCATTGGAACAGCAATGGCAAATCGCCGCAAAGGAAAGCACATTATTACGACAAAGGTAGAACATGCTTCTGTATATGAACCAATGTATCATCTGGAAGAAGAAGGATATGAAGTGACATATCTTGATGTAGATTCAGAAGGAATCGTAGATCTTGATCAGTTAGAAGAAAGTATCCGAGAAGATACGATCCTTGTATCCTGCATGATGGTAAATAACGAGATTGGAGCCATTGAACCAATTGAAGAGATCGCAAAGATCATCAAAGCAAAGAATCCGAATACGATTTTCCATGTCGATGCGATTCAGGCATATGGAAAACTTCCGATCGTTCCGAAGAATATGGGAATTGACTTATTATCCACAAGTGGTCATAAGATCCATGGACCAAAAGGAATCGGATTTTTATATATCAAGGAAGGAACGAAGATCTCTCCGATCATTTTCGGAGGCGGACAGCAGAAAGGAATGCGTTCTGGAACGGAAAATGTACCAGGAATCGTAGGATTAGCTGTCGCATGTGAAAAGATGATCGGTAAAAACTATGAAAATGCTGAGAAGATCCGTGAAGTCAAAGAATATTTTCAGGAAAGGATCAAAGAGATTGAGGATATCAAAGACAATTCTGGAAAAGCACCACACGTGGCAAGTATCAGCTTTAAGAAGTTAAGAAGTGAAGTACTGTTACATGCCTTGGAAGACAGAGAAATCTATGTATCTTCAGGATCCGCATGTTCATCGAACAAAAAACAGGCAGTTAGTGGAACATTAAATGCGATCGCATTAAGTGATGAATTTAAAGATGGAACACTTCGTTTCAGCTTTTCAATTGAGAATACAAAAGAAGAAGTTGATGAAACGATCAAAGCATTAAAAAAATTAGTACCAATGCTTCGAAGATTTGTAAGAAAATAAAGACCACAAGAAAAGAAACAGTAAGAAAATAAAGGAGAATACTATGAAAGTAACCGCATTTTTGATCAAATACGGTGAGATTGCCATCAAAGGTAAGAACCGTTATATGTTTGAAGACGCATTAATGAAACAGATCCGCCATGCAATGGCACCCGTTGGGGATTTTAAAGTAAGAAAAGAATCTGGACGTATGTTTGTCGAAGCACAGGATGAGTTTGATTATGATGAAGCTGTGGAAGCATTGCAGAGAGTCTTTGGAATCGTTGGAATCTGTCCAATGGTCATCGAAGAAAACAAAGACATGGAACATTTGACAGAGACAGTTATCAAATTTATTGATGAACAGTATCCAGTCAAGGATTTCACATTCAAGGTTCATGCGAGAAGAGGAGATAAACAGTTCCCTCTTGATTCCATGGCGATCAATATGGAAATCGGTGGACAATTACTAGACGCATTTGAAGGAATCAAAGTAGATGTGCACCATCCACAGGTAATGGTGAATATCGAAGTGAGAAAATATATCTATATCTATTCTCAGGAAATCAAAGGACCAGGAGGAATGCCAGTCGGAACTAATGGAAAAGCGATGCTTTTATTATCCGGAGGAATCGACAGTCCAGTTGCAGGATATATGATCGCAAAACGTGGAGTACACATCGATGCAACATATTTCCATGCACCACCATACACAAGCGAGAGAGCAAAACAGAAGGTTATAGATCTTGCGAAGATCGTTGCAAAATATGCAGGACCAATCAATTTACATGTTGTAAACTTTACAGACATTCAGTTAGCGATCTATGAGAAATGCCCTCATGAAGAATTAACGATCATCATGAGAAGATATATGATGAAGATCGCAGAACATTTTGCAAATGAAGGTGGAAGCCTTGCACTGATCACTGGTGAAAGTATCGGACAGGTAGCAAGCCAGACGATCCATAACCTTGCAATCACAAATGAAGTATGTAATATGCCAGTATTCAGACCATGTATCGGTATGGATAAACAGGAAATCGTAGATATTGCAGAGAAGATCGGAACATTTGAGACATCCATTCAGCCATTTGAAGACTGTTGTACGATCTTTGTTGCAAAACATCCAGTTACAAAGGGTAATTTAAAGAGAATTAAGAAATCAGAAGAACATCTGGAAGATGTGATTGATGATTTAATGAAAGAAGCCATTGATTCTACAGAGATTATTCATGTAAAATAAATGGCTGAAGCTGAGACAGTATGTCAGAAGCCTCATCAGAATCAAACGAAAGCTCTAAAGGCTTCGAAAGATCGAGGCTTAGCATACTCATCAGTGATTTGGCATCCACGACATAGTCATTGGCAACGATCTCAAACGTGCAAGAATGCTTGTCAAGGATATCGACAAACGAGTATAAGTCTTTGATGGAATTTAGTTTGATCAATGCATCATACATGGGATAATACTCCTTCCAATTAACAAGGATAGTGTACTCGTATTTGTCATAAAAGTCAACAAGAAAGGAATTGTATGAATTTACAAGGAAAAAGAGCGGCCATCGTAACTCTTGGCTGCAAAGTAAATCAATATGAAACGGACGCCATGTATGGAATGCTTAAGGAAGCAGGTGTTACGATGGTCGATCCGAAAGAAGCGGCAGATATCTACATTGTGAATACATGTTCTGTGACAAATATGGCAGAACGTAAATCAAGACAGATGCTTCACCGTGCAAAAAAGAAGAATCCAGACGTTGTTGTAGTAGCAGTTGGATGTTATGCTCAAGTTGGAAAAGAAGAATTATCAAAAGATACAAAGATTGATCTGATCATTGGGAATAATAAAAAGAAAGACTTGATCCATATTTTAGAAGAGCATATAGGAGAGAAGGAATCAGCCGTAGAATCAATCGAGGTTATTGATATTGCACATGATCAGGAATATGAATCTTTGCATGTAGAACAGTTAAAAGAACATACCAGAGCATATATTAAAGTACAAGATGGATGCAATCAGTTTTGTTCTTACTGCATTATTCCTTATGCAAGAGGAAGAGTCAGAAGCCGTAAGATGGAAGAAGTGTTAGAAGAGATCACGAATCTGACAAAACATGGATGTCAGGAATTTGTGATCACAGGAATTCATGTTACATCGTATGGAAAAGATTTGGGAGATGTTACACTGATCGATCTGTTAGAAGAGATCGCCAAGATCCCGGAAGTAAAGAGAATCCGTTTAGGATCTCTGGAACCTGGATTTATCACAAAGGATACATTGGACCGCCTTTCTAAGATGGAAAGTTTTTGCCCGCATTTCCATCTGTCCCTGCAGAGTGGATGTGATTCGGTCTTAAAACGAATGAACCGTAAGTATACAACACAAGATATCAGAGAGAAATGTAAGGCAATTCGTGAACATTTCCAATATCCAGCATTGACAACAGATATTATCGTAGGTTTTCCAGGAGAGACAGAAGAAGAATTTGAAGAGACAAGAAAATTTTTAGAAGAGATCGATCTCTATGAAATGCATGTGTTCAAATATTCCATTCGAAAGGGAACGAAGGCAGCAGATATGAAGCCACAGATCAATGATCAGATTAAGGCAAAACGAAGTAATGTCTTATTAGAAATGTCAAAACAACACCAGAAAGAATTTGAGACAAAACAGCTAGGGATGGTCAAAGAAGTACTGATCGAAGAAAAGATGCATGGAAAAGATCATTATTATACAGGGCATACAAAGGAATATATAAAAGTTGCACTTTACAGTGAAGAACCATTGGAAAATAAGATCGTGAAAGTAAAGCTAAGACAGATCTTAGATGATGGATATGTATTGGCAGAGTGTTAAACAGATGTGAAATTTTATGATTTCCATTGCTATTTCATACATTTTATATTAAAATGGTTAATAAATGAAAGGGACGTGATAATTATGGATAATAATCAAACACAACATTTTTCCGTTGTTAGAGAGGAACTGGATGTACACATGATCTTAGAGCGTGTATATGAGGCACTGCAGGAGAAAGGATATAACCCTGTCAATCAGATGGTAGGATATATTATGTCTGGAGATCCAACATACATTACCAGTCATAACAATGCAAGAAGCATCATCAATAAAGTCGAGCGTGACGATATCATTGAAGCACTGCTTGAGAACTATATTGAGACAAGATTAAAGTAGAGACCGTGGTATTATGAGAAGGATATTAGGGTTAGATTATGGGACGAAGACAGTCGGAGTGGCGTTAAGTGATGAGCTTCATATTACAGCACAGCCATTAGAGACGATCACAAGGAAAGATGCGAATAAGTTAAGAAAGACTTACGCAAGGATCGAAGAACTTGTGAAAGAATATGACGTTGAGAAGATTGTTTTAGGTCTCCCAAAGAACATGAATAATACAGTAGGTGAGCGCGGAGAAGATACTTTATCTTTCCGCGATGCCTTAGTGCGTCGTACAGGATTAGAAGTGATCTTGTGGGATGAGCGACTGACAACAGTAGCATCAGAGAAAGTTCTGATGGAAAGCGGTGTAAGACGTGAAAATAGAAAGAAAGTGATCGACCAGATCGCGGCGTCTATGATTTTACAGGGATATTTAGATTCCCTATAGGAGGAACAGACAATGAGTAAGAAAGACAGTAAGATTCTTTTTCTGGATGACGATGGACAGGAAATCGAATTTAATGTCATAGAACAGACAACGATCGCAGGTCAGACTTACCTTTTGGTAGAAGACTGCGAAGCATCGAGTGAAGATGAAAGCGTTGTATTGATCATGAAAGAAGTGCAGTTAGAGGATGACTATGTATCCTATGAGATCGTTGAGGACGATAAAGAACTGGATATGATCTCAGATATTTTTAACGCACTGTTAGATGGACTTGAAGTGAGTTTATAAAATATATAAGAGTGTTTAAAACAATGGATTGTCAGACCTACGTAGATATGGAGGAAGAAAGTTGAAAGACAATCAAGTAAGACAGCAGGCAAGACCAAAACGAAATAATTATTATGCAAATGATAACAATAAATCATACAATAAGAATAATTATCAGGCAAGGGGAAGAAGACCAATGCCTAGAAGAAAGCCTAGCTCAGTAAAGATCATTCCACTTGGCGGACTCGGCCAGATCGGAATGAACATCACAGCATTTGAATGCAATAACCAGATTTTGATCGTGGACTGTGGACTTGCGTTCCCAGATGAGGATATGTTAGGAATTGATTTAGTTATTCCAGATATCACATATTTAAAGGATAATGCAAGCAAGATTCGTGGACTGGTTATCACTCATGGTCATGAGGACCATATTGGAGCGATTCCTTATTTCGAGAAGGAATTGAACGTACCGATCTATGCGACAAAACTTACTATGGCATTGATCGAAAACAAATTAAAAGAGCACGGTATTTTAAATAACGTGGAGCGCCATGTTGTGACACATGGTGACAAAGTAAAACTTGGAATCTTTAATGTAGAATTTATTAAGACAAATCACAGTATTGCAGATGCAGCAGCACTTGCGATCACAACACCAGCAGGTGTGATCGTGCATACAGGTGACTTTAAGATCGACCATACACCATTATTTGGGGAAGCGATCGATCTTGCAAGATTCGCAGAACTTGGAAGTAAGGGAGTTCTGGCATTGATGGCAGATAGTACGAATGTAGAACGACAAGGCTATACACCATCAGAGAAGAATGTAGGAAAACGTCTGGACAATCTGTTTGCAGAACATTTAAAAGGACGTATGATTATTGCAACATTTGCATCGAACGTGGATCGTGTACAGCATATCATCAATTCTGCACATAAGTACGGAAGAAAAGTTGCAGTAGAAGGACGAAGCATGGTGAATATCATTGCGACAGCGTCCGAATTAGGATACATCAAGATTCCAAAGAACACATTAATAGAAACTGATCAGATTAAGAATTATCCTGACGATCAGATTGTTTTAATCACAACGGGAAGCCAGGGAGAGACAATGGCAGCATTATCCCGTATGGCAAACTCAACTCACAGAAAAGTATCCATCGTACCAAGTGATACGATCATATTCAGCTCAAGCCCAATTCCTGGAAATGAGAAGAACATCTCAAAGATCATGAATGAGCTGGCATTAAAAGGTGCACAGATCGTATTTGAAGATACACATGTTTCCGGTCATGCATGCCGTGAAGAATTAAGACTTATTTATGCACTGACGAAGCCGAAGTATGCAATCCCTGTTCATGGAGAATACCGCCACCTGATGCGTCATCGAGAACTTGCCATCGAGATGGGAATTCCAAAGGAGAATGCATTTGTACTGGCAGAAGGTGATGTTCTGGAGCTCAATAAGAGACAAGGAAAGATCGCTGGAAAAGTACAGGCAGGAGGAATCCTTGTCGATGGACTTGGTGTCGGAGATGTTGGTAACATCGTATTGAATGACCGTAAGTTACTGTCTCAGAATGGATTGATCATTGCAACAGTTACTCTGCAGAAACATGGCAATATGATTCTGGCAGGTCCAGATATCGTATCTCGTGGATTTGTATATGTCAGAGAATCAGAATCTTTGATGGAAGGTGCAAGAGATGTTGCAAGAGACGCAGTAGAGGAATGCTTAGAACGTAATATCACAGACTGGGCAAGGATCAAGACGAAGATCAAAGATGAACTTAGTAATTACATTTGGAAGAAGACAAAGCGTAATCCAATGATCCTGCCGATCATTACAGAGGTTTAAGATGAGTCTTTCAGAAGAGAAGAAGTTCTTTCATTCCGAAGGATGGCAGCTGTTTTTTAGGACATTAAGCAGAGTATTTTTAATCTGTGCGATCTTCTGTATTTTCTATGGTGCGTATTTTGTGGCAGAACAGACATTTTCGAATCAGCCATATAATGCACAAAGCCATAAGAAAGTAACAGTCATTGTTACACAGAATGAGTCAGATGAGAAAGTTGCCGAAACCCTTGTTTCAAAGAAACTGATCTATGGAAAGACTAGATTTGTGATCCGCAAATATTTCTCAAAATACAAAGATAAGTCGTTTATTTCAGGGACATATGAATTTACACAGTCTCAGGGAATGGATGACATTATGGGTATTTTATGCGGAGATCATGTATCAGAGGAGATCATACAATGATAGTGGATTTAAATATCACAGAATATATCCGTTCATTGATGAAAGAAGAGAAGAACGATTTAAGCCATATTGAATCAGAGGCCAGAGTCAATCATGTTCCGATCGTCAAACCAGAGACGAAGGAACTCTTAAGGACTCTGGTCCTTTTAAAGAAACCGATGAAGATCTTAGAAGTCGGAGCAGCAGTGGGATTTTCTTCTCTTTATATGAACAGTTACCAGCCGGAAGGCGGAACGATCATCACGATTGAGCGAAATGAAAAAAGAATCAAGAAAGCAAAAGAGAACATCAAAAATCAGGGAAAGGAAGAACAGATCACCTTACTAGAAGGAGATGCGATCGAGATCTTAAAAGGACTTGATGGAAGTTTTGACCTTATTTTTGTAGATGCAGCCAAAGGACAGTATATTCATTTCCTTGATGATGTACTAAGACTTCTGGCACCAGAAGGTGTCCTGGTTTCAGATAACGTACTTCAAGACGGAGACGTTGCCAGATCACGTTATGCGATCGAGCGAAGAGACCGCACCATTCATAAACGAATGAGAGACTATTTATATACGATCAAGAATCACCCACAGTTAGAGACAACGATCCTTCCGGTAGGTGATGGTGTAGCAATCAGTATCAAGATGGGAGAAAGTAATGAGAGACGTTGAATTATTAATTCCGGCAAGTAACTTGGAAGTATTAAAAGTTGCTGTGTTATATGGAGCAGATGCCGTTTATATTGGTGGAGAGATGTATGGACTACGTGCCAAAGCAAAGAATTTCTCCATGGAAGATGTTAAAGAAGGAATCGAATTTGCACATAAACACGGAGTGAAAGTTTATATCACTGCCAATATCGTGGCGCACAACGAAGATTTAGAAGGAATCCGCAAATATTTTGAAGAATTAAAAGAGATCAAACCAGATGCACTGATCATCTCAGATCCTGGAGTTTTTATGATCGCAAAAGAAGTTTGTCCAGACATTGACCGCCACATCAGTACACAAGCAAACAGTACCAACTATGCGACATACAAGTTCTGGTATGATCAGGGAGCGAGCCGTGTTGTATCTGCAAGAGAATTATCGCTGGAAGAGATCAAAGATATCCGTGCTCATATCCCAGATGATATGGAAATCGAATCATTTATTCATGGTGCTATGTGTATCTCTCATTCCGGAAGATGCCTGCTAAGTAACTACTTTACAGGAAGAAATGCAAACAGCGGAGAATGCACACATCCTTGCAGATGGAAATACTCTGTGATGGAACAGACAAGACCAGGAGAATATATGCCAGTGTATGAAAATGAACGTGGAACATATATTTTTAACTCCAAAGACTTGAATATGATCGAATATATCGATCAGATCTTAGATGCGGGAATCGACAGCTTGAAGATCGAAGGACGTATGAAGACAGCTCTTTATGTAGCAACGGTTGCAAGAACTTACAGAAAAGCGATCGATGACTGCAAGGAATCCGTAGAAAAATACAGAGCAAATATGGATTACTACAAAGAAGAGATCGCTAAATGCACATACCGTCAGTTTACAACAGGATTCTATTTTGGAAAGACAGATGAGACATCACAGATTTATGACAGCAATACGTATATTAAGAACTGCACATACATCGGAATCGTTCAGGGACATAATGACAAAGGATACGCACTCTTAGAACAGAAGAATAAATTCTCTGTCGGAGAGACGATCGAAGTTATGATTCCAGATGGAACAAACAAAGAAGTTATAGTGAAAGCGATCGAAGATGAAGACGGAAGACCAATGGAATCCGCTCCACATCCAAAACAGATGATCTATGTTGATTTTGGAGAAGAGATCAAAGAAGGATATCTGCTTCGAAGAAGAGAAGAAGTCGAAGAAGAGAATTAAGATAAGATCGGCAAAAACTTCAGAATAGAAATGGAAAAGCACTTTTCTAAGCAAAGTATCATAGTATGATAAAAAGGCTTAGAAGGGTGCTTTTCTTTTGCAAGAGTTTTTACAACCTTTATCACCAGAGGAAGAACGTCATTATCTGATCCTAAGCCGCCAGGGAGACATGAATGCGAGAAATCTGTTAGTGGAACACAACCTTCGTTTGGTTGCACATATCGTAAAGAAATATCATAATCTGGACAGGGAAAAAGAAGATATGATATCGATCGGTGTGATCGGGCTGATCAAAGCGATCAATACGTATGATATCAGCAAAGGCCACCGGCTTGTCACGTATGCTGCAAGATGCATTGAAAATGAATTATTGATGATGCTTCGTCAGGAAAAGAAAACATCAAAGAACACATCCCTTTATGAGCCGATCGGGATAGATAAAGAAGGAAATGAGATCCATCTGTTAGATATTCTAGGAATGCAGGAAACGGATTTGATCAAAAAGATCGAGCAGAAAGAAAATATCAAAAAAATCTATGAAGAATTAGAGAAAATGGAGATGAATAAGGAAAAGAAAACACTGATCATGCGTTATGGACTTTATGGAAGAGAACCAATGACACAAAAAGAAGTAGCAAAAAAACTTCATATTTCAAGATCCTATGTAAGCAGGATTGAAAAGAAAGCACTGATGTTATTAAAAAGTAAAATAAAGACATAAAAAAGGTCTTGTTGTCATGATCATAAAAATATGTGTACAGATTAAAAATGAAGAATGATCGATATGCAAAGAAGCATCCGGTTCCTATGAGCAGTAGGAATCGGATTTTTTCTTGTATACATGGATTGAGATTCCTGAGAATGAGTTAAAAGAAATGTTTATGAACTACAGTGTGACCGCGGAGAAGATGTATGTGCATATTAATACGATAAGAAAGAAAATTGATAAAGTGAATGATTTGGTGAAGATTGACTGGGAGGATCATGTGGATCGATTGAAGATGGAGATTTTATTGCAGTTTTTGGGATTGTAGGAGTGAAAATATTAATTTTTGTTGAGAAAGTATCGCACTTGCGAAAGAATGGGCATGTGCGAAACAGGTAGATGGTTATGCTAACATTTATGATCTGAATTTTAACGGGCTAAATGTTCTAAATTTAAATGATGGACATTATAATATTTTAAATTGGCTTGCATTATTAGCGGATAATAGAACATACTGGCAAAATGGAAGCATTGCAGAAGAGGCAAAAAGTTATATAAAAGAAAATTTTCTTCCAGATATTTCATCATATGATGTAATTATAGGATATAGAGCAGATGACTCATACTTTGCATTTGCACAGGATTTTGTTGCAGGCGTAATTTCCATGCAAAAACTTGCACATGCAATGAAGTTTGGTCAATTAGGAGAACAGATTGTATTAAAAAGTAAAAAAGCTTTTGAACAGATTACGTATATAGGAAATGAGCCTGTAGATGCAGAGATTTACTATATGAAAAAAGCCGAACGAGAACGTGAAGCAAGACGAGAATATAGAAAAGGTAAAAAAGAAAAAGCAGATATTAATGAATTATTTATCTTGGATATTATGAGAGAGGGAATAAAAAATGGAGATGCACGCTTATTCTGAGGACTATTTGCTAACAGCACAAAGAATTCTAGGAGATATGTTAGACTATGCAGTAAATGAATATGAATTTGACCCAGACGAGTTTTATAAAATGTTTTTAGTATCCGATGTATCCAGACAATTTCAAGAAGGGAATCCAACATATATAGCAGGAAAAAATGGCTGTGAAATGGTAAAAGAAGTAATAAGATCAGCAGGACTTATAATGGAAGAAATTCCAGATGAAATGTATTTGGACAAATCTCCAGAATATTGGGCTGGCTGGGCATTAGCGTACTATCAGTGGTATACAGCAAGACCGTTTATGAAGATATACAAAGTAGTAACGATAGAAGATCTTCTAAAAATGTATTCCGTATATCATGAAATGGATATTATGAAATTCGTAGAAGCAATCAATGAAAAATGGGATCAATATTATACAGAAACAAATTTAAAACGTTTACGTAAAATTGCAGGATTGTCACAAAGAGAACTTGCAGATTTGTCCGGTGTTGCACTGAGACAGATTCAATTATTTGAGCAAAAAAAACGAAATATTAATCACACAAGAGCGATTGATGTATTGAAGATTGGGAAAGTTTTAGGATGTAAATCGGAAGACTTGTTAGAGATATAAAGTAAAAAGGGTAGATGTCATTTTGGCATCTATCTTTTTTATTGATATAATTAACAAATCAATAAAGTTACATAAACGACTAAAAAATAAGTTGAATGGATGATTAAAATATGTTAATATAAAAATAACTAAAAAAGTTATTTAAAGAGGTGGAGAATATGGAAAAATTAACAAATTTAGAAGAAATGATCATGAAATGTATTTGGGATTACGGAGAAGAGATTCCATTTTTACAAATTGGAAAAGAGTTAAAAGAACGGTATGGCAAGGAATATAAGAGAGCAAGTATACGAACTTATCTATTCCGTTTAGAAGATAAAGAATATTTGAAAGTAGATAAAAGGGGAAGAAATGCCTATGTTTATCCGATTATTTCGGAAAAAGAATATCGAAAAGAAAAAGCAGAAGATATACTGGACAATTGGTTTGATGGATCAGCAAAAGAATTATTTACTGCATTAAGTGAAAAGATTCCAAAAAGCGAAAAAGAAAGGCTAAAAGGTGTATTAGATGATATGGATTTTATATAAAAATATGCTGATGCTGTTTTCAGCAGTACTGCTTAATTTTATATTAGGAACGATCATATATATTATTTGGAAGTTACTTGGAAGACTTGCAGAAAGCAAGGGATATGTGGAGATTAATTATTGGATATGGAAGATCGTACTATTAGCATTTCTGTGTCCAGTGGGGATTATAGTACTTTTTGGAATAAAGAAGAAAGGATTGTATGGTTTTGATTTTTGGTATACGAATAAAATTAGAATTTTGTTAACAGTATTAGGAATCATATGGCTTATTGGGAGTGTGATATGGGCTTTCGTATATATAAAAAAGATGCATCAGATGCATAAAATGTTACAGAAAGGAAGAAAATGTCAGCCTGAGATCATTAAGAAAAAACAGCAGATTTGTTGTGAATTAGGACAAAAAAATAATATCGATATTGTAAAACACAAAGAAATAAAAATTCCAATGGCATATGGGATTTTTCATCGAAGAATCGTCTTGCCTGAAATAGAATATAGTACAGAAGAGATAGACATTATTTTGCACCATGAATTAATTCATCATAAACATCATGATCTGTTATGGAAAGCAATCTTTATGATGGTCCATATTACTTATTGGTTTCATCCAGGAATGAAAGATTTGATAAGACAGTTAGACCAATGGGGAGAAGCATATTGTGATAGAACAGCTAGCTATTATATAGAAAGCATGAAGACTTATTTCAACGTGATCATAGATATAGCAACGGAAGAAAAGGAATGTAATACATATTGCATGGGATTATGTGAAAATAGTGAACTTTTGGTTCTTCGAATGAAAAGAATGCAGTCTTATTTAAATCAAAAGCCATTAAAAAGGATAACAGCAGTTAGTTTGATATTGATCATATTGGGTATAAGTTCGATAACTGTGGCTGCATCTACGATTGGATTTGCAAAAGGATATGTTTATGTTGCAGATCAGACAATGGATGAGGAATCAGAGATAGAAACAGGTGAGGTGATAGATTATAAAATAGAGAGAGAAGAGAAAATACGGAATCATGCTAATACAAAAATAAATAAAATAACGACATCTGAAATAATGCCAAAGGTAAACAATCCAGGAATAATAGATATAAAAATTAAGCCAAAAGAGAGGATTGTTACAAAAAAATTATATGTAAATATAGAAAATATAAAAGAAATAGAGATTTCGGTGTCAACAGAAGTAGGTGATAATCCAAGTGATAAAATTGCGATTGGAATTATAGATTCTAAAAATAGAGAAAGATATGTACAAGATGATGCTAATTTATGGCATGGGTTTAAAATCAAAAAAGATGGAAATTATAGAATTTTTGTAGAAAATTATGGAACAAAAGAAATAGATGTAGGAGGTTATTGCGCTATAAATCCATATATAACAAAAGAGGAGGATAAGAAATTTGAAGAATGAGGCAGACAATTCTAAGTTTGTACCAGAAAGATTTGATATGGCATATCGTGCAGAGAGAAATACATTATATCGTTATCAGGGAAAAAGATCTGATGTTGCAGTATGTCATGATTTCCATGCAGCAAATGATCCAGATAAATATTATCCATCAAATCCTGCGTTCAAAGTAAAACGAATTTCCAAATATGGAACACAGGTACATTTATCAGATGCTAATGTGATTGCACATTTTGCAACAATTAACTATAACTAAACCAATAAGGAGGTTGGTCATTATGAAACAAAAAAGATTTTACAGCTATGCACTTGCAACGAGTCTTTTGATTAGTTCATTCGGAGGCTTAGTGAATGTATCTGCAGCAACCTATCAGGATGCAGAAGAAGTTAAGGCACAAGAACATGTCAGCATCATGAAAATGGATGCATCAGCAAGTGATTTGTTCAAATTTTCAACAAAATCACAAAGTAAATGGATTCCAGTTTATCCACAGGCAGATGGTATTTTAGAAATTGGTGCAAATGTATCTGTATATGATAAGGATAAAAAGGCAGTAGCGACAATTCTTGATACAGAAGATCAACAAGTATTTGTACCAAATGTAAAGAAGGGAGAAGTATATTATCTAAAACTGGCAGATCAGATAAAAGATGAATTTGTAGCAACAATTTGTGTAAAAAAAGATAATGTGACACCACTTCAGACAAATATATTATATACACAGTCAGGGCAGGACAAAAATATTTATCAAGAATTCAAAACGGATAAGAGAAGCAGCCAAAGCATTTATCTCAAACCATCTAATTACAGTAATAAAAATGTTACATTCTACCTTCAAAAAAAGGAAAAAGGTGTATGGAAAACAATTACAAATAGGATGACAGCGGTTGCAAATGATCATAAAAGGGTAACCTTTGATACAGGACTAAAAAAAGGAGAATATCGTTTAGTATCCAATGCTACAACAGGTCAGATTTATCAGATTGCACTTCAGAATCAGCCAGTCAGCAACAAATATCAGACAAAGAAAGCAAAAGCACAAACAATTAAAAAAGGAAAAACAGTACGGAATATTTATACAACATCAGAGAAAGCAGCCCGCTGGTATAAAGTAAAAGCAACAAAGAAGCAGAGCATAAAAATCAGTACAAATAATAATTCTGGTAAATTAGAAGTAAGCATTTACAAAAAAGGAAGAAAAAAAGTGCTGAAAAAACTTTCATTCAAAGGAGAGCAATCCAAGACATATCGTGTAAAGAAAGGTACATATTACGTCAAAACTGCAAAATCAGGTGCGAAGATGAATGGAGAATACACGATCAGATGTAAATAGCCAATAATAACAAAGGTACATGGAAAAAGAAAGATGTCAATCAATTCATTTGTAATACTTTTGCTTCCCATTCCTATGATGTTTTCAGCATTAGTTCAAATGGTAGTTTGCGTTTTCTAGAAAAATCACGTTTGGGATTATTGCAGTATTTTTCATAGTTGATAGACACCTCGTGAATTTCAGATAATAAAATTTCTTTAATTTGTTGTGAATTCATTTGTTACCTCCTTGCAATTAATTTCTTACTTAATTACAAGGGCCGCTTTCGCAATCTTATTTTCATTCAATTTATAGCATCTTAACTTAGTGACATTGGTATCCGAACATATCTCTTTCGTTTAGAAGAAAAAGGATATCTCAAAGTAGAAGTAAGAAAAAGAAGAGCATATATTAATGTAATCATCGACAAAGAAAGTTATAAAAAGGAAAAAGGAGGGTAATGCAAATGAAAAAAAGATTATTATGCTTTACCATGTTACTGACAGTAACGATCAGTGCAATCACATTCACGAACAATGTGAAAGCAGCAACCAAATGGAACACAAGTAAATCAGTCACGAAAGAAGAAAACGGCATCAAGTATTCTGCATATTTGACAGAAGATGGCAAAGAAAGCTGGATCTATCAGATTAAACTAAGCAAAAAGATCACAAAATTAACATTGCCAAAAGAGATTGATCAGGCAAAACTTACCAGAGTAGGATTTGGAGAAGAATTATATGGGGAAGGACATGATTCATATATAAATATTTTTGGAGATACGATCGAACCATGGCATGGATGCTACGGAACATTGTCATATAATGACAAGAATAAAAGAACGATTCAAGAAATTGTATTTCCCAATACCGTGAATCAGATAGAAGCAGCTTCATTTACTGGAATGACAAAGCTTAGGGAACTTAAGATGCCAGAGCAGATTACAAAGGTGCCATCTTATGCATTTGCAAAATGTACGGTACTTAGTAAGGTTACATTTTCAAAGAACATGCAGTCAATTGCAAGCAGTGCATTTTTACACAGTAATCAAGTGAAAACATTCAGTTGCCCAAAATCCAATAAAACATATGCAGTCAAAAAAGGAATGTTGATGACAAAATCAGGAAAAACATTAGTGCTTGTACCAAACAAGATGAAAAAAATCAGAATCCCTACGAGTGTGAAAACAATCAAAGCAAAGGCATTTAATGGTTCACAGGCAACAAGCATTGTAATTCCAAAGTCTGTAAAGAAAATTGAAGCAAAAGCATTATCTAGCAAAAAGGTTACAAAAGTAAGCTTAAGCAGCAAAAATAAGATTTACAAGATGGCAAATAACTGCATCTATCGGAAGTCCGATGGGTTATTAGTTGGAGTAATTGCAAAAACTAAGAAGGTTAGCATTCCATCCAAAGTAAAAGTGATTGATGATACAGTTTCTGTGATGGGAAAGATTGGCACGAAGAATCAGGTACATATTCCAAAATCCGTAAATAAGGTAGTGGAACGCTGGATGTTTTATGGAGATGCAACGGTGTACTTCCACGGAATGAAACCGCCAATGATCGTTAGTAAATATAATGGCAATGAATTCACAGCACTGCCAATTTTCAATAAAGTCTATGTGCCAAAGAAAGCAAAAAAGACCTATATCAAATGGGCAAAAGACAGAGATGGTTTGACATGGCATGATCTGCATACATTTTAACAAACGTAAGAAAACAATAATAGCAAAGAGATACATGGAAAAAAAGATGTAATTGGCTTGCATTATTAGGATGTAAATCGGAAGATTTGTTAGAGATATAAAGTAAAAAGGGTAGATGTCGTTTTGGCATCTACCCTTTTAAGACAGTATTGGTAAGATATTAGAAAAAGATATTATATATTTTATTTTGTCTTTCAATTAAAGTATAATATTATTTTAAATATTTAAAAATAAAAAGAATTTCAAATCAAAATAGTTATTGACAAATAACTGATTAAAGATATAATGAAAATAAGTATTTAAATTATTAGAGATGAGCAAAATGAATGTCTTTCAAAATTTTTTGACGGTAGATAACAATCAGCTCCTTTCGGTGAGTTGATTTTGACAACTTAATTATACCATTTGGAGATGGTTGTTACTATAAGATTCTAATGTTCAGAAGCGCAGATTTACAATGGCATATAGAATAGAACGAAATAATTTATATAGATACCAAGGAAAACGCAGTGATGTTGCGGTCTGCCATGATTTTCATGTAGCAGGAGATACTGATGGAAGCTACTATGTGGATGATAGTGCAAATAAATACTATAGAATGGCTAATATTTCAAAATATGCGACACAAGTAAAAATTACAGATGAAAATGTTATTAAACATTATGGGATGATAAATATTAGTAGATAATTATATTAAATAATTGTATAATATAAGAAAGCAATAAATATATTTTATAAACAAGGAGGGACAATCAAATGAAAAAAAGATTACTATGTTTTATCACTCTGCTAACAGCAACAATCAGTGCATTCACACTCACGAACAACGTGAAAGCAGCAACCAAATGGAACACAAGTAAATCAGTCACAAAAGAAGAAAACGGTATCAAGTATTCTGCATATTTGACAGAAGATGGTAAAGAAAGCTGGATCTATCAGATTAAACTAAGCAAAAAGATCACAAAATTAACAT
>OGZT01001316.1_pt1 | contig 17559 bp, 15 predicted proteins | sample 1576891 | NCBI WGS metagenome assembly OGZT01 (sample SAMEA3541521, study PRJEB24748) | human gut metagenome | biome: human gut; feature: human-associated habitat; material: faeces | place: China | collected 2012 | reverse complement strand
CATGAGAAGATTCTACTTCAAAATCTCCAGGAGTGGCTGATACAAATACTGATTGATCAGAGATTTTTCTAAATTCTTCAAATTTTAAAGGTCTGTTGTCAAGAGCAGCTTTTAATCTGAATCCATTTTCAACAAGAGCAGTTTTTCTGGCTCTGTCTCCATTATACATTCCTCTTATTTGTGGAATAGATATATGAGATTCATCTATAAATATAAGGAAGTCTTTTGGAAAATATTCAAGAAGGGTATCAGGAGTTTCTCCCTCTTTTTTTCCAGAAAGATATCTGGAATAATTTTCTATACCTTTGCAATATCCGATTTCTCTTATCATTTCTATATCATATTCAGTTCTCTGTTTTAATCTTTGAGCTTCAAGAAGTTTTCCTCTTTTTTCAAAAGCTTCTACTTCTATTTTCAGATCTTTTTGTATTTCAGCAAGAATTCTTTCATTATCTCCATCAGCTGTAAGATACTGAGTAGCAGGATAAAGGACAATTCTTTCCAGATTTTTTCTTATTTTTTGTCCTGTAAGAGTATTGATTTCAGATATCTCTTCCAGATCATCTCCCCAGTATTCCAGTCTATATCCAGTTTCCATATATGATGGATATATGTCTATAACATCACCTTTTATTCTGAATTTTCCTCTTTCAAAAGCTATGTCGTTTCTTTCATATCTTATACTTATAAGTCTTTCAATAAGTTCTTTTCTGTCTATTCCAGTCTGTCTGTCTATTGGTATAGTCATTTTCCTATATGTTTCAGCAGATCCCAATCCATATATAGCAGAGACGGAAGCTACAATTATTACATCTCTTCTGTTCATAAGGGCAGCAGTTGCAGCATGTCTCAGTTTTTCTATTTCATCATTGATAGAAGAATCCTTTTCAATATATGTATCAGTAGTAGCTATATAAGCTTCCGGCTGATAATAATCATAATATGATACGAAATATTCTACAGCATTATTAGGAAAAAAACTTTTATATTCTGAATAAAGCTGAGCAGCTAGTGTTTTATTAGGAGCAAGGATCAAGGCAGGTCTTTGAGTTTTTTCTATGATATTGGCCACAGTAAAAGTTTTTCCTGAACCAGTAACTCCAAGAAGTACCTGATCTTTTACTCCATTGTTTATGTTATCAGTTATTTTTTTTATTGCCTCTGGCTGATCACCAGTAGGACTATACTTTGAATGTATTTTAAACATAATTATACTCACCTCTATTATTTCCTATTTTTTAATTATACCATAAACTTTTTATATATCTATCTTTTTTCATTAATATACATTTTTAATTTTATTTTGTTGTTCAAATAATTTTATTTTGAAATATATTGAAAATAATTGTAAATGATGATATAATCAATTATAAATTTTTAGGAGGTAGAGCATGGAAGTTTTTATACATCATATATATGAATATCAAAAAGGAATTAGAAATCTGATATTACATACTACAGAGAAAAATAACATAGAGATTATAAAAGAAAAATTAAGTGCTGAAAATATAGATTATATAATATATCCTTTAGGAAAGCAAAGAATAAATGTATTCTTTGGAGCAAAGGAATGTGTAGAGGTAATAAAAAATATAAATAAAGTTTCTTTAACAGCTTATACTCCAGAAGAGGATTTTATACTTGGAATAATGCTTGGATATGATAGAAGAAGACAGTGTGAAAGATTTTTAAAATTTAAAGAAAAAGCTATTAGTGCATAAAAAAGGAAACTACCAAAGCAGTTTCCTTTTTTGATTAATATTATAATTTTAAATTTGATATATTTTATTTGTTTTCATTAAAAATATTTTCTTTTTCAAGGTATTTAAAATTAGTATTTAAATTGCTTAAAATATTTTTAATCTTTTGCTTCATTATATTAATAGCTATTTTGTATAATAAAATATTTCCATCAAATTTTACTTTTTATCTTACAAGCCATCCCCCATCGATTGCTAAGATATGTCCATTTACATAATCAGAAGCCTTACTTGCCAGAAATACTACTCCTCCTACTAAATCAGAAGTTTCACCCCATCTTTCAGCAGGAATTCTATTTAATATTTCCTTTTCTCTCACTTCATCAGCTCTAATAGGTGCTGTGTTAGCAGTTTTTATATATCCAGGAGCCACTGCATTGATCTGTATATTTTTCTCTGCCAGTTCATTAGCAAAGGCTTTTGTAAGACCTGCAACTCCATGTTTGCTTGCTGTATAAGATGGAACAAATTTTCCTCCTTGAAATGAAAGCATAGAAGCTATATTTATTATTTTTCCATGTCCTTGTTTTGCCATTTCAACAGCAGCAGTTTTAGATAAATAATATACAGCAGATAGATTAATATCCAAAACTGTTTTCCAGTCATCATTTGACCCCTCTAATAAAGGAGATCTTTTTATTGTTCCAGCATTATTGACAAGGATATCTATTTTACCATAAGCTTTTATACATTCAGATACAGCTGACATAGCATTTTCTTCCTTAGATAAATCTCCTGTTGAAAAACGTGCTTCCTTCCCAAATTTTGCCACTTCTTCAATGAGAGAATCCATATCTCTGTTGCTATGTGCATAAATAAATATATCTGCTCCAGCAGCAGCAAGAGCTAAAGCTATTTCTCTTCCTATACCAGTATTTCCTCCAGTTATCATAGCAACTTTTCCTTGTAAACTGAAGAAATCTAATGAAAAATTCATATCCTCATCTCCTTTTTATTTTTTCTTTTTTAAAGCTGATATCATAGAAAGAACAGTTAAAATTAAAAATACTACTGTAATTGGTCTAGTATATAGGAAACTGTAAGATCCCTCATACATCAAAACTGCTTTTCTCAAGTTAGTTTCAAGCATTGGTCCTAAGATAACAGCCAGAACTATTGGAGAGCTAGGCATTTTTATTTTTGACATAATATATCCAATAATACCAAAGACAAAAGTAACTCCTACATCAAATAAGCTGTTGTTCATAGAGTATGATCCAATAGTTGAAAGAATCAATATAGCAGGAATCATCAAAGTTTTTGGAATTTCTACAATTCTGCTGTAGAACTTGATACCTGCTAATCCTATAAATAATAGAAGAATATTTCCAATTATCATAGAACTGAATAATCCATAAACTATTTCAGGGTTTTGTTCAAAAAGAAGCGGACCTGGAGTTAATCCCTGAATAATAAGTGCTCCTAATAGAACAGCAGCAACAGCATCTCCAGGAACTCCAAGAGTAAGCAATGGAACTAATGCTCCACCAGTAACCCCGTTATTACCAGCTTCAGGAGCTGATATACCAACAAGGCTTCCTTCTCCAAATTTTTCATTTTTATTACTTCTTTTTGCTTCATTGTAGCATACAAAGGCAGCGATATCAGCACCAGCACCAGGAATAGATCCTATGAAAGTTCCGATAGCTCCACATTTAAGTATAGTAGGAAGACAATGTTTTATCTCTTTCCAGTTCATATAGTTTTTATCCATAACTATATCTGTTTTTATTTCTTTTTCTCCTACTAAAGTTTCTATTTGATTGAAAACTTCTGATACAGCAAATAGTCCTATAAGAACAGGAATAACTGAAAATCCATTAAGAAGATCAACTACTCCGAAAGTAAATCTTGGGTAGCTTGTAATAGCATCCATACCAAAACAAGATATCAATAACCCTATCATTCCAGCAATTATTCCCTTTAAGAAATTTTCAGCTGATATACTTGCAATAATAGTAAGTCCAAATAGAGCTAACGCAAAATATTCAGGAGCAGAGAATCTCAAAGCAAATTTTGCCAGTACAGGAGATATAGTAACAAGAGCAAGACAGCTGATGAGCCCTCCCAATGCAGAAGCAATAGTAGAAGCACTAAGAGCCTTTGTAGGATATCCTTTTTTTACTAAAGCATAACCATCAAAGCAAGTAGCAGCTGATGCCGGAGTTCCAGGAGTATTCAAAAGAATAGCAGATATAGATCCTCCATAGATAGCTCCAATGTATATTCCAACAAGCATTATAAGACCAGTAACTGCATCCATACCAAAAGTAAATGGAAGCAAAATAGCAACTCCCATTGTAGCAGTAAGACCTGGAAGGGCTCCAATAACAATCCCTCCAGTTACTCCAAGAACCAGATAAAATAAATTACCTAGCAAAAGAGCAGTAGATAAACCTTGTATTAAGTGACCAAACATCTATATTTTCCCCCTTATTTTAATTAAATAAACAATCCAGTAGGCAAAGATACTTTAAAAGCGTAAGTAAATAATAAATATAAAGCTATAGGGAATGCTATTGCAAATATTATATTTAATATTTTTGACTTACTTTTCAAAATAGTTATTACAACAAAAGCAAAAATTACAGTAGATACTAAATAACCAATTCTGTCTATAAGAAATATATATACAGCAAAAGCAAAAATAACCATAAAAGTATATTTTATATTTGGATTGTAAATACTTTTTTTATCTTTATTTTTTATGTTTCCTACAAAAAGCATAGCAGAAAGTATAAATAAAATAACTGCAATAACCTTAGGGAAGAAATCAGGACCTAATCCAGAGTTTCCAATAAAAGCCATGTTAAATTGAGTAGATGAATAAAAAATAAAAGCACTCACTATACATAAAAATGCAGAAAAAACAGTTTCTAACAAAATTAATCCCCCTTTTACGAAATGTGGGTGACTTATAAGTAGAAATTTAATCTAGCTTTTGGTCACCCACTTCCATACATTAATTTAAGAATTCTTTATGATTATTTTAAAGATTTAACTATAGAATCTATTGTAGCAGTATCTTCTATTATAAATGTTTCGAAATCTTTTCCGTTTAGGTATTTAATTCCAAATGTAGAGTTATTCATGAAATCTTTAAAATCATCTGACTCAACAGATTTTTTAATAGCAGCATCAAGAGCAGCAACTATCTCAGGAGAAGTTCCTTTAGGTACTGCAATACCTCTCCAAGTACCAGAAACAACATCATGTCCTAATTCTTTTAATGTAGCAACTTCTGGAAGGCTTTCTATTCTAGTATCAGCCATGATTCCTAAAGCTCTTAATTGACCAGCTTTAAGTTGTCCAATAGCTTCTCCCGGTCCCATTAGAGAGAAGTCAGCATGTTTTCCTAATAATGCAGGGATAACTTCCCCAGCTCCATTGTAAGGAATATGGTTGAATTTTACTCCAGCTTCATTTTCTATAGCTAAAGCATAGAAATTAGGTTTAGCTGTACTTGCAAATTTTATTTTTTCAGGATTTGCTTTTGCATCTGCTAAAAGATCATCTAAAGTTTGATATTTAGAATCTTTTTCAACTAATACAACAGCTGGATCCATATTTACTAAAGATACTAATGCAAAATCTTTGTAACTGATAGGAGAAAGATTCATTAAAGGTAATGAAACTATTTCTCTAGTTATCATAGTAATTGTATATCCATCTTTTTTTTGAGTAGCTCCAAAAGTCATTCCAACAGCTCCAGCTCCACCAGTTTTGTTAACGATAACTACTGAAGTACCAAGCTCTTTTTCCATAAGACTTCCCAGTTTTCTAGCAACTGCATCTGTTCCTCCACCAGCACTGAATGGTACAACCATGTTAATGTTTTTACTAGGATAAGCTTTAGCAAAAGCACAAGCAGCCATTAAAGTGAAAATAATCATCATAAGTTTTTTTCTCATAAATCTGTCCTCCTCAGTTTTACTAATATGACAAAATTTTCAAAGTATATATTGTGTACACTGTATTGAAATAGAAATTTTTGTTATATTAGATTTCTTTTTATATTATTTTTAATTAAACATCTTATAATCTATTTATAACCCAATATTACTAAAAAGTACAATAAAAAAATAAAGAAAAAATTTCATATATGAAACAAAACTTGAGAAACTTAGATAAAACTTTAATAGAATCATAGAATAGCTATAAAAAAAATATAAAAAAATTAGTTCCATATATGGAAAAATATAGTATAATATATTATAGATTTTTTTGAAAATATCTCATTTTTAATGGTTTAATTATATAAATTTTAAAACAGAAACCTAATCAAAAAGGGAGGGAAAATGGAAACAGAGAAAAAAGTTCCTGCAATTGAAAAAGCAGACAAGATATTTAAATATCTTTACTATAAAGAATCAGCTACTCAAGCAGATATTTCTAAAGACTTAGGAATACCAAAGGCAACTACAAACAGACTTTTATCAGTTCTTACAGAACTTAAATATTTGAATCTAGAAGGAAGAGAATATAAAATAGGAGAGAAATTCTATTTCTTTTCAAATAAGCATGAGAGATATACTCTAATTAAAAATATTGCATATCCATATTTGGAAGAACTGTCTTTGAAATTTAAGGAAACATTTAAGATAAGTGTTTTAGATGAAGATAAAATAAGAAGTATAGGAAAGGTAGAAAGCAGTGATTTTATCAAAATATCAGTTTCTGAAAATGCAATATTTCCATTGCATGCAGGAGCAGCAAGTAAACTTTTAATCTGTCAGCTCAGTGAGGGGAGATTAAATAAGCTTTTAGAAAAAACTCTTCCTAAATATACAGAAAATACTATAACTGATAGAGAGGAATTGAAAAGAGAACTTCTTAAAATAAATATAAATAAACTTTCTTTTGATAATATGGAGCATTCAGTGAATATAAGAGCTGTGGCAGTCCCTATATTAGATAGTAAAAATAGGATAGTAGCTGCTGTGAGTTGTCCATGCTTTCCAGATTCTCTTACAGATGAAAGAGCATTGAAGATAGCTGAATCTATGAGAAAATCATGTGAAGAAATATCTAAAAGATTGGAATATTTTAACAAATAAATTTGGGGGAAAAATGAAATTATTAAATCCAGAAAAAAATAAAACTGAAAATAATAGACAATATATTTATAGAGTTCTTAAAGACAATATAATGAATCTCAATCTTAAACCTGGGGAAAATGTTAGTGAAATAGAAATAAGTGAACTTCTTAATGTAAGTAGAACTCCAGTGAGAGAAGCTTTTGTGAGACTATCTGAAGAAAAGCTTCTGAATGTATTTCCTCAAAAAGGATCTGTAGTTTCTAAAATAGATCTTAATTTAGTGGAAGAAGCAGTTTTTTTAAGAAACCTTTGTGAAAAGGAGATGCTGGAAATAGCTTGTAAAGATATACAATCTGAAACATTGATAAAAACATTAGAAAAAAATATAGAATATCAAAAAATTATAATAAATTTTAAAGAGGACCTCCATAAATTTTTTGAACTAGACAATCAATTTCATACAATCATTTTTGAAAATTATAATAAAAAAAATGTATGGAAGGCAATAAAGAGACTTTCAACTCATTATGACAGATTGAGATTAATAGATGCTTTAGAGAAAACAAATGTAGAAAATACGCTCAAACAGCATATTGATATAATTAAATTGATATCTGAAAAAGATATAAAAAAAATAGATTCTCTTGTAACAAAACATTTATTGAATTTTAAAAATGTTATAAATGAATATATGGAAAAGTATCCAGAATATTTTTCATAAAATAGAAAAGTCTTCTCACCTTTTGATTGTTGTGAGAAGACTTTTTTATTTGAAGTTATTTTATAAGTCCACTTAACGCTGGGAGATATAAAGAAAGTTTTGGAATGTATGTTACAAGCATTAGAACAATTATTATAACAACATAGTATTTAATAAGTTCTTTCATTACATCCTCTATTTTTAAATTTCCAATTTTTACTCCGACAAATAAAGTGTTTCCAACTGGCGGAGTAATATTTCCAATACATAGATTGAATACTATAATGATTCCAAATTGAATAGGACTCATTCCAAAAGCTTTGACTATTGGAAGAAATATAGGTGTAAATATAAGAATTGCTGGAGTTACATCCATAAATGTTCCTATGAATAATAAAAGTAGATTCATAAGAAGAAGTATTATATATTTATTATCAGTTATTCCTAAAATCAAACTTGATATAGCTTGAGGCACACCAGTAAATGCCATTATCCAAGACATGATTGTTGACACACCAATTAAGAAAATAATGATTCCAGTCATTTTTGCACTTTCCTCAAAAATCTTAACAAGATTTTTGAAAGTAATAGTTCTGTAAAATACTACTGACAATAGAAGAGTGTAGACAACAGCAACTATTGATCCCTCAGTAGGAGTAAAAATTCCTTTAATAATTCCGCCAATAACTATAACTATAAGAGCTAGAGATGGGAGAGCATCAATAAAAGTAAATAATATAACTTTTAATTGAATTCCTTTTCTTCCTTCCATTTTACGGCTTTTAGCAAGAAAGAAAGTAAGAATCATACAACCAAGACCCCATAAGATTCCTGGAAGATATCCTGCCATGAACAGAGCTGCTACTGAAGTACCTCCACTTACTAACGAATAAACAATAAGTGAGTTAGATGGAGGAATTAATAAACCTGTAGGAGCAGTAGCTATATTGACAGTAGCTCCTAATTTTTTATCATATCCTTCTTGTTCTTCCATAGGCAGAAGAATTCCTCCCATGGCAGCACAAGCTGCTACTGATGAACCAGAGATGGCACCAAACATCATGTTAGCAAGAATGTTTGTCTGCATAAGAGAGCCGGGAATTCTGCCAGTTAAAGACTGGGCAAAAGCTACCACTTTTTTTGCTATTCCTCCTTGATTCATAATATTACCAGCTAGAATGAAGAAGGGAATAGCTATTAAAGTAAAGTTAGAAATTCCAGAAAATATTCTCTGTGCTCCAGTAACAAGAGTATTATCCAAAGCAAGTGATGGAAGAATAGCAAGAACAGATGATATTCCTATACTTATTGCAATTGGAAATCCAAGAAGCAGAGTTATAACTAAGACAATAAACATAATTAATGCTGTAGTAAGTACCATATCCTTATGCCTCCTTTGATTTTTTCATAAGATCAAATATATTAAGAATACTATATATAGCTGTAATTATTCCACATACAGGAAGCACCATATAAATATATCCCATAGATATTCCAAGGGCAGGAGTTGTTTGAGTAATACTTAGAGTAGTAATATATGCACCACCTGAGATAAGAACTCCAATAGCGAATAATAGAACAACAATTTCAGTTAAAATTCCAATTTTTATTTGAATGTTTTTATTAAATCTTTCTATAAAAAACACCATACGCATATGATCTCTCTTTCCAAAAATATAAGAAGCGGCAAACATTGACATCCATGCAAAAGAGTAAGAAATAAGTTCTTCTGATATTGTGCTTGGTGATTTAAAGATATACCTTACTAAAATTTGGTAAGTTCCTACACAAGTCATAAACATAAAAAGAATAACACATATACCTAAAATAATTTTATTCAAAAAGTTTCTTATTTCAGTCATTATTTTTTACCTCCTACAACTTCTTTTCCAATTTCTTGGATTCTGTCATAAATTGGTCTTAGTTTAGGATTTGCAGCCAATACTTCTTCATGAAGAGGTAAAACTTTTTCTTGGAAAGCAAGTACATCAGGATAAATAAATTCTACATTCATTTTCTTAGCTTCTTCAATAGCTTTTTCTACAGACGATCCCCAGGCTTCTCTTTGTACCTTTGATATAATTTTAAACCCTTCATCAAAAATGGCTCTTTCTTCAGGAGAAAGACTGTTAAGAAATCTTAAATTTCCAATTACAATATCAGGTACCATTTGATGCATATTATATGAATAATATTTACAAACTTCACCATGTTTATTACTTGTAAGAGCCAATTCATTATTTTCAGCTCCATCAATAACACTTTGCTGAAGAGCAGTATAAACTTCCCCAAATCCCATTGGAGTAGCTGCTCCACCAAAAAGTTCCATCATTCTGATATTAGAAGCTGACTGTTGTACTCTAATCTTAAGACCTTTTAAATCATCAGGGGTTCTGATTGGCTTTTTAACTGTGTAAAAGTTTCTAGTACCAGCATCTAACCATGCAACAGCTTCAAATCCAGATTTTTCAGTAGAAGTAAAGATAGGTTTTATAAGTTCTTTATTGTCCATTACAGCATGATAGTGTTCAGGACTATTGAATAAATATGGCAGATTGAATATTTGATATATATCATCAAAACTTTCAAGGATAGCATTACTTGCCACAGTGAAATTGATAGCTCCAGTTTGTGTAAGTTCAACTGTATTTACCTGAGAACCTAAAAGTTCATTAGGAAATATTTGAACATCATATTTATCTCCAAGTTTACTTTCTATAAAATTTTCAAATGCTAATAGTCCAATATTTGTAGGATGATCAGCAGCCTGATTATGAGAAACTCTTATTATAGTTTTTCCATTTCCAACATTACATGAAGTAAATAAAAGCATACTTCCTAAAATGAAAACAGTACTAAGGAAAATTTTAGTAATTTTTTTCATTAAATCCTCCACTCCTTTGATTTATTTGTCGTTAGTCATTTAAATATTTTTTTAATGTATTACGAACTGCATCTTTTCCAGCAAGCATTTGTACGAAATATTCTTCAATAAGATCAGCCAATCCCACTTCTTCAAGATTTACTCCAAAGATAATTTTATTTCTAAGAATATTTCTTAGTTGTCCAGTGTATGATTTTAAATTTCCAAATTCAATACCTGCAAGATTTTTTTGAAGTATCTCAAGCATTGGATCATTGCTTATAGATCTTGTATTTCCCTGATCATCAATACCTAGAAGATATCTAAACCATCCAGCATAAACAAGTGGAATATATTTTAAATCACTTACTTTTAAAGTTGAACTATTCATATAGGCCTTTATAGTTTCTCCAAATCTTATTCCCATTTTTTGAGAAGTATCTGTAGCTATTCTCTCAGGTTGATCTGGAATGTATGGGTTAGGAAATCTTTCATTTACTACTTCATCTATGAAAGCTTTAGGATCAAGGATACCTGGATTTTCAACGACTTTTAAAGCCTCATTATATCCTATTTTTTTAATAAGCTTATTTAAAAGAGGATCATTTACGGTATCATAGATAGTTTTATAATTAAAAATACAACCATATACTGCAAGAGTTGTATGTAATGGATTAAGACAAGTAGTAACTTTCATTCTTTCAGTTTTTTCTACAGTTTTTCTATCAGTTATATATACACCAGCTTCAGATAATTCCAACTGAGGTCTTCCATTAGGAAATTTATCTTCGACGATGAAATATTGAGGAGCTTCTGCATTTACAAATGGAGCTGTATAACTATTTTTAGAAGTAACAACTATGTCCATATTTTCAAATCCTAATTTTTCTAAATGTTTTTCAATAACTTCAGCAGGTCTTGGAGTTATTTTATCTATCATAGTTATAGGAAAAGTAATTTTAGTTTCATCAGTCAGATATGATATAAACTCTTCTTCAACATAGTTATTTTTTATCCAGTGTTTTGTAATATCAAGAACAGCAGCCTTGATTTTATCTCCATTTCCAGAGCAGTTATCCATACTTACCATGCTAACTGGAAGTTTTCCAGCTTTATATCTAGTATATAAAAGAGAAGTAAGAAGACTCATTATATGCTTTGCAGAGTCAGGCCCAGCTGAAAAATCATCTTCTATTACTTTTATATAATCTCCATTTGGAGTTTTTAGATTGTAGCCTTTTTCTGTAATTGTAAAACTGATTATTTGTAAAGAGGGAGTAATGGCTATTTTTTTTAGTTTTTCTTTTTCTTCGTCTGCTTTTATGGTATCAACTATACTTCCAATAATTTCATTTTTAAATGCTCCATCTTTATAAAGAGTGACAAGCATTGTCAGATTATTATAAGGAGTATAAACTTTATCAATAATTTCAGTGTCAAAACTTTCAGTAACTATTATTCCAGTATTTTCCAATCCTTTTTCAATAAGAATTTGGTCCATTTTTCCTATATATGCTCTAAAGATATTTCCAGCACCAAAATGCAGCCACTTTGGAGTTTTTTCTGTATTTTCTTTAATTTTTTTTATATCATATACAGGAGTTTTTATTTTTTCAGCAAGAGAATTTTTTATATTATCTAATTCATCTATACATAATTTCACTTTGAAAGCCTCCCTTTTTTATTATTTTATTCTTTCAAGAGTTTCCCAGATACCTGTGATATAGCTTGCTCCTAAAGCTCTGTCATAAAGTCCATATCCCGGTTTCCCAGTTTCTCCCCAAATCATTCTTCCATGGTCAGGTCTTAGATATCCATCAAAATTATTTTTATGCAAGGCATTCATAATACCTACAATATCTAATGAACCACATTTTGAATAGTGAGCTGATTCTTCAAAACTTACACCATCATCAAGAAGTTTGACATTTCTAACATGGATAAAATGTATTCTTCCCATAGCACTGTATTTATCCACTAAATATACCATGTCATTAAAGTTTCCACTTCCAAGAGAACCAGTACAAAGAGTAAGTCCATTGTATTTATTGTTTACTAATTTAAGAAATCTATCTAAATTAGCTTCATTGGTAATAATTCTAGGAAGTCCAAAAATTGGCCAAGGTGGATCATCTGGATGGATAGCCATTTTGATATCACATTCCTCAGCAACTGGAATTATTTCTTTTAGAAAATATTCTAAATTGGCCCATAATCCCTCTTCTCCATTTTCTTTATATTGTCTGAATAATTCAGCCATTTCTTCTTTTGTATAACTAGAGTCCCATCCAGGAAGAGATAAATTACTGTTTAAAGGATCTAATTTATCTACTTGGTCTTTGTAATAAACAAGAGCAGTTGAACCATCTTCCAATTTTTTATCAAGTTGTGATCTTGTCCAGTCAAACACTGGCATAAAATTGTAGCAGATAACTTTTACTCCAGCTTTAGAAAGATTTCTGATATTTTTTTTATAATTTTCAATATATAAATCTCTTGTTGGCAATCCCAATTTAATATCTTCATGAACAGGGACACTTTCTATTACTTCAAAATGCAAACCAGCATTTTCAACTTTTGTTTTAAGAGTAGTAATTTTTTCCATATCCCATTCCTGACCGACAGGAACATCATATACAGCAGTAACAATACTGTGCATAGTAGGTATCTGTCTTATGTATTCAAGACTGATAGGATCTGAATCTCCATACCATCTAAATGATAATTTCATATTTTTTATTTCCTCCTTACATTCTATATATTTAAATTAAAATAATTTTTAACGTTGTTAAAACAAATTTCTTCAATCATTGATTTTAAAATATCTTTTTCATAAGGAATTTCTCCTTCTTCTACCCAAGTTCCAATCATATTACACAAGATTCTTCTGAAATATTCATGTCTTGTATAAGATAGGAAACTTCTCGAATCTGTAAGCATTCCAAGAAATCTTCTCAGCAATCCAAGATTAGCAAGAGCAGTCATTTGCTTAAGCATGCCATCTTTTTGATCGTTGAACCACCATCCAGATCCAAACTGAATTTTTCCAGGTGTTTTCCCATCTTGGAAATTTCCAATCATAGTTCCAAGCATTTCATTATCATTAGGATTTAAACAATAGAGTATAGTTTTAGGAAGCTGTTCTACTTTATCTAATTCATTTAGTAATCCAGAGATAGATTTAGCATAGCTATAATCCCCAATTGAGTCAAAACCAATATCCCCTCCAAGTTTGTTATACATTCTTGAATTATTGTTTCTTAAAGCTCCAAGATGTATCTGCATTCCTAAATTATGTGAATTATAAATTTTTCCTAATTCTATAAATAATGAAGTTTTGTAAATTTCAATTTCTTCTTTAGTTAATTTTTTTCCAGAAAGTGTTTTGGCAAATATATTTTCTACTTCTTCAGGACTTCCTAATTTGAAAAAAGGTTCTTCAATACTGTGATCAGTGACTACACAGCCTTTAGAAACAAAAAATGCAACTCTTTTAGATAAAGCATTTACTAAATCTTTAAAAGTATTTATTTTCATATCAGCAACTTTTTCTAAAACTGATAACCATTCAAGGAAAGTAGATTTTTCTATAAAAAGAGCTTTATCAGGTCTGAATGTAGGAAGTACTTTTACACCAAACTCTTTATCTTGAGCTACTTTTTCATGATATTCCAAAGAATCTACAGGATCATCTGTAGTGCATAGAGCTTTTACATTAGAATTTTTAATAAGAGCCTTAGCTTTGAAATTTTCTGTTTGAAGGAGTTTATTAGCTTTATTCCAAATGATTTCTGCATTTTTTTTATTTAATACTTCTTCTATTCCAAAGAATCTTTTTAGTTCAAGATGAGACCAGTGAAAAAGAGGATTTCCATAGGCATATTCCATAGTTTCAACAAAAGCTAAAAATTTTTCATAATCACTTCCATCTCCAGTGATATATTTTTCGTCTATACCATTAGAACGCATAGCTCTCCACTTGTAATGATCCCCATATAACCATATTTGAGTAAGATTGTCATAACTTTTATTTTCAGCTATTTCTTGAGTACTTAGGTGGCAGTGATAATCAAAAATAGGCATTTTTGAAGCATATTCATGATATAATTCTCTGCTGATACTGTTTTTTAATAAAAAGTCTTCATTCATAAAATCTTGCATATTTGTCCTCCTTGATAAAAAAATAATTATTTATCTCTAAAATTATTTTTAACTTTCTCAATATTGTACACTACAACTTGTATACTAGTATTTTTCAATGATATAATTTTTTAAGATAAAAGTCAATATATTTTTTACTTTTAGAATTATAATAGTTATAATTTTTCTAAAATAGAACGTTTTTAAAAGATGAAAGAATAGGAAATTAATATAAATTGTATGTAAGATATAATTATATTTTTAATTTTCCTATTGTATAAATAACAAAAAAGCTGATTAATTATGATATAGATAAAATCTGAAATTTTTATTTTTTTCTATATTTAAAACCAGATTTTTGTATGAATATATTTATTTTAATATCTTTGATATTTTTATAACTATAATAATGAAAAGAGGTGAATTCAAAAAAATATATGTAAAAAAATTTCATATATGAAACTATAAAATGAAAAATATTTCTTCACTTTTCTTATTTTTAGTATTTTTAATACTTTAAATTTTTTTATCTTTTGTTTTTGATTCCATATATGGAATTTATTCTAAGAGGTTGAGATTGAATTTTTATTTTTTTTAAAGTATAAATAAAATACAGAAAAGTATAACAAAATATTTCATTATAAATCAAAATAAAATATTTTAGGAGGTAAACTATGTTGAGAAAAAGCAAAATTTTAAAAAAAATAACTGATATAGGAATAGTTGCAGTGGTAAGAAGTGAAACTATAGAAGAGGGAATCAGAATTTCTAAAGCATGTGTAGAAGGAGGAATTCCAGCAATAGAAGTTACATATACTGTACCAGGAGCTACTGAAGTAATAAAAGCTCTTAAAGAACAGTTTACTTCTGATGAATTAGTAATAGGTGCTGGAACTATATTAGATGCAGCCACTGCTAGAATAGCTATTTTAGCTGGATCAGAATTTATAGTTTCTCCTGCTTTTGATGAAGAGACAGCAAAATTGTGTAATCTATATCAGGTACCATATATGCCAGGATGTATGACAATTACTGAAATAACTAAAGCTATGCAGTATGGAGCAGATATTGTAAAGCTTTTTCCAGGAAGTGCTTTTGGACCATCATTTGTAAAAGCTGTAAAAGCTCCCCTTCCTCAAGCAAATATCATGCCTACAGGTGGAGTGAGCCTAGAAAATATAGATGAATGGTTTAAAAATGGTGTGGTTGCTGTAGGAGCAGGAGGAAAATTAGCTTCAGGATCTAGCGAAGATATTATAGCCACAGCTAAAGCATTTGTAAAAAAAATAAAAGAAATAAAAGAAATAAGAAATAAATAATATGGCATATTTGGAGGAAAGAACTGTAATGGAGAAAATATTTGATTTTAAAAATAAGGAATTTGGATTAGTGTGTAGTGGGGAAATGATAATGAGACTTTCTCCTCTGAATAATGAAATGCTGATTCAAGGACATTTACTTGAAAAACAAATGGGAGGAGCAGAATTTAATGTTGCCAGTGGAGTATCAATATTGGGAGAAAAAACTGCTATAATAACAAAACTTCCAGAGAATGAACTAGGAAAATTTGCAAAGAAGATAATAGATTCAAATGGAGTAAGTGATGAATTTGTAGTGTATGATGAATCTAAAAATAAGAGACTGGCTATCTACTATTATGAGTATGGATCATCACCAAGAAAACCTAATGTAACATATGACAGACAAAATTCGTCTTTTCAGTCTTTTAAAATAGATGAAATTGATGGTTCTATATACAATAGAACAGAAATTTTTCATACAAGCGGAATAACATTAGGATTATGTGAAAATTCAAATAAATTGACTCATAACCTTATTAAGAATTTTAAAGATGGAGGAGCATTAGTATCTTTTGATATAAATTTCAGAAGAAATCTTTGGACTGAAGAAGAAGCAAGAATAGAGATTGAAAAATTACTACCATCTGTAGATATACTTTTTGCCTCAGAGGAAACTTTTAGAAAAATGTTTCAGAAGACAGGAAATTTAAAAGATATAATAAGAGATTTTGCAGAAGAATATAATATCTCGTTTGTTGCTTCTACTCAAAGAACAGTAAATTCCCCAAAATCTCATAATTTTACTTCCTTAGTGTATAGTAAAAAAGGTGATACTTTCTGTTTTGAAACTCCATATGAAAATATTGAAATAGTAGATAGAATAGGAAGTGGAGATGCTTATGTAGCAGGAATTCTCTATGGAATACTAAAACATAATAATCCAGAAAAAGCAATGAAGTATGGGAATGCTAATTCAGTATTGAAAAATACAATAGTAGGAGATATATCATGTGCAGATGTTACCCTTGTAGATAATATAATAGCTGATCATGAGAATGGAAATACAAGTGAGATGAATAGATAATTAAGCCACCTGACTTTAAGTTAATTTATAAAAAAAGAGAGAGTTGAAATTTATATAATTTTAGCTCTCTTTTTTTTATTGATTAGAATTTACAATTAGACAAAATATTTTGTGGAAGTGTGCTGTTGAAAAACAGTTTTTTTTATTTTTTGAGCTAATATAAACCTTTAAATTTAAACAATTTTGTGATTGTTTTGTGTTTTTTAGGTGAAATTATTGATTGACAAAGAGAAATAATAATACTATAATTAACTCATAGTTTTCTATAAAACTAAAAATAACTATTAATTGTTTGTTTTGGTTAAAAATAAAAAATAATATATTTTATTTGGAAAATTAAAAAATAAAATAAATTATTTTTATTTTAAATTAAATTTTAGAAATAATTTGATTTAAATATACAATTTATAATTAAAAATAAGGGGAAAAGAAAAGTGAAAAGACAGAGTTCAAAGATTTTAATGATAGCATTACAGTTTTTATTCTACTTTTTAATAAATAAAATATTTAAAGTTCCAGACAGAATTATGTATAACACTTTCTTTATCTATCTTGCATTAAACCTTACTAAGAATATGTATTCCTTTAAAACTATACTCATATGGGAAGAACTGAAAAAGCAACTATTTGTGCATACAGAGTATCTCATAATAATGCTGATAAATGATGTGG
>OGZT01001309.1_pt1 | contig 17636 bp, 15 predicted proteins | sample 1576891 | NCBI WGS metagenome assembly OGZT01 (sample SAMEA3541521, study PRJEB24748) | human gut metagenome | biome: human gut; feature: human-associated habitat; material: faeces | place: China | collected 2012 | reverse complement strand
TACCTGATGGCGTTAGAGCCTGTGGCAGAAACTACGGCTGATACCCGTTCGTACGGATTCCGGAAGGAACGCTGTACGATGGATGCTGTCGGGCAATGCCATAATGTACTACGCAAAGGATATTCTCCCGAATGGATTCTGGAGGGAGATATTAAAGGATGCTTCGACCATATCAGTCATGAATGGCTGCTGAACAATATCCCTATGGATAAAGTGATGCTTCGTAAGTGGCTGGGATGTGGCTTTGTCTTTAATAAACAGTTATTTCCGACAGAAGAAGGGACACCGCAAGGCGGTATCATATCGCCAACTTTGGCGAATATGGCTCTGGATGGACTACAGAAGATTCTCTCTGACAGGTATAAACGAAAAACAATCAAAGGCGAACGTTATTCACCAATGGTGAATCTGATTCGTTATGCTGATGACTTTATTATCACGTCAGAAAACAGAGAGGTATTGGAAACGGAAATCAAACCATTGGTTGCTGAATTTCTCGCTGAAAGAGGATTAACCCTGTCGGAGGAGAAAACGATGATAACCAATATCAACGATGGCTTCGATTTTCTCGGATTCAATATCAGGAAGTTCAAGAATCAAATATTGACAAAACCATCCAAGCCTGCACAAAAACGTTTTCTCGCAAAAGTCAGAACGACCATCAAGAGTAACAAGGCGTGCAAGCAGGAGTCACTGATACGGCTATTGAATCCGATGATAACAGGTTGGGGCAACTATTACCGACACGGGGCTACCAGAGATGCGTTCCACTGGGCTGACCATCAAATGTTCAACGCATTATGGCAATGGGCTAAACGCAGGCACTCAAAAAAGGGTAAACGCTGGATAGCCGACAAATATTGGCATGTTGCAAAAGGAAACGGATGGCACTTCACATCATACTTTAAGAAGCCAAATGGAAAGCAGGATAGTCTGACATTGAAAAATCTGTCGAATATCCATTTTATCCAATATACACAAATTAAAGGGGATGCTAATCCTTTTGACCCTGAGTATGATAAATACTTCGACCAAAGGGAAACCCAAAAAATGCTTGTTACGCTGAAAGGGAGGAATTCCTTGCTTTACCTATGGAAAAAGCAAGACAGGAAATGCCCTCTATGCGGTATGCCGATTGACCGTGTTTCGCCGTGGAATGTAACTGAAAAGGTTGTAAATGGCAAGATACAGAGGTCTTTGGTGCACGATAAATGTTACAAACAATTTAGAAAACAACAAAATTAGAAGTTATGAGCCGGTTTCAATATACAAATAGAAACTTAGAATTGCTTGAGCCGTATGAGTGGAAACGCTCACGTACGGTTCTTAGGGGGGAAAGCGGCAGTAATGTCGCTGACCTACCCGATCGGCCCTCTGATCTGGAGCAACGCGACGGACGAGGCATTCGTACAGGCAATGAAGTTGCTAAATATTACGCCGATAATAAGGTCGATGTTGTTCTCTATGCGGTTGAAAAGTCACTGGATGCTTACAAATTCGGATTGCTCCACAATAAACAGCTTTTCATCCGGCAGTTAAAAACCAACAATATGGGCGCACGTACCATTGACGAGGGTGCAATGGATGAGAAAACAGGCATGAACTTCTCCGAATATGTGGCTATTCTTTCCGGCAATACGGAATTGCTTGAAAAAGCTCGTCTGGAAAAGAAAATCACCACATTGGAAAGCGAACGGCAGGCATTTGTGAGGGGTAAATCATCCAGCCGTTACAAGTTGGATGATATTCTGCAAAAAGTGGAGAAGAACAGCGGTTTGATTGAACGCATCGGTAAAGACTTGGAGAACTTCAAAAGCCGGGTACAATTAAATGAGGACGGTTCGTATAAAAATCCTATCCAACTGGATGGCGTTCAGGGCGGCGATATTAAGTTTATCGGCAAACACCTGAATCATATTGCCGACACCGCCCGCACCGGGAATGAGTTTGATAAGATTGGCAGTTTGTATGGTTTCGACTTGCTTGTTAAGAGTGAAACCACACAGAAAGAGGGTTTTGATATGGTGCAGAACCGTTTCTATGTACGGGGAGAGGGAGATTACCTGTATCAGTACAACTACGGTAATCTTGCCTCTGATCCACGTTTGGCAGCACAGAATTTTATCAATGCGCTGGGAACTATCGAACCGACGCTTGAAAAATTCCAAAAGGAAAATGAAAAACTGTCGAAGGATATTCCAACGTTCAAAGAGGTGGTTGAAGGTACATGGCGCAAAGAACCGGAATTAGCTTCTTTACGGGCTGAATTAACGGACTTAGACCGGAAGATACAGCTTTCCCTCAAACCGATAGAAGAAAGCGAAGGGCAGCCTGTAAATGAGGTTTCAGCCGATAAAAAACAAACTGCCGAAGATAACCTCCAACCCTCGCAGGGTAACGGGCAGCCTTTCATTCCGGCACGGCTTAGGGAGATAGCAAACAACTCCGGTGGGCGTGTCGTTATTGGAACGGTAGGCGGTAGTCCTCCCAAAGTTGAGAACCCTGTATCCAAAGGAATTAAGTTATAAGATTAAGAGCCGCTTCGTCATCACGACGGGCGGCTCTTACCGATTATGAACTATATTAAAACACGAAGAAATTAACCGTTTTTCTTATTCATGTTCCTAAAACTGCTGAAATGTTTTTCAATAAACCGTATAACATCGGATTCCTTATAATAGGTTTTGTGGTATATCATCTGAAAGGGTAACTCGCCGGAAGAACGGTAACGCTGCAACGTGCGTTTGCTGACGTTCAACATCTGGCAAAGGTCGAAGTTATCCAACAGCATATCGCCATCGGGAAGTAGTGTCCTGCTTTGCACAATTGCGGGCGATTGCATCTTTTCGAGTTTGTCGAAACGCTCCATGATACGCCGCATCCAGCCGTCGAAATGATCTTTATCTATAAACATGGTTAGTCTTTTGGTAGAGTCATCAATCCTTTGGCGGCCAGTTCTTCCAACGAACCCACATTGCGTTGGATGCGTTTTTCTTCCAGCAACCGCTTTATCTCTGAAATGGTATAATACGTTTTCTTACCTATCAGTGAATAGGTAATCACTCCGTTACTGCGATAACGTTGCAAGGTGCGTTTACTGATTTTCAGATAAGAGCAGACAACCTCGTTATCAAGCCATATTTCCTGCAAAGGAGGTTGCTTTGGCTTCACTTGATAGATATACTTCTCAATGGCCTCAATCCTGTCCATGAGTGCCTGAAAATCGCCCGATTTCATAATTACTATTCCCATAATCCTTTGTTTTATTGATACTTTGCAAAGGTCGGCAGGATAAATTACGTGTATTCACAAGTTTAGTACACTATTTTCAGATTATTTTCTTTTGTGCTGATTATAGGGGTTTTACTGCACTATGGAAAGATGTTTATTTACACGATATTGTGGTAGGAGATTGGGTATTCTTTTTCTTGACACCCATGTAATTGACAGTTATATAGCGCATTACTTCATCGGTCGTATATTTTCTTTTCGGTAGAAAATTCAAAAATGGGTAAAAATATCTGTTAAGGGTGGAAAATCCGGATATGCAGTATGAAAAATCAAAAATACCCAATTGAGTATCTGCAATAATCTGGCTATAATTAGGATAACTTATTTTGTTTACAGTCATAAAGGATAAGGAAGAGATAGAAATTCAAAATATCTGCAAAATCCCTTCTTTACATTTGTGCTAAAATTTAATCTGAATTTTTATAAGGAGGATTCTATGAGTACATTATGTAAAGTAATATCCAAATTGGGCTTTCTTGCGGTTTTTGTTATGGTATGTCTTAGTTGTCAGGAAGAAGATGATTACAATTATATACCTGACATCACTAGTGTCCGGTTAAGGACTTTAACAAACTCCTGAAACCCGCATTGATAAAGGCTTTCAAATACGTTCTTTAATTTTTCGATTTGAAAATATTGGAAATTCCCTAGATTTACGAAAAATACCGTAAATCATGAATATAGGGAAAACCGTTTTCGCGCAACTGATGTCATTTTTACCGACTTATGAATTCAACAAGTGTGTTGAAAAGTACAAGGGTAACCATCGCGTAAGGAACTTTACCTGTAAGGAACACTTTTATGTGATGGGTTTTGCTCAACTTACCTATAGGGAAAGTTTACGTGACATCGAATCTTGCTTGACAGCGTTTTCCAATAAATTATATCATTCAGGCATAAAGCAGCCGGTTCCTAAATCCACATTGGCAGAGGCCAACGAAAGTCGGGATTGGCGAATTTATGCAGACTACGCACAAGTTCTGATCAAGGAGGCTCGACACCTTTATGAAAAGGATAACGAGTTCAAGCTTGATGTCAAAAACATGGTGTACGCCTTGGACAGCAGCACCATCGACTTGTGCTTAAGTCTTTTTCCATGGGCGAAGTTTCGCAAAAACAAAGGTGCTGTTAAAATGCACACGTTGCTGGACTTGCGGGGCTCCATACCCACATTTGTACATTTGACGGATGGTTTATGCCACGACGTCAATGTAATGGAACATATCGTAGTCGAGCCTGGTGCCATTTATGTAATGGACAAAGGTTATGTCGATTTCTTTCGGTTCTACACTATCATCCACGAACAACGCGCGTTCTTCGTGACTAGGGCCAAGGATAACATGGCTGCCAGAAGAGTGTATAGTCGAAAGGTGGACAAGACCACCGGACTCAAATACGATCAATCTATAAAACTGACAGGCTTTTACATCAAGAAAGATTATCCAGACTATTTGAGGAGGATAAAATATCAAGATGCCGAAACCGGCAAGATTTATGTTTTCTTGACGAATAACTTAGAGTTACCAGCCTTTACAATTGCTCAGTTATACAAAGAACGATGGAAGATTGAACTGTTTTTCAAATGGATAAAACAGCATCTTCGGATAAAAGCTTTTTATGGCACCAGCAGAAACGCAGTGTACACCCAAATATGGATAGCAATCTGTATGTATCTGCTTGTCTCAATAGTCAAAAAGAAAATGAAATTAGAGCCGCCGCTCTACACTTTATTGCAGATTTTCAGCTTGACTTTGTTTGAGAAAATGCCTATAAATGAGCTATTTATAAATACAAATTACAATTTAACCAGTCCGAATAGTTCTAACCAGTTGAATATCTGGTAGTTTTAACCGGACACTAGTGACCTGACATAAAAGTATATGCGTTTTATGAAACGATTGATGAACCCGGGCTTAAAAAGCCCGATGCAGGCGCAAAAGTCTATTATTATTACCGAATATGTTTAGATGATCTGGATGGATATACTTATCAGGAAGACGGTAAGTTTATTAATGATGATTTATCAATTATCCTGCCCGATGAAAAATTTATGATCGGTGAAAACGGTTCCGTATTTTTTATCCCCGAAGACAAAAAAGGAAGTGCAATGATTGTTATTGAGAGTAGCTATTACAAAGGAAAAATCAAGACAACTTGCTTTTCTTCTCCCGGTAATGGGGCGGGTATTCATACAGTGTTCAAACCTGAATAATCTTATTATACAAACTGAACAATAAAAGTATGTAGATTATTTTGGTAATCGTACTGAATGTTCCAACCGTGCATCTTGCATATTTCGTGAACGATGGATAAACCCAATCCGTTGCCTTTCTTTTCTTCCGATGTACGGTTAAAACGTCTGAACACCCTCTCCTTATCAAGAGCCTGTGCTGCACCTGTATTCGATATTACAAAACCACCATCAACCACCCGCATATTGATTGTCCCGTTTTCAGTATTGTAGCGGATAGCATTTACGATCAGATTTGTTATCAGACTTTCGACCAATATCCTGTTGGCATGGATATTCAAAGGATTTTCAATCTCGACATTGACTTTGATCTCATTACTTTCGGCGCGTTCACGCAAGTATAAAAGTTGAGCGTATAAAGTTTGCACAAAATCAATGTCTTCCATATGAAGGTATTGGTCGTTGTCGATACGGGCCAGAAGTAAAAGGTTTTTATTCAGGCGTGTCATTCTCGACGATACCGAATAAAGAGATTGTATAATATCCATCTGCTCCTGCGATATATCAGGCTGTTGAAGCAGCATATCTAACTGTGATTTAAATACGGCTAACGGAGTTTGAAGCTCATGCGAGGCATTTTCTATAAATTCCTTTTGTTTTTTATAACTACTCAGGTTGTCGGAAATAAGGTCATTCAGGATACTGTTCAATTGCACAAACTCGGCCGTATCAGTGCTGTTGAATTGTGGCTGTTCGCCTTTTTCAAGACTAAAATCCTGAATTTTGGACAGTGTTGAATGGAACGGTCGCCAAAGCCTTTTGGACATAAAATAGAATACTACTGACAATGAGATTAGTATAACAAAAAACAGAAGCCCGTATTGGGATGTTAATGTTCTTATTAAATCATGTTTCTCGATCATCTGTATTCGGGACGTCAATATATAAGATATACCATCTATTGATATTTCATCGTAAACAATACGAAAATCAATGTTATGACCTTCTGCTTTATCGAAAAATTCTTCCTGCCTGACTACGCTCAAAGGGTATTTTTTATCGAATGGCAAAATGAATATATCTTCATTGAAACTGTTCCAAACTTCTATATCGTCAGCCTTAAAAGACGGTAGCCGGTCATTTTTAAATTCCTGAAGCCGGAATATTATCAATTGATCCAAGTCTTTTGCATAATATTTCTCCATGAACTTATATAACAGTGGAGCGCAGCATATAAGAATCAACAAAGTGGAGAGGAGAACCCCTAAAAGGCTTTTAAAAGCTAATGTTCTTGTTCTACCCATTGATATCCGGTTCCATAAATGGTTTTAATAATATTGGTGCTTCCGGCTTCCGCAAATTTCGCTTTCAGGTTTTTGATATGGGCATATACGAAATTATGGCTGTCCAGCATATCGGCCATATCCCCTGAAAGATGTTCTGCAATAGCATCTTTAGAAACAACTCTGGCTTTGTTGCCTATAAGGAATAATAGAAGGTCATATTCCGATTTAGTAAGTGTAACAGTTTTTCCTTTAACCTTGACGACTTTTGAGAGCAGGTCGATCCCCACATCACCAGAAATTAATGTGTTATTATGCGAGAACTGTTGCCGTCGCATAAGGGCATAAATACGGATGCTTAATTCGGACAATGAAAATGGTTTGGAGAGATAATCGTCTGCCCCTATTTTCAACCCCTCTATTTTATCGTCGAGCGAACCCCGTGCGGATATGATAATAATACCACTATCTATTTTACGGGCTTTAATTTCTTCCAAAATCTGAATCCCATCGCCACCCGGAAGATTTAAGTCGAGCAGGATACAATCATAGTTGTACAATGTTATTTTTTCCATTGCCGTACTGAAATTATAAGCCTGTTCACAGCGATAATTATCATCGGAAAGATATTTGACAATATTACTCGATAATACTTTCTCGTCCTCTATAACCAATATCTTCATATCACTCTAATTTATTTATCCATCAGTATAACCAGTGAGCCTCCCGCTATCATACAACCTCCTAAAATTACTTTCCAACTGACTGTTTCCCCAAGTATAAGGAATGAAAGAAAGATTGTAAAAACAACGCTCAACTTATCAATGGGAGCGACTTTGGAAGCTTCGCCGATCTGTAACGCTTTAAAATAGAAAAGCCAGGACAAGCCTGTGGCTACTCCTGACAGTATAAGAAACGTCCAATTTGTTTTAGTGAGGTCTTTAATACCTGAAGCACCATTCCCGGCCAGAACGATTGACCATGTTAAGAGTAGTATTACGCAAGTGCGGATAGCAGTAGCCAGGTTGGAATCGACGTTCTTGATTCCAATCTTAGCAAATATTGCCGTCAATGCAGCAAATATCGCAGATAGCACCGCATAATACTTCCACATATATTTTAAACTTAAACTATGACCAAAAGTACGAAATCAAATTTGTAGAAATGTAGAATTATAAAAATATCTTTTAAAAAATACAGAAAGTCGAAAATTCTAAATTCCTGCTAAATCAACGGATAATTTTGCACTATATTTTATTTGAAAAACAGATGTTTAAAGAAATTACCTCAATCGATCAGGATTTATTTTTTGCAATAAATGGTACTCACTCCTTTTTTACTGATTGCGTGATGTGGCTTTATTCAGGCAGATTGGTATGGATACCCATTACTCTTTTCCTGATAGGTTTCATTATTTATAAAAAGAACTGGAAGGAGTGGCTACCAGTATTAGTAGCTTTTGTGATATTGTTTTTGCTGAGTGATAAAATATCCTCCGATATTATTAAACCTTACTTTGCCCGATGGCGACCAACCCACGATCCGGCTATTATGGATCAGGTACGCATATTATATGGATATACCGGCGGACGGTATGGATTCGTTTCTTCTCATGCGACGAACGCTTTTGGAATGGCGGTATTCAGTTCATTCCTTTTAAAAAATAAGCTCTATACAATTGTCATTATTATTTGGGCGCTGATAATGGGATATTCCCGGATATACCTGGGTGTGCATTATGTTTCTGATGTATTGGGCGATATAATAGTAGGCTCTGCCATAGGGCTTTTAATGTATTCCTTTTATTTATTTTCCATGAATAAACTATCTGTCAAAACCAACTATGCAAAATTGGCGACATATTCGCCTGTGTCTGTAAAAATACTGACTTTCACCATAATAGGCTATGTCGTTCTTATCTCTTTGTTAAGTCCACTTCTGATTAATTTTTTAAAATAGGCCAATATGAATAATACCGCTAAATTCAAATTTACAATTATTGCTCCTGTGTATAATGAACAGGATAACCTTCTGAGGCTTGAATCCGAACTGTCCTCATTTTTAAAAAGTGCAGCAATAAATAGCTGTGTTGTGTTTATAAACGACGGTTCGACAGATGATAGCGGGAATATGCTAAAAGAAATCTGCGAAAGGCACGATAATATGTTCTACCTGTCATTTGAAAAAAATGCAGGATTAAGTGCAGCCCTGAAAGCGGGCATTGACTATACCTTTTCGGAATATGTGGGTTACATAGATGCGGATTTACAAACGGCTCCCGAAGATTTTAACTTACTTCTGGAATACGCCCCGGATTATGCAATGGTTATGGGTATCCGTACAGGACGCAAGGACGGATTGGTAAAACGGGCATCATCGAAATTTGCAAACGGATTCCGGCGCATGATGACACATGACGAGGCAATCGACACGGGCTGTCCGTTGAAAGTTATAAAGACCGTATATGCTAAAAGGATTCCCTTATTTACCGGAATGCACCGATTTCTCCCTGCTTTAATAATGCTTCAAGATGGGGGAACATATAAGCAAATTCCAGTCCGGCATTTTCCCCGTATAGCGGGAGAATCAAAATTTCATCTTTGGAACAGGCTTATCGGGCCACTGAAAGATTGCTTTGCATACCGCTGGATGAAAAAAAGATATATAAATTATTCTGTGGAGAACTATAAAATATGAGCCAGTATTTTATAATCGCCATAGGACTTTTAGCACAATTGCTGTTCTCTGCCCGTTTGCTTGTACAATGGATAGCTTCTGAAAGAGCGCACAAAGTGCTATCGCCGACACTTTTTTGGCAGCTTAGTATGGCTGCTTCTTTTTTGTTGTGCATATATGGGTGGCTGCGTAATGATTTCGCTATCATTTTAGGGCAGCTTATCTCATATTACGTTTATATCTGGAACCTCAAATCAAAAGGAGCATGGAGTAAGCTACCCAAAGGAGCCCGGATTATTTTCTTTTCTATACCCATAGTTGCCGTCAGTTACTTCTTTTTGAATTGGAGTGGCACATACACAAAACTTTTTCAACAAGAGAACATACCTGTCTGGCTGATTGTATTTGGAGTTGTAGGACAGTTTACATTTACACTACGGTTTATTTATCAATGGTGGTATTCCCGTAAAGCGGGCGAATCCGTATTGCCGGTTATGTTTTGGATTATCAGCCTGACTGGATCTGCAATGATTATAACCTATGCTATTATCCGGCAAGACCCGGTGTTGATTCTCGGACAGGCAACAGGCTTTGTTGTGTATGCCCGTAATATAATGATCGGCTACAAATCATCCCGGAAACCTAATGACAAAGAGAATACTTTGCAAGAGTAATAAAATAAAAACATTGCATATAAATTATAAAAAAAGTAACAGGGTTGAATCTGCTGTTTTCGATTACTACTGTGTCAGAAGCTAATTCAAAGTACCCGCACTGATAATAGAAACTTGTTTAACCATATTGCGGTTATAGCGCTTGCTTTCTGGTTTGCGCCAGTTATTGTCGAATGTGTCGATATATTCTATACTCACATTTTTTCCTGCCAATATCTGTTCGGCGGGTTCTGTCCCCACCAGAACGAAAGGCAGAGCGGCATACACCAGACTATCATTTTCCATATCGAGCGCTGTAATATTGCGATTCGCTTCATAAACCAATTCCATACGGATTTCTTCTTTTGAACTATGGTAAAATGGTAGTTCTTTAACATTTGGATTATCCCGTACTGCATGAATACTGTGTCTTTCCTGATTGATGAATAACTGTCCGGCAGGTTGGAAACAGAAAGTCAGGAACGTAACCATTGTAAGCGCTGTCCCTGCAAAAATTCGCATAGGAAATATGCCTTTCTTCCCATAAAGTCCTAAAAACATCCATGTGGCTAATCCTATAAAAAATAACAAAGTAACTATAAAAACAGGCCAAGATAATGCCCCTTCGCGCACAAACATCAGATAGAGGAAGAACGGCATGGCAACAGCAATAGCGATAATGAGTGATCCATTAATCCGAAAAAGAACTTTCTTTCCTTTTGCGGATAAACCCTGTATGCTGTACCAAATGTAAAAAGCGGTATTAATAGCTCCCGGAACCAATAAGGGAAGCAGATAACGTGTCTTTTTTTCAGGTATCAATGACAAGAGTATGAGGGCTGCGAATGTCCAGATGATGGAAAAACGAAAGGTTGTTCTATGCCCTGTCTTTTTCTTCCAAAAGAAATATACAAGTGATGTTATCCAAAATAACGCCCAAATTCCTGCTTCCGCAGCAAATCCCCAATAATACCAAATAGGGCGGACATTATGATTGAGCCAATTTGCAGATTCTTTACTCGCGACAGCCATTCCGGTTTCGGGGTGGAAAACCGCAATGTAGCAGGGCCACCAAAACGATACAACCAGACAAATGACAATCATTACAGAGAGCGACAGTATTTTACCTTTTGTTTTAGGCCGCAGCGTAATGCCATATCCAATCAGAAAGGGTAATAACAGTGCGTAAAACGAAATAGGCCCTTTACTTAGAAAGGAGAACCCCATAAATATACCTGCTGTTATAAAACGCCCCCATTGCGCCCCTGGCATCTCAAAGGCACACACCAATAAATAAATCGCCACAAGCATAAAGCTATGGCAATAAATATCCCATGTAGCGGTTCGCCCAATCATGATGACATTATAGGAGGTAACCAGTACGACTGCCGCAATAAGAGCCAACAGTCGGTCTTTTGTCAATCTGCGCACCAGTAAATAGAGGAACAACGCCATTATCGTAGCGGCAATTCCAGCCATACAACGCTGTGCCGAAAGGCTATCCGCCAGAATATGCTCCACACCTGCTGCAATCCATGTGGGAAGTGGTGGCTTTTCAAGCCTTAGTTCCCCATTCATGGTCGGAATAAGGTAATTACCTGTTCTGACCATTTCCTGTGCAGTCGCCAGATTACGCGATTCCATCAGATCGGCGGGAATAGTGTTATTGTTAATAAAAAAGGCAAAGAAGCAAACAGCAATGATAATTAAGCAAGACTTTATATCCGTTAATTTACTTGATATTGGGAACGGGGTATTTTCCATAATGCTACTGTGTATCGGAATTATTATTTAACTGATTATTATTTATTGTTTTTACTGTGGGATTAACTAAAGGGCCAATATTGTAATTGCGTTTCCCTATCAAATACCAACTATACTGTCCGTTAGACCATTCGGCATTCAAGCCGGAGAGCCATTTTCCCAACTCTTTTTCCCGTCTGATTTCGGTCGATCTCACAAAGAGGATAGTAGTCTGTGGCAGTCTATTAATAGAATCTAATGATTCCACTGTTGATACGTATTCTATTTCTTTCTGGATATAAATGTCCATATTGGGGGCGGTATAGAATTTATAATAAACATACTTGTCTGTCTGGTTAGCGGAAGCCGTTTGTTCTGCCGCCCTGACCATCTCGCCGAACCCGATAAGATAGTTTAATTTCGGAATGGCAAATGAGCCGACAAAAACCAATCCGAGTAATCCGCAACTTATAGCGGCAATGGCTTTATGCACATGGTTTTTGTAAACACAAACCAGCGCCATAATTCCACCTCCGGCCAGTATAGCGACAGCAGCATAAGCTATAGCGGAATAACTATATAAATCAGGGATTTTATCTTTTAGAATAATAGCGGTAGGTAAAATGAGAATAACAATTATTGCCGGTATGATAATAGAAATTTTTACTCCTTTATCATTTCTGTTTTTCTCCAATAAGATTGAGCATAAATAGACAACAAAGGGATAGACAGGCAGCAGGTATATATCAAGTTTAGCACTAATTACCGATAGTAAAATTACACTTGAACAAATAATAGTAAGGAAAAACTTTTCCATATCGCTACGGAACATTTTTTTATGAATACCCCGCCATATCAATACGATAAAGAGTAATGACCAGGGAGCAAACGACCACAGCATACGGGGAAGGTAAAACCAGAAAGGTTCCTTATGATGAAATGAATTTATCCCCCTGCCAATAGTTTGTTTAAACAGCAGATCATGCAGGTACTCCCTACCGCCTTCCATGTAAACAAGAACAAACCATATCACGCATAAACCGAGAAATATCAGGCATTGCCGCCAGCCCAAATAATGACCAATAGTGCGGATTTGCTTTTTTACCAGTAGAAATACTATAATAGACACCACAGGGATAAATAACCCTATTGGCCCCTTTGTAAACAGTGCCAGAAATATGTAAACTGGAAGTAGATATTTTTCAATATCCGCGTGTTCATCTTTATAGATATTATAAAATGTATATAAGGAGAGGACTATAAAAAATGTCATAAGCATATCCATGCGAACAACTAAAGTTGCACCAATAAACATAATGGTAGTCAGCAACATCAGGTTTGCTACTACCGGGTTGAATTTGGCTTCTTCGTTCCTTAGCCATCTGTCCATCATTGCCATTATACCCATAGACGGCAGTAAACTGAAAAGGCCGATCAACCACATATGATAACCGCCCGTAATCAGTTTGGACAACATAATCAACCAGAAAAATAGCGGCGGTTTATCGGCATAAATTTCACCGTGATTATAGAACGTGAACCACGTGCCGCTTTGAAGGGCCTCATCCGCAATACTGATATATTTTAGTTCATTTGCAGGCGTGAAATCCCGGAATATGAAAGCAGATATAAGCAGTAGTAAATAATATAAATACCTATACCTCATATTTATACATTTTTTAAATCATATAATCTTCTTATATAGTAATCTTCATACCACTGGATAAAAGCAGTAAGCCCGGTGTCAATGCGGGTTGTAGGCGCATAACCATAATCCTGCTGTAAAAGAGAAGTATCTGCCCAAGTGTCTTTCACATCGCCCGGCTGCATCGTTTCATATACTTTTTGTGCCTTTTTTCCGGTAATCCGTTCGATTGTAGAAATGAAATCTCCAAGATGCACCGGCATCGAATTTCCGATATTGTAAATTCTAAAGGAAGGAACGGATGTGCCGTTAGGGGCATTTAATATGACTTTACATACACCTTCGGTAATATCATCTATATAGGTGAAATCCCGCGACATATTTCCGTTATTAAACACTTTTAGTTTGCGATTATTCAGAATAGCATCCGTAAAAAGAAACGGAGCCATATCAGGTCGTCCCCAGGGGCCATAAACTGTAAAGAACCGTAGGCCAATGATAGTAATGCCATATAATGACGAATAGCTATGTGCCATTAATTCGTCAGCCTTTTTTGTCGCTGCGTACAGGCTGACCGGGGTATCGGTTACATCTGTTTCCCTGTATGGAACAGATGTATTACTGCCATATACACTTGAACTGCTGGCAAAGACTAATTTGATTTTAGGGTTGGCACGGCAGTATTCAATGATATTAAAAAATCCATCTATGTTGGATGAAATATATTGCTGTGGATTTTCTATGCTGTAACGTACCCCCGCTTGTGCCGCTAAATGACAAACAACCTCAATTCCTTTATCTTTTAAAAACGTAGTGTATAATGAAGAATCATTAATATTTGCCTGAATGAAACAAAATCCACTTTCCCCGTGAACAAGAGCGTTTTGTTTTATACCTGAAATGTCGATTCCGAGCTGCGCCAACCTTGATATTTTAAGTTCAGGTGAATAATAGTCATTCAGGCTATCTACACCAATGATTGAATGACCGCAGGAGATGAGTTTTTTAGCAACGTGATATCCGATAAATCCGGCACACCCGGTAACGAGAATCTTCATTATTTACACATTCTTGGGATAAAAATTATATGATAATATCTGCGGAATAAAACCTATACTCCAAATACAAAGGGTAGATAAATAAGGTTTTGTTCCTGTCTAAAGTCCAAATGTAAGATGCTGATTTTGTAGAAAAATAGAATATTCCCCTTTACCGGATACTTTTAAATAATAAGTATCAGTAAAGAGGAATATTATGCTTAAATATGATTTAAAATCAATGATTAAAACCGGACTTTTGCGCTTATTGTTATGACCTGTGTTTCATAATAATTCTCATAGACGGCTTTAAAACCGGTATTATTAATCTCTTCCTTGATTCCCATTGTATTGAATACATCTTTCATTGCGATTGTTAATTCAATCATATCATGATAGAAACTTCGCTTATACCCTATATCAACTCCGCCTCGCGCAAAGCGTTTTCCTTGGGGTATATTTACCGGAGCGAAATATGAACCCGTTAATTGAATCTGATTATTAGTGCCTATTTTGATTTGATTATTAAGTTTTACATACCATGTATTATCCTTACTTTCAGGCACTCTAAAAGGGCGTTCATAAGGAAAGTATAAGGTGGCTTCGTAAGCATCTATATGATTCCTATACCAGTTGAAACTTCCTGATAATTTCCACAGTTTAGTTATTTGTTGGTCTACAATTATTTCTATACCTGCATTTTGCGCTTTCCCTATATTCTCATAGACTTTATTTATGATATTGTATTCGCTGCTATACTCGTCTATGGCGTAAATACGGGAGTATTGGTCTTTGATATTTTTGTAATAGCCGGCAAGGAAGACAGAGCCGCTTTTCCAGATATGACGATACGCCAATTCAAAGTTATGTGTGTATTGTGGGCGTAAATAAGGATTACCTACTTTAAGTAATTCAGGATCGTCATATTTAGGGAAGATACGCAGTTCGGCTTCTCCGGGGCGGTCAATGCGATAGTTATAGAAAACCGATAAGCGGTTGGAAGTGTTCACTTTCCAAGTTAAACGAATATTGGGGAACAGCCGAAAATAGTCATACGAATCGTTGGAAGGATAATATATATTATCTTTCGAGATTTCATAAAATACATTCGTGTATTCTGCCCGTAGTCCAATTTCAGCATCTATTTTAGTCCTTTCATATATCCAGTTGGCATACAAGGCAGCTAAATCTTCTCCCCAATCAGACTTATCTCCCCAACCCGGATAAATTACTGATTGCTCACCTCTATAAACGTCATAGGTTACCGGAAGTCGCCGAAACTGACCTTTTGCCCCAATTTCAATACGTCCGCTGCTTAACGGTAATGTATAATCAACATTTAGCTGGGTTATATGTTCCGTCGCTTTTATATGAGTGGTATCTGCCCCTATACGACTGTCTGATATTTCCCGTAGTTTATATTTTTCATTTTCCCACCCTTTTGTATATTGAAAACCAACAATCAGTTCGTGCCCCGGCTCGTCAAATAAATGCTTGAAATTTGTTGCTACATTAAAAAATCCGGTAGTTTCATTTTCTTCCCATTGCCACACTCGTCCGGGTTCCATGTTTTCATAATTAAAATAACAGATGTCTGCTTTGTCTGTATGGTTTTCGTAATCGAACAAACTTCCCAAAGAGAGGACATTACTTTTATTGATTGTCCAGTCGAATCATCCTTTTACTACATAATGAGTTTGCAACCTATTTTCCGGGACTTGGGATATAGTGGAAGTTCCATCGTCATAATAACGAGTGGTAAACTCGTTATTCGGTAGGCTTTTTTGCTGTATTATCTCTGTTTGGAGAAAGGTATTAAAATTGGATGTTCTATAATTTAAGTTGAGTGAAGGGATAATTTTTTTATTAAAGCTATAACTTCCGAGAGTAGAGGGTAAATCTTTTCTCCTTTTTGTCAATGCTCCCACTCCCAATGACAGCCCAACATCACCATTAAAACCTTTTTCGTATTCTTTTTTGTAAACGATATTGATAATCCCCGCCATTCCCGATGCGTCATATTTTGCCGAAGGATTATTAATGACCTCGATCCTCTCTATATTTGATGAGGCTATATTTTCCAATCCTTTTTGGTTGGCCATACCCGTGAGGGCTGACTGTTTACCGTCAATTAAAATAACGACCTTATCACTCCCACGTAGTAATACTTTCCCTTCCTGATTAATGGAAATTCCGGGCATATTGGCCATCGCATCCAAAATAGTTCCGCCCGATTGCGATATATTATTTGCAACGTCAAAACTCTTTTTATCTAATCCTTGATTTACCGAAGCCCTTTGCCCGACAACCTGAACTTCCCCCAAAGTAAGAGCAGCTTCAGACAGAGCGATTCTACCCACATTGTAATTAGAATTAAGCTCACCGATAAAGACATCGAGCGATTGGCTCTCATAACCGATAAAAGAGAAGTTTAGAATATACTGTCCTTTCTGTAAACCGAATATGTTAAATCGTCCGTTTTCATCAGTAACCGCTCCGGTAACCAATGTTCCTGTTTCTTTTACAAAAGCCTGAACAGTGGCAAAAGGTATATCTGTTTTGTCCTTTTCGTCAATAACGCGCCCTGAAACGATAACCGGGTTTTGTGCAAAAACATTAATGATACAGAAAGTGGATAAAAACAGAAGTAAAAGAGTTTTCATTTGAATTTTTATTGATTATAACGAACACAAAAATCTCTACTGATTTTGTAGATATTTAGAATTAGTAGAATAATCCTGAGAATTCTAATTTTCTGCAAAATTCGCACTATACATTTGACAAAATTTTACCACTTATTTACAAATGAAACAAATAGTTGCAGTTCTTATACCTTTTATTTTTTTCGTGGGAAACGTATGTGCGCAAAAAGGAGATACAATAAGGGTTTTGATTCCACCACCACCCAATTTGCATAAAAATGATTCTCTTTTGCGTAGTAAAGAAAATCTCAGATTTCAGCCCGTTCTACCGGATTATATATATTTAGAAGATCAGTTTTCTATAAATTCGGATAATAGGATGACATTCAAGATGAATGCCCCCCTCACGAAAAAGAATATACCCGTTGGCGGAATTAAATTAGTGCATATTTAATTTGTCCAATGGGTTTGTTAT
>OGZT01001307.1_pt1 | contig 17644 bp, 19 predicted proteins | sample 1576891 | NCBI WGS metagenome assembly OGZT01 (sample SAMEA3541521, study PRJEB24748) | human gut metagenome | biome: human gut; feature: human-associated habitat; material: faeces | place: China | collected 2012 | reverse complement strand
AGAAAGAATCTAATCTTTCTTTTGCTTCTCTTATGCTTTTTAGATTCCTTCTTTCTTTGTATAAAGTTAAAAACTCTTTTTCTGTCATTTGATTTTACTCCTTACTCTTTCTTAGCATTTCTTTTGGATTTCCTGCTATTAATATTATTCCTAACAGAATAATTATACTTGAAAAAATAAATCTCATACTTATTTCTGTATTGAATAATATCTTTTCAAATATTATTGTCCATATTATATATGTTATATTTAATGACATTCCTCTTGGAGCTCCTATCATATCTATTGCTTTGTACCAAAATAGATATGATAATGATCCTATTAATGCTGTAAAAATTACTAAATAAATTATTTTTGAATTAAATATATCGCTAATTAAGGGATATCCTTTTATATATGGAATTATAATCAATACATAAAATATGGCAGAAGTTAATTGTCTAATACATATTGCTACACTAGAATCTACTTCTCCATATCTCATTGAATAAGAGGCTATTACACATTCAAATGCCCAACCTAAAACACAAAATAAAGAGAAAAATATTCCAAGTAAATAGTTTGGATAAATACTTAAATCTATTGGCGAATAACTTAGAAGTAATATTCCTATTCCACTTATTAAAACTCCAAATTTTATTCTATTATTAATTTTTTCTTTAAGAATTATCACTGCTAATATTGTTCCTAAGGCTGGATATAAAGCTGAAAAACTTGCTGCATAAGATGGTCCTATATATTTTACTCCTAATAAATATCCTGCCATTCCTATTGGACCACCTAATATTGAAGATATTATTAAAATATATCCTACTTTGCTTTTAAATGGAAAAATCAACATTTTTATTTTTTTATTTCTCATTAAATTTCCCAGTAACCAGAAAGATGAAAAAAAATCATGTAAAAACGCTATTACTAATGCTGAAATGAATAAATTATTAGAATATGGTAAAAACACTCCAAATGATAAAATAAATCCTATAATTACTGTGTTCATTCCCCAACTAATTCCAGATAAACTTCCTATAAAAATTCCCCAATTAAACTTATTCATATTTATATAACCCCTTTAATCTCTGCTCAGCATTTTTAAATCTTTTAATTCCATATTCACCAAATGATACCCCTTTAGCTTCTTTTAAAACTGTCCAAATACTCCATAAAAAATCCTGACAAATCTTATGAATTTCTATTCTTAATAAAATTTCTCTATCAATTTTTGATTCAAAATAATAATTCAAAAATCTTTCTTCTTCTTCCACTTCAAATCCACATTCTATTATATACGCTGCTAAATCCCAAAGTGGATCATTCATTCCCGAATATTCCCAGTCTATTAAATAAATATTTTTTTTACTTTTTATAAAATTCTCTGGGACAGTATCATTATGGCAAGGTTTTAATTCGATATTTAATTTTTCAAGCTTATTTTTTAACTTCGTAACTTCTTTTTTTACTTCTTTATAATCCTTATAAAATACCCCATTTGATTCAATTGAAAGTTTTTCATAATTTTCTATTTCCTTAAAAACATCAAATTTATTATTAAATTTTAAATCTGAAGTATGTAATTTTTTCAAAATATGTGCAGTTTCTTTTAAATTATCTTTAGCAATTATAGGATTTAGAGTTTGAGCATTTACTATATATTCTGAAATTTTTATTCCTGATGTATCATCAAAAAATATTAGCTTAGAATCTAACTTTAATTTTGAAATGGAATTAGCATTAAATTTTTCATTTTTTCTATCTATTATTTTTTCTGTTCCTTCGCCTGGTTTTCTTAATACATATTTTTGTCCATTAATTTCTATTAAATAGTTTCTATTAGTCATCCCTCCCAATGCTTCAATATTTTCAATATCTTCTTTTTTTATTTTTAAATTTTCAATAATTATTTTTTCTATCTCATCAAATTTTTCTTTTTCTTCTACTTTTAAAAGTCTTGGATATACTTTTTTTACTACATATTCTAAATGCTCTTTTGTATCAATCTCTCCCCAAACTAAACTATCAATTTTTAATATTTTTATTTTGTTTTTATTAACACATTCAGATATAGCATACTCATAGGCAAAACTTAAATTTTCTATATTCAACTTAAATATATTCTGCAATAATTCAAATGAAATTTTAGCAATTCCTAGCATTTCCCCTTGAATATTTTTTAACTCTCTTTTATCTTTAGATATTCTATACAAATATCCATCTTTTTCTTCTACAAAAGATTCTTCTTTTTGCCCTTTTTCATCACTGGCTATAATTATATTTTTCTCTATATTATTAATTAACTTTTTTAATACTCTTTCCTCATAAATAATATCACTATCTAATAATAATATATCTTCCTTTACTACTTCTTTTATATGCAACAAAGAAAAATAACTACCTTTAATTAAATATTCATCATTTTCTATTATAGTTATTTCACTATAATTTTTAGCCAAATCATAATATTGCTTTTTTTCATATCCAACTACTAGTATTATATTAGTAATTCCATTTTTCATTAGAAGCTCAATACTTCTCTCTATAATTTTTTTATCTCCTATTTTTATTATTCCATTAGGAAATAAAAAATCTTTTGACCTCCCAGCAGCTAATATAACTGCTGTTTTTACTTTATTTAATATTTTTTTATATGAAGAATCCAACGCTTTTAATTCTTCTAAATTATCAATTTCATAAATTTCACCAGAATTTAAAGGTCTTATTTCAATATCAAGTTTTTCAATATTTTCTTTTACTATATGATCCCAATAATAATTTTTCAATTTATATTCATCTTTTACATATTCTTCTACTAATTCTTTTAGTAGTTGAGTGTCCTCTTTTTTAAAAAAAGATATTCCAGACATAATATAGTTATTTTCTCCACCAATTTCAATATTTTCAACTTTATTATTTTTTAAAATTAATTGCCACTCTTCATTTCTATAATCTAATTTTTTAGAAAAATATTTAGAAACAGTTATATTTTTTTCAAATATATTATTAGTTATAAAGATATCCCCTTCTATGACATATGAATCTTCTAAATAATTTCTAGCCAAATAAAAAGAATAAATATTATTATATTCAGAAAATTTATCATTAAATATTAATTTTACTCCATTATATTTTTTCTCTAAATGTTCAAATTTTTCTTTTAAATATCCTACTACAATAACTATCTCTTTAACTCCATTTTCTATTAAGTATTCTATGTTTCTTTCTAACATTGGTTTTCCAAAAATATTTATTAAAGGTTTTGGTATTTCATATGTTAATGGTCTTAATCTACTACCCGTTCCAGCAGCTATTATTATTGCATTCATTTTCCTTCCCCGATTTCTCTCACTATTTTTATTTTATATAAAATTTCAAATAAATATTTATCCTTTGAAAGAAATAATAGAAAAATATATGTAATACTACATACTATAAAAACTAGTATTGAATGTAAAAAATAATTAATTTCTATATTTTTAAATAAATATTTTATTCCGAAAAAACTCAATGAAAATATAAAATATTTTAAATATATCCATTTAAATATTATTATTTCTAACTTTAAATATTTTTTTATATATAAAATACTTAAAATAATTATTAATATTTCTGCAAACATGGTTGTTAATATAGCTGTTTCAGCATTGAATTTTATTCCTAACCATTCTTTTATCAATATAAATTTCATTAAAAAATTAAAAATTCCACATATTCCATAAATTAATGCTATTACTTTTTCTTTCCTATATAAAAATAAAATTTGATTAGATAGTAAACTTTCTACTGAAACTTCTATCATTCTTATTCCAAATACTATTACAACTAAATTAGCAGCTAAATAATTTTCTCCACCAAAAAACAAACACATTTCTCTGCTTAAAATAACTATTCCTATGCCCATAGGAAATAATAGAATAAACATGTATGTAAATAATTTCTCTAATAACTTAAAATATTCTTTTTCTTGATTCTCTCCTAAATAAAAAGATAATCTTGGTTTAGAAACATTAATTAATGACATTATTAAAACCATAATGATAGTCATTATTTTTTGACCTATTCCATAATATGCTATTTCTTCTCTTGATACTGTAAAATAACCCAAAAAAATTTTATCCAATTGAGTGTATAATATATTTATATTATTTATCAGTAATATTACTAATAATGGAAATAAATATTTTTTTATTTCTAATTCTTTAAAAGTAAAGGTCATGTATCTTTTTATATAAAAAAAACTAATTAAATTATTTAGTAGAATAAAAATATTAATCATTAATAAATATTTATAAAAATCACTTACTACTTTTATAAATAAAAAAATACATATAACATTTAAAATTTTTATTATTATAGTTTTTTGAGCTATAAATTTATAATTTTCAAAGGCTTCATTTATCCATTCTAAATAAAAAATATATGCTATAATTTGAATTGAATTTATTAATAGCATATTTTTTAAAATTAAATCTGATTTTACATTAAAAAAAACATATAATACATATACAAAAAAAATTACTACAGTACTTAAAGTTGAGATAAAAAACAATTCTGAAAATACTTTATTTCTTTTTTCTTTATCATTTCTTATCCTACTAACTTCTCTTAAGCCATATGTATATACACCAAATCCTGCAAATATAAAAAAATATCCTGATATTGATTGAGAAAATTCTATATTCCCCATTATTTGAGGATTAAAGATTCTATATACATAAGGTATTGAAATTATTGGAATAATAATTCTTAATATTTCTAATGAAAATTTAAATAAAAAATTCTTTTTTATTGATTTAGTTGTCATAAATATCTTTTCCATTTTCTTCTAATAATTTTTCAAAATGGCATTTCTCATTTGTATTAATATAGGAAGCATGCCATACTCTTTGATTTTCTGGTGGAAGTTCCATATATGTATCTCCATAAAGTTCTTTTAATATTGCATCTGGATTATTAGGACAAGGAAACTTATACCCTTCAAATTCTATTTCTTTTAAAGGAAATATATCTCGACTTTCATATATTTGTTTCCAATAATATCTATATCCTATTAAAAAATCTTTTTTTTCTATATTTTCTTGTATTAAAAAATGAAAAAAAATTTTAGAAATTATCTTTACTATTTTAAGTTTAATTAAAACTAACTTTATTAAATAGAATTTACTTTCCCTTTCTAAGATTTTAATATTTTTTATTTTATATAAAATTTTATACAAACATTTTATTTTTCTATTAAAAGAATCCATTACAAATATATCTATAAAAATTCCTTGATGAAATAACTCCTTATCAGTCTGTTTTTTTTCTATATATTTTGAATTTCTATCTCTTAATTTTAAAAAATCAAAATAAGCATATTTATCTGTTTCTTTATTATCCAAAAAAATATTACTATCTAGATTTTTTTTCGCTATTTCTAAAAATTTTTTATAGTCTTCATTCAACATACAAATATCTATATCATCATCCCAAGGAATAAAACCTTTATGTCGAACTGCTCCTAATAAACTTCCTGAATCTAACCAATAACATATTTTATTTTTTTTACATATCTTATCTAATTCTAATAAAATATTTACCATAATTTTTTTAGCTTTTTTTAATTCTTCTTTATTTTGCATTTCTCCTCCATTAGTTTGACCTTTTATTCTCTAAATATTTTATTTATTAGTTTTGATTTATCTGATTTCAATTCATACTTCTATTTTTCACTTAAATTTTCAAATAGATTTTTCCATTGATTCATTATTTTATTTCCTTCATATCTTCATGAATTCTCTCTTACTTTTTTCCAAATTTTTTTTCTTTTTTCTTCATTTTCTATTAAATCACATATTTTTTGACATTTCTTCTATATTTCCAAATTTATATATATCCATCTTCTTTATCTGTAATTACATCTTTAGGCCCACAAGGGCAATGAAACGACACTAATGGCAATCCACATGCCATTGATTCTATTAATCCTATTGGTAATTCTTCATGTCTTGAACTCATAACATATATTGAACTTTCTAGGTATTTTTCTTGAATATTGCTTACAGCACCTTTTAATAATAAACTATTTTCTAAGCCTAATTCTTTTATTTTTTCAATCTTACTTCCTTGAAAAAAATTCTTTAAATTTTTCATGTTTAACTATATTATTCCACAGAAATTTTTCTTCACTCCATTTTAATGATTGATTATATTTATCTTTTAAATTTATTTCTTTGTTTATAACTTTTAATATCTCTTTTTTATATTGCTCTTCGTTTTCTATCTCTGTTACTACACCAATTTCTCCATTATTAGTTATATCTTTAGCTCCACCTACATCTGTTGTAATAATATAATTTCCAAGTCTTAGTGCTTCAGGATAAACTATAGCAAATCCTTCCCATCTTGAAGTCAAAAGAAATACTTTAGCTCTATTATAGTAATCGTATAATAAGTTTTTATCTTCTATATTTCCTACTAAAATTACTTTATCTTTTTTATCTGGATCATTTTTTATAAAATCATCACAATATTCTTTAAACTCTTTTGTATAAGAACCTATTATATAAATTTTCCAGTCTTTTAACTCCATTTTATCTATTACTTTTAAAAGCATTTCATTATTTTTTTGCTCTGCTCCTATTCTCCCAACTGTAATCATTATATTTTCTTTCTCTTCAAACTTTTTGACTTTTATATTATTTTCTATTAAATAATCTTCATCAAATCCATTTGGAATATACGCCAATTTATCAGATATATCAAAATTACATAATCCATTCTCTCTTATTTCATCAAAACATTCTTTTGTCTCACAAGAAATTAAATCAATTTTTTTTATTAAAAGTTGAAGAAAAATTTTTTTACAATAATTGGTATTTAATAAATATCTCACTCCGGGCAGGTCAATATCTAACTTTAGATAATTTTTTTTTTTTTATTTAGAAGTTTATAAAGAAGTATTAGAAAAAATTTATCTATTCCTAAATGAAAAAATATTAAATAATCAATTTTTTTGGCTTTTTTTAATAAATAGTTATAAAAACTAATATTTTCAAAAATTTTAAATCTTTCTATTTTTCTTATTATTTTTCCAAAATTATAATATTTTAATTCTTTTAATTTTATATTTCTAAATTTTTCCATAACCTCTATTTTTTTTTCATTTGAATATATGATGTCACTTTCCAATTCATAATTTTTACTTAAATAGTATGGTAATAATCCTATATCTTTATATAAATGAGTATTATAAAATTCCTTTATTGTAAAAAATAAAACTAATTTTTTTTTATTCAATATTTTCCTCCAAAAATTTTATTTTTTTAATTTTATTATTTTTATTTTTCAGCTCTTAATATTCCTCTTCTAAAATATGGAGCACTTAAATCTTTATCATATAAAAAAAGCATATATCTATTAGTTGCCTCTACTTTAAAATCTTTCAACATTTCTCCTATATCTTTTTCATCATTACTTTTATGATAAACACAAGCTACTATCCTTAAATTATTATTTTTTTTTAAAATATTTTCAGATCCTTTTAAAGCTAAAATTTCTGCTCCTTCTATATCCATTTTTATAAAATCTATTTTTTCTTTTATATTATTTTGAAATTCGTCCAAAGTTATTTCATTTTCATTATTTTTATCAGATACAAATTTTTTAACTATTTGAACTTTCTTTTTATATTCTTCAAAAGTTGCTTCTAAAGCTTCTATCCATTCTTCATCACATTCAAATATATATATTTTCTCTGCTCTATCTAAATTTTCCAATGAAAAAATTCCTTCTGCTCCACCAGTGTCAACTAAACACTTTACTCCATCTAATTTAAAGTTTTCAGTTATGTATCTATGTGGTGAATCAATATGTTGCTCTAATAAAAGGCTTTTATAATATTTCTTTACTCTTTCTCCTAATTTAAATTTTCTTGAAAAATACATCTTTTTTCCTTGGTGATAAGTATAAAATAATTCTTTGCTTTCATCATATTTAACATTTATTTCAATATTCTTTATGCTTTCCTGCATATCTTCATAATTGAAAACTGTTATTTCATTTTTCTCTTTTTTTAAATAACTCAAAATTTATTTTATCTCTATATCATCTGTTTCTTTGTAATACTCTATAATTTCATTTTTTAATTTAGAAAGTTTTTTAGATTCCTTATAATTTTTTATTTTCTCTAATTTTTTTCTTAATTTCAAATATTCAATTTCTAAATATGTACAGAAAGAACATCTATTATAGATTCGCCCATATAATTTTCTTAATATATCTTTCATAAAAACTTTTTCTCCTTTATACTTTTACTATATTCTTTAAAAGATTGATGCTTTTTATCTTTTTCTGATAAAACTATATTCTCTTCTTTTAATCCATATTTTTCAAAATTCCAGTTGATATTTATCTCTTTATCATTCCACATTATTCCTGAATCATATTCAGGATGATATAAGTCTGTACATTTATATTGAAATTCTGTTTCATCTTCCAATGTTAAGAATCCATGTGCAAAGCCTTTTGGTATAAAAAACATTTTCTTGTTTTCTGCGCTTAATTCTATTCCATACCATTTTCCATATGTAGTACTGCTCTTTCTAATATCTACAGCTACATCATATACAGAACCTTTTATTACTCTTACAAGTTTTCCTTGTGAGTGTTTAGTTTGAAAATGAAGTCCTCTAAGTACACCTTTTTTAGACTTAGAATGATTATCCTGTATAAATTCATCAAATATTTCTATTTCTTCAAATTCTTTTTTACTGTATGTTTCAAGAAAAAATCCTCTATCATCTCCAAATACAGTTGGTTCTAATATATATAATCCTTCTATTCCTGTTTCTATTTTTTTAAATTTACTCATATTAACCCCTTTTTCTATTTAATGAGATCCATCAAATATTCTCCATATTTAGATTTAAGCAGTGGCTTTGCTAATTCACACACTTTTTCTTTTGTTATCCATCCATTTCTATATGAAATTTCTTCAAGACAGGCTACCATTACTCCTTGTCTGCTTTGAATAGTTTTTACATAGTTTGCTGCTTCTAGTAGAGCTTCGTGCGTTCCTGTATCAAGCCATGCCATTCCTCTTCCTAGACTTGTTACGTTTAAAGTTCCCTCATTAAGATACATCTCATTTAGTGTTGTTATTTCCAGTTCTCCTCTTTTTGAAGGTTTTACTTTTTTAGCTTTTTCTACTACTGTATTATCATAGAAATACAATCCAGGTACTGCATAGTTAGATTTTGGATTTTCAGGTTTTTCTTCCAATGATATCGCTCTATTATTTTCATCAAATTCTACCACTCCAAAATCTCTAGGATTTTGTACATAGTATCCAAATATTGTTGCTCCTTTTTCTCTTGTTTTAGCTTCTTTTAGCATTCCTGTAAAACCGTGACCATAAAATATATTGTCCCCAAGAACTAAAGCACACGAGTCATTTTTTATAAAGTCTTCTCCTATTAAAAATGCTTCTGCTAGTCCATTAGGCTGTTCCTGTACTGCATAACTTAGAGACATACCAAAATCAGAACCAGTTTTTAATAACTCTTCAAACATAGGCAAATCTCTTGGAGTGGAAATAATTAAAATATCTTTTATTCCAGCCAACATTAAAACCGATAGAGGATAATAGATCATTGGTTTATCATATATTGGTGTTATCTGTTTTGATATTGATTTTGTTATTGGATAAAGTCTTGTTCCACTTCCTCCTGCTAATATTATTCCTTTCATTTTTCTCCTCTCAACTCTAATATATTAATAAATTCAATTACTTGCTCACTATGTTAATAATTCCCCTCCACCATAGGACGAAATTAATAAATAAAAATATATAAAAGTAACTAATTGTATAATAAAAACTCTAATATAATATCTCCTAGTTAAAAATTTAGGAACTAATACCACTAAAGAAAATTGACATAATAAATAGGCTCTAAATCCAACTTCAGGAATTTTAATGAAAATTCCTCTATATAAAATAGAGAGATAAAATATCCAAAAATATATATTTTCCTCTTTAGAAATCTTTTTTAAATATATAATAAAAAATAAACATAATAATACAGTAAACCAGTCTCTTCTTCCAAAAGTTACATTTATATCAAACCACCATGGTGCTTTTAGATAGTTATTTAATTTATTAAAAAAAGAAATATATTCTGCACCCTTTTCTAAAATCTTCAGTACATAAGAATAAAAATATGGAATTAATAATGCTGTAAATAATAAAATTATTTTTTCTCTTTTTTTTAAAATATCTTTTAAAAATATTAAAGGTATAAATAATAATATACTTTTGTAAAAAAATGATAGTAAGAAAACTAAAATTAAAAAATGAATTTTCTTATTTTTTTTTAAAAAAGGAATTCCAAATAAACAAAACAAAGCTAAACTTAAGCCACTTCGATATTGAACTAAAACAGTAAATATGAAAGTAGTTGTATAAAATAATAAAAAACTTACTGAAATATATTTTCTTTTCATTATAATTTTTGAAAATATTAATACTATAATCGAAAGTAAGATTATTCTAAAAAAATGATAATTTAAATTAGCCAAATAAAAAAATTTACTTAACCATAAGTATCCTTTTTCTATGTTAATATGATAGCTATTTTTCAAATCATAAGATAAATTATATGATTTAAAATATATTTCATAATCAAGAATATTTTTTAAAAAAACAATTAAAGATATTAAAGGGACTGTACATAAAACAATAATTATTTTTTTATTTATTTTTAAAATTTTTATATTCTTGTTTATTAATTTTTATCATCACCCAATAGTCCTTATCTAAAGAGAAAAACAATCTTAAAAAATACCCTAATTGAGAAATTAAATAAAAATTTTTACAAGATTTTATCCCATAAATTTTATAAAAATATTTATATTTGCTTTCTAAACACATCTTAAATTTTTTTTCTTTAAACTTAGTAGATTTTCCTTCTAAATGAACTATTTTTGCCTTTGGAACAGAAATAATTTTATAACCAGCTTGTTTTATTCTATAAGTTAATTCTGCCTCTTCAGAATACATAAAAAAGATTTCATCAAATATTCCAATTTTCTCCAATATACTTTTTCTTATCATCATATCTGCCCCTGTTATATACCCTACTTCCCTTGCTGATTCGGAATAATTAAAATCATCTCTTTTTTTGGAAATTTTTTTAACTATCTTTCCTAAAATATTAAAAAAATAATTTATTTCTGTTTTTATTGATGGAATTTTCTTTAAATAGGAATGTGTTGGATTTAATTCACCATCATATAAATTTCCACCACAAACTCCTACTTTTGGATTAAGTTCCATGTATTCAAATAGTATTTTTATTGCATTATTTATAAGTAATGTATCTGAATTTAAAAGAAATACATATTTTCCTTTTGCTATTTCTATTCCTTTATTATTTGCTCTCCCAAATCCTAAATTTTCTCTGTTTTTCAAAAAAATTATTTTATTTCTATATTTTTCTTCAAAATATTCTATAGATCCATCAGCTGATGCATTATCTACTAAAATAATTTCATATTTTATACCTTGCGTTTTTTCTATTACTGAGTTTATAGTATTTTTAGTTAGTTCTAAAGTATTGTAGTTAATAATTATTATGGAAACATCCATTATTTTCTCCTTCTAAGTTACTTTAAACTGTTCTTTTATTTTAAAATAATCTTCTGGTATTCCTATATCTATAAAGTATCCCTTACTTTCATACGAATACTTTTCTATTTTTTTATCTTCTAATACCTCTTTTTCAAATGAAAATTTTTCTTTTTCTATTCTATTCAATAAATCTTTTTTTATTAGATATACTCCTCCATTTATTTTTCCTTTAGCTTTTTTCTTTTTTTCTTCAAATTCTATTATCTTCTTTTCTTTTATTACTAAAGAACCATATCTATCAAAATTTTCCATTTCTTTTACTGCAACTGTTAAGGTACTTTTATTTTCAGTATGAAATTCCTTCATTTTTTTTAGATCAACATCAAAAAAAGTATCTCCATTAACTATAAAAATATCTGCTTCTTTTGCTAATTTTAAAGCTTTTTTTATAGCTCCTCCTGTTCCTAGAAGAGTTAACTCTTCTGAATACGTTATTTCAATATTTTCATATCTATTTTTAAAATATTCTTTTATTATTTCTTTTTTATAACCAACAGCTAAAATAATATGTCTTATTCCTTTTTCCCCTAAATCTTTTATTAAATATTCTAAGAAAGGCTTTCCATTAACTGGAGCCATTGGTTTAGGAACATCTGATACCACTTCTTTCAATCTTGTTCCAAAGCCTCCTGCTAGTACTATTGCTTCCAATATTTATTCCTCCCCGAACATTTCATTTTCTATCCCTAAACATAGAGTATGATAAATAGGTAAATGATACTCTTGAATAATATATGTTTCATTCTCTTCAACATTTATATTTATATCTGATATATTTTTTAATTCTCCTCCAAGTTTCCCTGTCAACGAAATTACTTTCATTCCTTTAACTTTAGATATTTGAGAAGCATAAAGAACATTCTTTGAATTTCCTGATGTACTTATAGCTATTAATATATCTCCTTCATTTCCATAACCTAATACTTGTTGAGCAAAAACAAGTTCAGGATTATTATCATTACTGTAAGCAGTTATCAATGAAGTTTCACTTACTAAAGCTATTGCAGGTAATGAGCCTTGTAAATTATTTATAAAATATTCTGCTTCTTGTGGAAAAATATTTTTAATTTTATCTATATATTTATTTTCTAATTTTCTTGGAAGCACAAAACTTTTCATAAGCTCCCCTACTATATGCAAAGAGTCGGAAGCACTTCCACCATTACCACAAATCAATAGTTTCCCATTATTTTTATAACAATTTACTATTTCTAATATTGAATTTTCTATTTCTTGCTTACAATTAGATAATTTAGGAAATCTTATAATTAAATTTTCTATTAATAAATTTGTAGATTTTTTCAATTCTATACACCTCTTATTCATATAAAGTCCAAGCCTGTGCTCCTTTTTCTGAAAATTGTGCTAACATAACTTTCCCTTCTTTTTTTCTTAATTTTTCTATAAGGCTATATCTTTCTTTTGGGTCACAAAGTATCATCATAAAGCCTCCGCCACCAGCGCCTGATACTTTAGCTGCTTTTCCTCCATTATTCATTATGAAATCATAAGTTTTATTTATAAAATCATTAGAAATTGCATTTGACATTTTCTTTTTAGATATCCATCCATCTTTTAAACATTCAGCAAATTTTTTAAAATCACCTCTTAAAATTGCATTCTTCATTTCGATAGCTGATTCTTTTAATTCATGCATTCCTTCTAAACTTTTCTCAGACTTTTCTTTTACATTTTTGATTTGCTCATCAATTATTTTTGCAGATTCTCTTGAAGTTCCTGTATAATAGAGAATAAGCGAACTTTCTATCTCGTTTTTTATCCATTTTTTTAATCTTAGTGGATTTACTATCACTCTATTTTCAGAATAAAACTCCATAAAGTTAAATCCACCAAATGTAGCTGAAAATTGATCTTGCTTTCCTCCACTTAAATTCAAATCTATTCTTTCTATCTCATATGCTAAATTAGCTATATCATATTCCCCTAATGGTAAATTTAACCATTCCATATATGCTTTTATTATAGCTACTACCATTGTTGAAGAAGAACCTAATCCTGAACCTGCTGGAGCATCTGAATAAGTTGTCATTTTAAAAGATAATGGTTTCCCACCATTATACTTTTTAACAATTTTATTGTAGACTCCCTTATGAAGTAAAAGATTATTATCTATTTCTAAATAATTTTTACTTTCTCCTTCAAATATTTCATGTCTATCAGTTGAATTAAAAATTATCTTATTATCATCAGTAGGCTCAATAGTACAATAGGCATACATATCTATTGTAACGTTAAGTACAACTCCTCCATATTCATCACAATATGGAGACACATCTGTTCCTCCACCAGCAAGTCCTAATCTTAAAGGTGCTTTAGATCGTATTATCATGCTCATTCTCCCAAAATTTTAGTAATTCAGAAATTGTTTTTCCAGTCGTTAAATTTTCTTTTTTTTCTTTAAGGTTATTTTTTATTTCCTTATATAATTTTTTATTTTCTATTAGTAAATTTATTCCTTTTATAAATTCTTTATCATTATTAGCTAGTAAATAATCTTCCTCATTTTCTATTAAAATTCCTTCAACCCCTATCTCAGTTGACACCACAGGAATTTCATAATATAACATTTCTACTGTTTTTATTTTTATTCCTGCTCCTCTTAATAAAGGTATTATTCCTATATCTAAAATAGAAAAATATTCTTCTACTTTTTCAACAAATCCAGTCAAAATAATATTAGAATAATTATTAACTACTCTTTTTAATTTTTCACTCGGATTTGCTCCTATAATGTAGAAATACATATTTTCCCTTTGAATTTTTCTCCAAACTTTATCAAGGAAAAATATAACTGCCTCTTCATTTTCACTTCTATTCATAGCGCCAAAAAATCCAATATTTATTTTTTTGTCTATATTTTTAGATATCATTGGAAATTTATTAAAAAAAGGTTTTAGTATTTTTATATTTTTATTCTTACCTTCAACGAGCTTATAATCCTTCCTATTTTGAACTATAACTAAGTCAAACTTTTCAATCATTGCCTCTTCATATTTTTTCAATCTTTTATACTCAAACTTATAAAATAATTTCTTTAAATAATTTTTTTCACTATTCATTTTTCTTTCAAAAGCTTGAAAAGATATATCATGTTCTATTAATATTTTTTTTATTCCTTTTATATCTTTCAAATAATTAATGTTTTGAGTAAAATCAATAATAACCACAGCATAATTTTGCAAGTTTTCTTTCAAAAAATTTTTTATTCTTTTGTCATATCTTACAGAGCATAAAATCGGTATTTTAAAATTCCAAATCAAATTAATTAATTTCTTCCAAATAGGAATTTTAAATATAATTAAATTTTCTATACATTCATTTTTATAGTATTCTTTACTTTCGTATTCTTTTGAATTAACTAATGCACAAAAATTAACTTTATACCCATTTTCATGAAGATTTTTTATATTATTTAATGTTGTATTAGATCCCGCAGAAGGAAAATTACTTTTTTTACTTGGTAAAAAAGTTGATATATATATAATTTTTTTCATATTATTCCTTTCTAATTTCTAAACGCTTTATTTAATTTATAACCAGCCCCATTTATTAAAATATTTTATAGCTGATTTTATATGTTCCCACATCATTTTTTTATTCTTAAAAGATTCCTTTGCATGATTATGAAATATTTCTACTTCTGGATAAAAAACGATTTTAGATATTTCCCCTATCCTTCTACATAAATCAAAATCTTCCATATACATAAAAAATCTTTCATCAAAACCATTTACTTTCACAAATATTTCTGTTCTTAAAAACATAAAACATCCTGATAATAATGGAACTTCTCTTATTTTTTCATACCCTAAATCTCTCATTTCATATAAATAATCTTGTTTCTCTATTACTTTTTTAAAAGGACAAAATCTTCTTAAAAATAAATTCAGTGGAGTTGGATATCTTTTACATAGGTATTGAATCTCTCCATCAGGATACTTAACTAATGGCATTAACTGTCCAATATCCTTATTTAATTCCATATATTCAAAAATTTTTTCTAATACTCCTCTATTAAAATAAATATCTGGATTTATTATTAAATGATATTTAGAATTATTTTTTATTTTTTCTATAATTTTGTTATGTCCATACCCATATCCTCCATTACAACCATTAAACATATATTCTATTCTCTGATCATTTAAATTTAAAATTTCAACTTCTAAATCATTACTAGGTGAATTATCTGAAATCCAAACTTTAACATTCAACTTTGTATCCAGAAAACTATTTAATATTTTTTTTAGTTCTTCTTTGTTAGTTTTATAAGTTACAATACTAGCTGTAATATCAAACATATCTTTATCTTCCCTTCCCAAATATTACTGTTTTACATGTTTTAAAAAATATAATCATATCCATTACAAAATCTTGATGTTTTATATAATACAAATCATATTCCAATTTTATCTCTGCATCTTCCAATGAAGCTCCATATGAATACATTACTTGTGCCCATCCTGTAAGTCCTGGCTGTACTGCATATCTTAATTTATAGTTTTTTATTTTCTTTTCATATTCTCTTCCTAGTTCATTCCATTCTGGTCTAGGTCTTACAAATGACATCTCCCCTCTTAATACATTTATCAATTGTGGCAGTTCATCTAATCTTGTCTTTCGTATAACCTTTCCCACTGAAGTAATTCTATTGTCATTTTCTGAGGCATATTTTGAAAATTTCGCTGGATCATGTATCTTCATACTTCTAAATTTAATTATTTCAAATTCATTTCCCTTCATCCCTATTCTCTTCTGCTTAAAAAATGCTGGGTTTTTAATTACTTTCATTGGACTGTTAATCCCTACATCCAGCTTTACTAATATGTAAGTAAGAACTATAAAAGGCATAGCTCCTACAAGCATTAATATTGATGCCACTATATCAAAGAATCTTTTTATTCTTTTTTGCAGTGTATTATTTAAAACTATAAATCCATCTGACATTACTATCCAAAGATCATCTATCTTTTCTGTATCTATTTTTCCTTCACACTTTTCTAGAAAACTTATGTAATCTATTATTTTAATTCCCTGCAATTTCAAATCAGTTATTATATTTGAATAATTTATTATCTGCTTTCTGCTGGTAAAAATTATGCTTTCTATATTTTTTTCTTTTACTATTTTTTCTATATCTGTTATTTTTCCAAGATATTTTTCTTTATTTTTTTCTTCATCATTTAAATATCCTATATAGTTGTACTGTTTATTTTTTTCTAAAATATCAGCTATTTTATCTGTATTTTCTCCACTATCAATTATTGCTACATTTACTATTTTTTTATTACAAATAAGGAGCAAATATCTTAATAGATTTTGAAACAAATCATAAAAAAGAAATGCATGTATAAACTCTATTTTCTTATAGAAAAAATAGAATATACAAAATCCGCCAAAATTTATAGCAGTAGAATAGATAAAGTCTTTTGTTTTGTACTGATAATTATTAAAGTTAAGAAGGTCTAGTAAGTAGTAAAAAAAAGAAATTAAAATAAAGATCCCATACACAGCTGTATTTATACTCAATCTTAAATATACAAATATACTTCTATATATAAAGAAAAGTATTAAAAAATATATTATTCTTATTTTGGCATTTCTGCTGTGTCTCATAACCCATCCCCATTTATATATTGTTTCTTTTTTATATTGTTTCTTTTTTATATTGTTTCTTTTTTATATTTTTTCATTTCATATATTTTAATTATTTGTTTTTTTCAATTTTATATATTTTGTAATATTTTTAATTTAAAACATACATTTAATAGTTTTATTTAAAAAGATAAATTTCAACTTATATTATCTAACATCTATCCTTTTTATTTTCATTCTTCCCCAAAACTTAAATCTTATATTTTTTTCAATTTTTAAAATTTAATATCAATTTTTAATTTTTGTAAAAATTGTTACTTCCAAATAATTTAAAAAAGTTCGCATTATTACAATAATGAGAACTTTTTC
>OGZT01001302.1_pt1 | contig 17719 bp, 5 predicted proteins | sample 1576891 | NCBI WGS metagenome assembly OGZT01 (sample SAMEA3541521, study PRJEB24748) | human gut metagenome | biome: human gut; feature: human-associated habitat; material: faeces | place: China | collected 2012 | reverse complement strand
TGACCATGCGGCCTTCGGGGGAGGTGTCGGTCCCGTAGTTGATGGAGCTGAAGGGGATCTGCGCGCCAGCGCGGGAATGCATGGTGTTGAGGTTGTGCACCAGCGCTTCCATCGCCTGATACGTGGCCTTCTCGGTGTACTCAAGGGCCTTTTTGACGGCGAAGTCGATGTTCAGGGCGGGGGCGTACTTAGTGAGGATCTCCCGGACGAAGGCGAGGCCCTTTTCATCGAGGATGGATTCGTTTTCCTCAATGTAGGCGCGTAGCTCGGCCTTTACATCATCCTTGCTCTCCATATTGTAGAGATCAAGGATCAGGCACAGTTCCTTGATGAAGGTCTTGGCGACGCCGGGAGCGAGGCCGTATTCGAAATTCGGGATGCTCTGCCCGCCGTGCTGGTCGTTCTGATTGGCTTGAATGGCGATGCAGGCAAGGGCGCTGTAGCTGCGGATATCGTTGGGTTCGCGCAGGAAGCCGTGGCCCGTGCCGAAGCCGCCCTTGAACAGCGTCTTGATGTCGATCTGGCAGCAGGTGGTGGTCAGGCTCAGGAAATCAAGGTCGTGGATATGGATGTCGCCGTTCTTGTGCGCGAGGCTGTGCTTCGGGTTGAGGATGTACATCTCGTAGAACTGCTTGGAACTTTCGCTGCCGTAGCGCAGCATCATGCCCATAGCGGTATCGCCGTCGATGTTGGCGTTCTCGCGCTTGAGATCGTTGTCCTTGGCGTCCTTGAAGGTGAGGTCGCGGATGGTGGTCATGAGCCGGGTGTTCATTTCCCGGATCTTGGTCCGCTGGTGGCGGTACAGGATGTACGCCTTGGCGGTGCGGGCATGGCCGCTCTTGATAAGGGTTTTTTCTACCAGATCCTGCACCTGTTCCACATCGGGGACGGCGTCCTCGAACTGCTCATTGAGGCGCTCCAGCACTTCGGCGGCTATCTTGAGCGAAAGGACATAATCCTTCCCTCCCTGACTGCTGGCGGCACGGAAGATTGCCTGAGCGATCTTGTTCACGTCAAAAGGAACAATGCGTGCGTCACGTTTCCTGATAGAACTAACCATTCGTCATCTCACTCGCTTTAATCAAGAAAAAAAGGCTGTTTACAGTTCGCAACAATACGTACTTGTTACCGAAAGGAAACAGATTCATACATCCAGCATAGCCTATCCGGCGACTCGGGGCTAGTGTCTAACACTCTTTTCCGACAAGTTCTTTTTCGAACCACCCGCCGTCCGATTGACCGCCATCGGGACGCAAAAAAGGACGCCTTAGAGCAACGAGGCCCGTCGCTCTTTCGTTAAACCGGGGAGACCCACTATCAAAACTTTCTGAATATCCGAGGGTTGATATGCTCACCCCGATATCGGGGGCATACGGCAGCGAACCCTCGCTTGTCCGGGGGGATGTCTCTCTGCGTGAAGAAGGTGTAAACGCAAACCGGAAGAGGATCAACACCCCTGTACATGCCCAAGCGAAAGCTCTCTCCTCAAAAGCCCCGAGAAACAAGGCTTCCATCGGGATGAAAAATTTTTCAGCTTTTTTTATACTCCGGCGAGTCATATCAGGGCCATTCTGTCAACCGCCAATTTGCAGCTAGTTACGCATAACTTTTCTTAAGTATTGAATTATTTTTTTCTAGAAATATCAAAAGATCCTGCCTCACCGCCCCTTTCGGCAACGTATACGGGCTTCTTTTAAAAAGTAACGATTCCTAATTATAGAAAAACCTCCACCCGGGGAAAGTCCTGTCGAAAGCGTCTGGAGGCGGTAAAGCCCACCCCCAAAGCCTCCCGGCACCCCGCACGGAGGATTGGGTTTCCCGCCTAAGAGAAGCTTCCTCAACCACCACGGCCAAGCCGTGTTGACGGGTGGCGGGTAGCCCGGTACAAACCCAAAAGTCACCTTCAAGGTGACCGCCGGTCAGCCCATCCCTCCCCAGTCCGGCACAGCGCTGTTTGTCTCTCCTTGCCAGCCCTCCGGCGTTTCCGTTCCAAGAGAACCACGGCCATTATGACGGAAACGGAGGCATCCTCACCCTGTCCGGTGCTCCGCTCCGTCAGAAAAAGGCGGATACGCCGCGGATCAGGTCCGCCCGCAGCGGGAGCCGTGCCCTGGCATACGGAAAACATGAGGTGTGTTCCTTGTTTCAACATCCGCCGCAACCGACGGCGGCAAACCCACCGCGCATACCGCGCGCTTTTTTTAGGATACGTTGTATGACAAACGGATTTACGAAAGCAGAGGATCCTGCTCGCCCGTAGCAAAGGCTGCTGCGCGACGAGCTGAAGATTGAAGCAGGCGGCCTTTGCTCATCCTCACATGAAAATTCATGCAAGGAGTGGGCAAGGTAGTGAGCTATACCAACGCCGACCGGATACTTCCCCGCGAACTGCTGGACGCGATCCAGCAATATGCGGACGGGGTGTATTTGTATATTCCGCGTAAGGCGGAACGGAAACGGGCTTGGGGCGAGGCCACGGACTCCCGCAGGGAGCGGCTCGCCCGGAACAGGGAGCTATACGAGAAACATCTCGGCGGCGCTCCCGTGCACAAACTGGCGGAAGAATATTACCTCTCCGCCAAGACCATCTATAAAATCCTTGCCTCCATGCGGCAGGCATGACGGACAGCGCCACAGGCCCACGCTTGCGGCGCTTTTTCGTTTGAGAAGCAAGAAGGAGAACCACAAAAGCGCCCGTTTCCGATATAAGGCAGGGATACCTTTTTGCACAGGAGTTTCCACATGCATCCAACCTCAACAGCATCCAACCCGTTGTTCGACCGCGACTTCCTTCTCGCCACCATGATGGGCCCCAATTGTGTCAGGTTCGCCGAAGAACTGACCGCAAACATCCCCCTTTCTCCCAATATGCGCGTGCTCGACCTAGGGTGCGGCATGGGGCTGAGCTCGATATACCTCGCACGGACATTCGGCGTACGGGTCTTTGCCGCGGACCTGTGGATAAACCCTTCGGACAACTTTGCGCGGTTCCGGGACTTCGGGCTTGAAGACGCCATCATCCCCCTACGGGCCGAAGGACATGCCCTGCCCTTTGCCGAAGGTTACTTCGACGCCGTGATCTGTATCGATGCCTACCACTCTTTCGGCTGTGCTCCGGAGTACCTCGACGCTCACATCGTTCCTCTCGTCAAGCCGGGCGGCTTTATCGCCGCCGCCATCCCGGGCCTCCGGCAGGAATTCACGGAGGCCATCCCCGACGAGCTCCGTCCTTATTGGCAGGAAGATATCAATTTCCACTCCGCCGGATGGTGGGCCGAACTCTGGAAGCAGTCCACCCGCGCCGCCGTACGGGACGCCTTCTCCCTCCGCAGCCACAAAGCCGCATGGGAGGACTGGCTCCAGTGCGACAACCCCTATGCACAACGCGATGTCGGCATGATGGAAAAGGCCGGATGGCGCTACTTCGACTCCATCGGCATCATCGCTACCGTGTCCCCGGCAGCCTGTTCGGAACCGTACCTTCTATTATAAGGTAGAGGTCTCCCTTGAAAGCCTGCCACCCGTGCGGCGGAACGGCCTCACCCTTGGCAACTCCACCTTGGAAATACCGTTCGCCGAGCCTCCATACCTCCGATAGGCATTCGTCCGTTTCCGGCACCAACCCGGACGGGTATATACCCGCCATTCAGCCACAAATCAGCCCAAACCTTTTGCCGGAGCCTTACACCTCCGGTAAAAGGATATCCCCGGCGAGCCCGGAACACAGCAGAAAGCAGCGGCTTCGGGCGAGACTCTCTCTTCCGAAGTAAAAAAGTCCTAAAGATCTGCATGGATTCCAACCGGAAAAGATACATAGATTCAATGGCGACGGTCCCGATGATACTCACCCGCCGGGACGCCAAATAGAAACAAGTCTCATTGACAGCCGATGCACGACTGCTTATAGATAAGAAAAAGTTTTCGGCATCCCGCCCCGTTGGGGATGCCCATCATTCTTGAGAAACGCGCCTTCGCGCACCTCTCCCAGCCCGACATCATCAGGACTGCTCCATCGTAGATAAGGCCCTGCACATTACGTGCAGAGGCCTCTTTTGTTTTTCCTCCTACCGTTAAGGAGTCCTGATATGGCGGACATCATTCTCAATAAGCCGGAAGCGGGCACCCAGGCCGTCTTCGAAGCGGCCCGGGACAGCCGAATCGACCTCAACTTCCCTACTGATCAGGCAACGCTGGAACGTTCCGGCAATGACCTTATTTTCCGTTTCGACGACGGCAGCACCGTTGTCCTGCGTGATTTCTATACGGCCTATACCAAGGACTCCATGCCCGACTTCGTGATCGAAGGCACTCCGATCGCGGGCGAGCAGTTCTTCACGGCCCTGAACGAACCCGACCTCATGCCCGCAGCCGGTCCAGCGGCAAACGCCGCCAGCGCGGACGGCGGACGCTTCCGCGAATATGCCGACGACGCCCTCATCAACGGCGTAAACCGCCTTGACGGGCTCGACCTGAGCAGCAACCGCGCCTTCTTCCCCGAGCGCGACCCGTGGGGCGGCCTGCGCGGCGACGATACCCCCAACTACGCGCCGACCCTCAGCGTCAGCGGCTCGCTCGGCGTCATCGAATCCGGCGTGTTCCCCGGCGGTAATGAACTCTACGAGGGCGTCCCCTCTATGTCCGGCAGGGCCACCGGTACCGACACCAACGGCGACACGCTTTCCTTCGGCTTCATCGACGCGAACGGGGCGCAGGTGACCAGCATCGTCACCCCCTATGGCGTGATGGCAATGGCCCCCGACGGGACCTACACCTATACCATCGACAACGCTGATCCCGATACCAACGGCCTCGCTCTTGGCGAAACCCGTACCGAAACCTTCACCGTCTACGTGAGCGACGGACGCGGCGGCCTCGCCACGCAGGAAATCACCGTCGCCCTCACCGGTACCAACGACCGACCCGAACTCTCCATCGCCAACGCCGCGCAGGGCATCCACGAAGACACCGCCTCCGTGGGTGGCACGTTCGCCGTGCAGGACCCGGACAGCGACAGCGGGCAGAACCAGACGTTCCACATCGAAGGCGGCAGCAACACGCCCGCCGCCGACGGCACCAGCCCTTCCGACGGTTCCCACTCCGCCACAGGCAGCACGGACGCCACGTTCACCACGGACTACGGCACGCTGACCCTTGATCCCGCCACCGGGCAGTGGACCTATGCGCTCAACAACGCCAGCGACAAGGTCCAGCAGCTCAATGCCGGGGAAACCAAGGTCGAAACCTTTGAAGTGACCGTTACCGACGAACACGGCGCGACCTCCACCCAGACCATCACCGTTACCATCACCGGCACCAACGACATCCCGGTGATCGACACCGATCAGAGCAACTTCCATCTCGACTTCAAGGAACAGGGCGTCTACCAGCCCTCGGAAGGCGGCGACGGCAACACGCCCACGACGCCCGGCGGAACGGGCGAAGGCCAGCATCAGACCGGAACCCTTTCCGGCAAGATCTTCGCTTCCGATGCCGACAAGGAAAACGGGGCGGGTTCCACGGATCACGATGTCAACAAGCTCAACTTCCACGTCGAGCACGCCGGATCGAGCCTGACCGACGGTGGCGCCTCTACCACTGTGACCGGAACCGGAAACCCCGGCACCGGGGACGTCGTCTATACCTACACCTCCGCCTACGGCACCCTGACCTTCCATGCGGACGGCTCCTATGAGTATACACTCAACAACAAGAATCCCGGCGAAGCAGGTGCGGACGGCAATGCCGTCAACAACCTCGCCCTCGGCCAGACCGTGACCGAAACCTTCACCGTCTACGTCACCGACGCCCAGACCGGCCGGAGCGAGCCCCAGACCATCACCGTCACCATCAACGGCACCAACGACGTCCCCACGCTTGATCTGTCCAACGACAATCTCAACGATCTGCTCGGCGGAGACGGCAACCTCCATGTGGTCGAGGACGGCGTGGGCCGTGAAGACGCCAACACCCCCACCACTGATCCCGGCAAGGAAAACACCTCCTTCACGGGCCATACCACCGACACCGGAACCGCCAGCGGCAATGACGTCGACGCTGGGCATATCCTGTATTTCGGCGCTGCCGCGGGCGAGAACACCAAGACGTTCGATCCTTCCGTATTCAACACGGCCGACTCCACCGCCACGGGCGGCGCGGCCTCTTCCGTGGTTGCGGGCGGCCAGTACGGCAGCCTGACGATCAACTCCAATGGCTCCTACACCTACGCCATGAAGGGCGAAGGCGAAAACGTCAGCTTCGAGCTCGACGGCAAGACCTACACCTCCCTTGATCAGCTCGCCGAAGGCGACACCATTTACGAAACCTTCACCATCTACGTGCGCGACGAGCACAATGCATGGACGGCGAAGACCGTCACCGTGGCCATCCACGGCACCAACGACATCCCCACCCTCGACATCACGGGCAGCGACTGGAACATCACCCAGGGCGGCGATCTGTCCATCGACGGCACCTTCACGGTCACCGACAACGACCGCGACGCCGGGACGGATCAGACCTTCCATATCGCTGGAGGCAAGACCACGGACGCCGACGGCAACGTTCATGACACCTCAGGCACGGGCACTGACGGCGCACACGGGACCGACGGCAACACGAACGCCACGTTCACCACGGACTACGGCACGCTGACCCTCGATCCCGCCACAGGACAGTGGACCTATGAAGCCAACCCCGACGCGATCAAGGGACTCGGCAAGGACGAAACCAAGATCGAAACCTTTGAAGTGACCATTACCGACGAACACGGCGCGACCTCCACGAAGGAGATCACCGTTACCCTGCACGGCACCAACGATGTGCCGTGGCTCGGCCAGACCTCCATTGATCTCAAGGAAGAAGGCGTCATCCTCACTCCGGACCAGCCCGGCGAGACCTCCAATACAGAAACCCACGAAGCGCCTAGTAACACGGGCGAGGCCGGACAGGACGAGCACCGGACCCTCGTTGAGGGCGAACTCCCGTGGAAGGACGACGACATCAACGACAAGCCGATCTTCGGCATTTCCGGGCTGATCGGCGCTACCGATGGCATCCTCAACGTCACGATCAAGAACGGCGATCCCGACGCCTCCAACAACGTGGACGTCAAGATCCTCTCCTCCACGACCGACCCGAATACTCACATCCAAACCATCGTGACCAACTACGGTACGCTCACCCTCGACACGCAGACCGGCAAGTTTACCTTCGACATCAGCGGGTCCGACGCCGACAAGCTGGCGGCGGGCGAAGAGCTCAATTTCAGCTTCCACACCACCGTCAACGACCAAAACGGCGGAAACGCCGACAATAGGCTCGACGTGACCATCCGCGGCACCAACGATCGGCCCACGCTCGATCTGGTTGAGCCCACCCACGGCGACAACGTCACGGTCGTGACCGACGATAAGACCGGCGAAGTCAAGTTCGACATCACCGAAAAGGCCGACGTCGCCAACGACACCACCGTTTCCGGGACGCTCAAGTCCAGCGACGAAGATCGCGGCGCCAACCTGCGCTACGGCGTGGCGCTCGGCAAGCAGGACGTGGAGTCCGAAGCGGGCCGGAACCTCGCCTTCGGTTCCGGTTCCGACGGCAAGCCCGGCATGGGCGAACCGCTCCACCAAGTCGGCGGCAAGATCGTGATTGAAGGCAGGTACGGCACGCTGACCATCGATCCGGAGAGCAATACCTACACCTACAAGACCAACGAAAACGCCGACCGTCTCGGCCTCGACGCCGACGGCAACCCGCAGACCGGAACCGACGAGTTCACCATCTACGTGCGTGACGAGCACGGCGCGTGGACGGCGAAGCCCCTTTCCATCACGGTCACCGGTTCCAACGACACGCCGACGATTACGGCTGACGACGCCGAGCACTGGGTCAAGGAAGCGGGCGTCGTGGACACCTCGACGGATCACGGCACCACCACCGACACGGCGAAGACCCCGGATCCCTCCGACGATTCCCGCGAGCTGACCGACGCGGATACCAGCCTCTCCCGGAATGAAATTTCCGGTCAGGTCCACGTCAAGGATACCGACACCACCGACACCCTGACCCTCGACATCGGGGCGAAGGAAGGCTCCGGCACGACCCTCATCGGCGATCCCAAGACGGACGCCAACGGCAACATTACGCTGGAAACCGAATTCGGTTCCATCATCCTGCACAAGGACGGAACCTATACCTACACGATCGACGAAGACAGGACGCAGTCCCTCTCGCAGGGCCAGACAGAGAAGGAAATCTTCACCATCACCGTAAGTGACGGGCACGGCGGCACGGCCTCCGTGGACATCACGATCAACATCGTGGGCACCAATGACCGGCCTACCCTGACTCTGACCAACCCCGCCGACATGACGGTCAGTGATCCCGGCTACGACAAGGACCATAATGAAGTCGCTGAAGACCTCACCGTCACCGGTACCTTCGAGGGTGCTGACCCCGACTCCAACCCCACGCTCGAATTCGGCGTGAGCACCAGCGCAGGCAACCGGGACACCGCGTTCGGCGCGGACGGTAACACCCCCGGCATGGGCGGCGGACATCATTCGGCCACGGGCACGTACGGCTCCCTGACTATTGATCCGAGCACCGGCAAGTACACCTACACGCTGGACACCACCAAGGGCGGCGCTGCGGACAAGCTGGGCCTCAAGCCCGACGGCAAGCCGGAACAGGGTTACGATACCTTCACCATCTACGTGCGCGACGAGCACGGCGCATGGTCTGAACAGACCATCACCATTACCGTCAACGGCTCCAACGATGCGCCCGTCATCGCCAAGACCGAGAATACGCTCACGGTGACGGAATCCGGCTTCAAGGCGGACAACACCGCCGTCGACACCACCCATGACGTGAGCAAGGGTTCGGTGGGCGCCACCGACGTGGACACCAGCGATCAGGGCAAGCTGACGTATTACTTCTCCGACAAGGCTCACAACCCCGTTACGTTCGGGAAGGGCGACGTGCTCGGTCATCTGACGCTCGCCGACGGTACGAAGACCGAGATCACGGTTACCTCCGTCAAGCCGGACGGAACCATCGTAACCGACTACGGCACGTTCCATCTGGACACCAAGACCGGCGAGTACACGTTCACGAAGACCGAATCCACCGGCAACGCCACCGATCAGCTCCAGCTCGGCGACAAGGTGGAACTCGGCTTCTCCATCAGCGTGAAGGATTCCCACGGCGAAACGGCTTCGAGCACGCATGACGTCACCGTCGTGATCAACGGCTCCAACGACCGGCCTTCCGCCACGATGCAGGGCATCACCGTCAAGGAGGCCGGCGTCCATGACGGCAACACCGCGACCACGGCCGATACGGACGGCGCCCTCGGCGCCGGCGAGCATCGGATCACCTCAGGTACGCTGAATATAACGGACCTCAAGGACGTGGACGACGACATCAGCAAGGGTTTCGGAACCGGAGAGGATCAGTTCAAGATCAGCTTGCGGGGCTCGGGCAATTGCGGCACGCCGATCCACAATGCCGACGGTACGTGGACCATGACTCACCTGCTGAGCAATGGCGGAGACTTCAACAACGTCATAGGCACTCTCTTCAACTCCAACTTCCCGAAGGACGCCTTCGACAAGCTCGAAGCGCAGCTTCGAGCCGAAGGGCTGCTGGGAGAGAATGAGGCTCTCACTTACGGCAAGGCGGCTTCCATTCTCCCTCAGGTGGCGCTCGGCACCCTGACCGTCAACCCGGACGGTTCATACGCCTTTACCCTGCCCCCGGACGGCTCGGCGGGCAGCATGATCGTGAACATGTTCGGCGCGGACTACTCCTCCAGCCGGACCATCAACTTCTCCGTCACCGACCCGCACGGCGGCGTTTTCAACGGTTCATTCGGCGTCACCATCAAGGGCACCAACGACCGGCCCGAACTGGAACTGCTCGGCGGCGATGATCACCGCCTCGTTATCTCCACGGGTACGACGCCCGACGGAAACGCGACGACCCACGCCACAATCACCATGACCGAAGACGACAAGTCCTTCTCGGCCAATGCCAAGGGAACGGACGTGGACTTCGGTTCCAGGCTGACCTACGGCATCGCCGGAGGCCATATCGGCGATGCGGACAGTGCCGACATCAATGACCTGAAGGCGGCCTTTGACGGCGACAAGGGCATGGGCAACGCGCATACCCGGATCGAAACCGAGCACGGCGTGTTCACCATCGACTCGGCCACCGGCAAGTATACGTACACGCCGAACGAAAATCTGGTCTACGGCGAGAAGTACACGGATGAATTCACCATCTTCGTGCGCGACGAAAAGGGCGCGTGGTCACAGCAGCACGTCACCATCAACGTGACGGGCGGCGCTGACGCCCCGATCCTCGTGGGCAAGCTCCCCAACGCGATCATGGCCGAAATCACAGAGGCGGGCGTCGTGCCCAACACCAATACGGATGTGGACGGCTCCATCCACGTCAACGGCCAGCTCGTGGACGGCCACTTCAACAGCGGCGGGCACGCGATTGGCTCCTTCGAGGTCAAGCAGGTCGACACAGGAGAGGGTGCGGAGCATCTGATCGCCGGGTTCGTCGTGGGCGGCAAGTTCTACGCGGGCGACCTGCACACCGACTACGGGACCCTGCACGCCGAAGTCGTCACCGAGAACGGCGTGTCCAAGGTCGTCTATTCCTTCATCCTGCCGGAACCGGGCACGAAGGAAGCCGCGAACCTCGATGCCCTCGACGCGGGCCAGCGTGAAAAGCTGTTCGATAACCTCAAGGTCGGCGTCTACGATTCCGCCCACGAATCCCTCGTGAACGGCGGTGCCAACCCGGACGGCTCGTTCAACATCAATGCCGGCAACTCGAACCTCATCCCCACGCAGGACGTGGACGTCTACGTGAAGGGCACCAATGACCGGCCCGTCTTCACCGACGAAAACGGGAACGTCATCGCCGAAGTCGTCACCGACGCGAACGGGAAGACCTTCACGAAGATCACTTCCGACCAGACCAGTGAAGGCGTGTTGCAGGAAGACGGCAACCACACCCTTTCGGGCAACCTGAGCGCCCACGACCCCGACAAGAGCCACGGCGACGCGGCGGGCAACCTCAGCTACAGCATCGAGAGCGGCGGCAAGCTGGTGCAGATCATCGAAGGCAAGTACGGCATCCTCAAGCTCAATCAGGATGGCAGCTACACCTATGAGATCACCAAGCCCGAGCTGCTGAAGGCCCTGAATGAAGGCCAGAAGCTCAGCGAATCCGCTCTTGCGCAAGAAGAATTCGTCGTCCGCGTCACCGACCCGCTCGGGGCCCACAGCTCCGGCAAGCTGGTCATCGATGTTACAGGAACGGCGGATATGCCGACCATCAGCTTCGATAAGACGGTGATATCTGAGGATAACGGCGCGATCGTAACGCCTTCGGAAGGCGATCACAGCCATGATCCCTCCATCACCGGACAGTTGACGCTGGGCGACAGGGTCGACGCCGAGGACATCGGCGGCAGCTTGACGTGGACGAACAAGGGACAGACCGGCTTCGCCACGGGCGCGGACGGCAAGCCGCTCGGCACGCTGAACATCGATCCGGAAACGGGCAAGTATACCTATACGCTGACCGAAAACGGCTCGAAGCTCGTCCAGTCTATGAACGAGGGCGACGTCAAGACCGAAACCTTCAAGGTGCAGGTGGAAATCGAAGGCGGCAAGATCGTCGAGAAGGACATCACCATCACCATCCGCGGCACCAACGACGCCCCGACCTTTACGGATACGGTTACCGGCCTTGAGGGCGACGTGAAGCAGGACGCCTTCGTCGATCCCGACGGAAGCGACGGTGGCGTCCCCGGCATGGTCTTCACGGGGACCCTCTCCGGCGCGACCGACGTGGACGATCCGGACGGCCAGCTCCGTTTCATGCTGGTCGGCAAGGACGGGAAGCCCGTCACGGAACTCAAGACCGAATACGGCACCATCGTCCTCACCTACGAGACGGCGACGGACGGTTCGATCATCACGCATTACAAGTACACGCTGGACAACGAGAGCACGAAGCTCGACGAAGCCTTAAATGATCCGAGCAAGCTCACCGACAAGGGGACGCTGCCCGACGGCGCGAAGGTCGTGGTGGTCGACCCCCACGGCAAGGTTTCCGAGGAGCAAAAGGATCTCGTCATCAACATCCATAAGCCCGAGGGCGGATGGGACGGCGGAGTGGACCTTGTCATCGACGCCGACAAGAGCGATCTCAACGGCGCGGTGGTCGAGGACGGCAGGGATCTGCCGCAAACGCCTGACGTCACGGAAGGCCTGGTCTTCGAAGGCCAGCTCCATGCCAAGTGGGACGGCGAAGGCCACACCGGAACGCCTCCCGACCGCGTCTTCGGCATCGAAGAAAAGGATGAGTTTGGGCACGGAACCGGAAAGCAGATCCAGAGCAGCGCCGCCGACGGTTTCATAACCGCGGAAGGCAAGTACGGCTACCTCGTCGTCGATCCCGTTACCGGGAAGTACACCTATACCCTGTACAACGGCGAAAACGGCAAGCCGGGCAAGGTGCAAGACCTCGCCGAAGGACAGACGGAGAAGGAAGACTTCGACGTCATGCTCAACGGCAAGGAGACGGGTTCCAAGATCACCATCACCATCCACGGCACCAACGACGCACCGGTCATCGACAGCTACCAGAATATGACCATTCAGGAAGGCGCCGATGGGCTGGGCAATCTGACGACCTCAGAAACCCTGAAGGCGCATGACATCGACAGTCTCAAGGGCAAGGACGGCTCGTTTGGATCGGGAACTGAAACCGAGACGCTCAAGTACTACTTCCGCGACGCGGACGGCAACGAAACCAGCACGCTGCCGACCAAGTACGGCACTGTCACGCTGACCTTCGATAAGGACGGCAACTGCACCTACACCTACACGACCGACGGGGCAAAGTTGCCCGACCATCTCACTGAGGGCAAGACGTTGCCCGACTCGTTCATCATCTACGTGCGTGATGAACACGGCGAGGAGGTCGAGCAGGAAATTACCGTCACCATCAACGGCACCAACCACGGCCCCGAAGTGGTTCCGGGCGAGCACGTCCTGAACGTTGTGGAGGACGTGACCGTCTCGCAGGAAGGCAACCTGAACGATATCATCAAGGATGACGAAGGGCTGAACAACCTGCACTTTTCCATCAACGGCAAGGGAACGGTCGTGGAAGGCGAGTACGGTACGCTGCACATCGATCCGGCTACCGGAAAGTATATCTACACCCTGAACAATGCCGACCCGGAAGTGCAAGGCCTCGACGCCAAGAGCAGCATTAAGGAGACTTTCACGATCACTGTGACGGATAAGCACGGGGAAACGACGACCGTTGATGTTACGGTCAACGTCAAGGGCACCGACGACGCACCCGAGCTCACCCTCGGCAAGGTCCTCTCCGTGCGCGAAGGCGACGCTGACGCCGTTGGTGACACCGCCGTGGGCTTCGACAAGGATATTGCGGATCAGGGGCACCTGACCTACTCCTTCGGTAAGGATGCCGACGGCAAGCCCATTACTGAAATAACCAACGAATACGGTACGTTCACCATCGATCCCAATACAGGTGCATACACGTTCACGCTCGACAACACGTCCGAAACCGTGCTCAAGATGGCGGCGGGCCGTTTGTACGAGACTTCCATCAAGGTGACCGTCACTGACACGTCAGGACTGTCAGATACAAAGGAACTCGTCGTCAATATCGAAGGTACCAACACCGCCCCCGTCATCACGAGCGGCGAGCACGGCGTCATCATCGCCAACCCGGCTCCGCTGCTTGAAGACGGCGGCGTCTCCAAGGTGACCGGACAGGTGACGGCCCGCGAATACGACGAAGGCGACCACGTCGTTGCCTTCAAGTTCGTGAACGACAAGGGCGAGCTTGTCGACTCGCTCACCGGCAAGTACGGCACCATCAGTATCGATAAGGACGGCAACTACACCTACACGTTCAACAACGGGCAGGCGCAGCATCTTGGCGCTGGCGAAATGGCCGCCGAGCACTTCAACGTCGTCGCCGTCGACACCTACGGAGCGCAGACCACGACGCCTTCCGACCTGCAGATCCAGATTCAGGGCACCAACGACGCCCCTGTGATCACCAGCCCTACCCCTGTGCTCAACCTGACGGAACTGGCCAGCGGGCAGGCCGAAATAACCGGTACCATCACGTTCAACGATGCGGACAAGAAGGCCGACGGAACCTTCTATGACACGCATACCTTCTCGGTCAGGCCCGCCGGAGCCGCCGAGACGGAAAACGGTGCATCAGCCGAAGGCAAGTACGGTACGCTGACCATCGATGAACACGGCAACTATAAGTACACCCTGACCAGCGACGCGCTCGGAGAGGGAGACAAGTACGCAGAAACGTTCACGGTCACCGTGGACGACGGCAACGGCGGGAAGGCCACCCAGACCATCACCGTCAATCTCACCGGCACCAACGACGCCCCGGTGATTACGGAGTCGCACACCGACAACGGCACCACGGGGTCCTTCATCTTCACCGATGCCGATGTAAAGGCCGATGGTTCCTTCTACGATACGCATTCCTTCGCCATCAGCGTCGACGGCAAGGCACACGGCGTAACGCTGGATTCCACCGGCACGCACGGCACCGTCACCATCGACGGCCTGGGTACGTTCGAGCTGACGCAAGGCGACGGCGGCAACTGGCACTACGCCTTCACCGCCAGCCCAGAGGCCATAGCCGGGGCCGCTCTGGGAAGCCTCGTGACGCATGACTTCCAGATCATCGTCAATGACGGCCACGCCACGGCGATGACCCCGGCAGGCGAAGATTCCCTGTCTGTGAGCTTCATGGGCACGGGTACTCCCCCTGCGGACATGGATCTGGGCAACCTGACGCCGGGCATGGCCCACAGCGATCATCTGCCCGGAATGGATGCGGACGGGCACCAGCTCGCCTACGCCTTCGACAAGGCCGTGGACGGCAACATCCAGGGAGAATTCGGGAGCCTGCATTTCAATGCGGAAACCGGACAGTACACCTACGCTCTGGACACCTCGGAGGACGGCCTCCACAAGCTGGCGCAGGCACAAGCCGACGGTTCCGACCTGAAGGAATCCTTCGGATATACCGTAAGCGGCCATGAGGGGCATTCCAACGGCTCGCTGGAAATCAACCTGACGGATCTGCACACGCAGCTCGGCCACGCCGGAGCCGATACGCTCGGCGACCAGACAGCGGCGCATTCACAGGTGATCTTCGGCGAAGGCGGCGACGACGTCATCCACGGCGGCGCGGGCAACGATTGGCTGTTCGGCGGCGAAGGGGACGATCAGATCTTCGGCGGCACGGGCGACGACATCCTGTACGGCGGCGCGGGCAACGATTACCTCGACGGCGGGACGGGCCACAACTCGCTCTACGGCGGAGCCGGAAACGATATCCTCGTCTACAACCAGGGCATGGCCCATGCCAGCGGCGGTGAAGGCATCGACTTCCTCGTCGGAGCCGACAGGGACACGCTGGACAGCCTGTTCGCCAACCAGGACAACAATCCCATCCAGAGCGATATCGAAGTGCTCATCACGTCCAAGCCGGACAGCCTGAGCCTTACGAATCTGGATGATCTGAAGAGCATCGGCATCTCCATAGAGGGCGATAAGCTCCACCTCTCCGGGGATTGGACACCGACGGCTACCGGAGGAGAGGAACACGGAATCAGCCTCGGCAATTACGCCGAGTTCACCCATCACAGCGACCACGGAGACATTACGATCCTCGTGCAGTCCGGTACGCCGGCCACTGACGACCTGGCGCAGCAGATCGTCCAGAACACGCTGAACCACGGACAAGGCTGATCCTGAAACGCAGCCGGAAGCCTTTCGGCTGCACCAAACACCTTATCCATATCAATCCTGAAACAAAGGGTCCCGTCCCGGCAAAAGCGCCGGGACGGGACCCTTTTCTCAAACATCGCCGACCCGCTTTACCCAACCTTCACAGCAACAAAAAGCGGGGAAATCGCATCCCCCCCTATCGGCAACAATCCGTTTGGGGAAGCCGCGAGAGTCTGGCCAGCCCACTCCCTCTATGCACACGGGGCAATCGCCACTTGGCGCTCTCCCCCTTCCCTGCCCACGGAGGATGGGCATATCCACGGCCCAGAGTGAAGCCGCAGCCCACGCTCTTCGCCTAGACTTCTTTAAAAAAAGCCATTGATCCCAATCGAATCAATGGCTTGCCTGTCTGCGTCGGGGCAGGAAAAAGGGCATTGGCGGGGTGACGGGACGCGGCGGTGTTGTGCGCCGGGGACGCGGAGCTTCAAATGATCCGGTGACGACCACGGTCCGCTCCTCTTCTTCGAGTTCCTGCTGGCAAGCCACGCAGTACCGTACCGAAGGCGACGCCAAGAGCCGCAGGAGCGGTATGGGCTCCCCACACGCCTCACAGACACCGTAATCCATGACCTCGATACGCCGCAGGGCGTTCTCCAGATCCCGGATACGCTCGACACGCCGGGCGGTCAGCCGCTCATCCACCGCACGCTCGCTCAGACGCGAGGCCAGTTCGTTTTCATCGGGACATTTGAGAGAAATCTCCGGAGACATCCGGGGCGACCGCAACGCCGAAAGTTCCCGTTCCATCATCCATCGCAATGCAGCCAATTGAGAGGTGTTCATACCGTTCCTCACTTGCGGGGGTTGTTCCGTGGATTCGGATGTATCCCCCACAACGCGACGGCTTCATGACGCCCCTATGGCTTTTTTGTGCAACACATGAAAACTTTTGGAACGGATGGCGGAATGTTCCTGTCCTGCGCTCTGCGCATAGGCATCGCGCAAAACGGCCACAAGGCCCTCAACCGTCCGAAGAAGTCAGCATTTCCCGCAGCTCCGCAACGCTTGCCGCCAGCCGCGTGGCACCGGCCTCCACGAGTTCCTCCCGTGATCCGTAGCCGTACAGCACACCTATGTCCGCAAGCCCGGCCTCACGCGCACCCGTGATGTCATACTTTCGATCGCCCACCATGACCGCACTCGACGGGGTTATGCCCCGCTCCCGCATGGCATAGCGGATCACGTCGGTTTTAGAGGAACGTTTCCCCTCCATATCCGCGCCGTACACACCCTCCAGCGACCCCGCAAACCCGAAATGCTCCGCGATGCGCTTGGCGAATACCTCCGGTTTCGAGGTCGCCACGATGAGCTGCCCGCCCGCAGCACGCAAGACTTCAAGCATTTCAGGCACCCCCGGATACGGAGCGTTCTCGAAAATCCCCTTATCGCGGAAATACACGCGGTAGGTGTCCACGGCGCGTTTCGCATCCGCGTCGCTCATGCCCATAGTGCCCCGGAACGAGTCGTACAGCGGCGGCCCGATGAACGACCGCAGCGTCGCCGGTTCCGCTTCCAGCCCGAAACTCCGCAGCGCATACCGCACCGAATTGACGATCCCCGGCTCCGAGTCCGTCAGCGTCCCGTCCAGATCAAAGAGTATTGTTTTGTATTGCATGGCTCGCTTGTACGTCCCCCCAGGCCTTTGCGCAACCTTGGTCAGGGCAGGTGACCCTGCTCGGGGGGGCAAGCGCCCCCCGGACCCCGGCAAGTGTGATCCGTTTCCTTCCGCACTTCGTTTGGAAGGAAACGGATCACCTCTGCCTGCATCAGGTGGTTACCTGCAAAGATGTTCTTTATTTTCAATAAATACTATGAAA
>OGZT01001301.1_pt1 | contig 17724 bp, 16 predicted proteins | sample 1576891 | NCBI WGS metagenome assembly OGZT01 (sample SAMEA3541521, study PRJEB24748) | human gut metagenome | biome: human gut; feature: human-associated habitat; material: faeces | place: China | collected 2012 | reverse complement strand
CGTATGTCGAATGCGATCGCAGGTATCGAGCGCTTAAAAGAGAGCGTTGATACCTTAATTGTGATTCCTAACGACCGTCTGCTTGAGATTGTGGACAGGCGTACCACCATGCCGGATGCATTAAAGAAGGCGGATGAAGTCCTTCAGCAGGCAGTACAGGGCATTACAGACTTAATCAACGTTCCAGGCCTGATTAACCTGGATTTCGCCGATGTTCAGACCGTCATGACGGACAAGGGCATCGCACATATCGGTATCGGCAAGGCGAAGGGCGACGAGAAGGCTCTCGATGCCGTGAAGCAGGCCGTATCCAGCCCGCTGCTGGAGACCACCATCGAGGGTGCCTCCCACGTTATTATCAATATTTCCGGCGATATCAGCCTGATCGAGGCCAACGAAGCGGCCAGCTACGTTCAGGAGATGGCAGGAGACGAAGCCAACATCATCTTTGGCGCCATGTATGACGAGACGGCTCAGGATGAAGCCAGTATTACCGTTATTGCCACCGGCCTCGATATGGGGAATGAGACTCCTGTCGGCAAGGTCATGACAAGCTTCGGCGGCAGCGCAACCGGCTATACGAGACCGCAGAAACCGGCGGCACAGCCGGCGCAGAACCAGAATCCTAACCCGAATCAGGAAGCTGCGGCAACCGCACCTGCTTACAATCCGAATTATAACCCGAACTACGGCAATCCAAACTATGGAAACCAGGGATACAATCCAAACTACAACAAGCCGAATTATGGCGGACAGGCCGGTGCACCAGGTGCTTCCCAGGGTGCCGGACAGCCTTACAGACCAACCGTAAACAGAGAAGTTCAGATCAATATTCCGGATTTCTTAAAGAACAAGAGATAAGATGCTGTGCTGCGCCGCGTCGTAACACAGGATTGAATAATGGGGGGTGCTGCAGATGGCCTTAGCAAAGCGCTAGGACTACCTGCAGCACCCCTTGTTTTAAACGGAGGAGATACTTTATGTCGGAAGAAAAGAAAAACCAGGGTGAAGACTGGGAGATGTCGGAAGAGTATTATAAGAGCGGGGAAGGGGAGAAAGAGCTGTCCCTGGAAGATTTTATTACCGAAGAGGATTTACAGACAGATGGGCTGAACCTTCAGTCCAATCACGACGAGCTCTTAAAGAAGACGGCGGAGGATGTGCACCGTGTGATGGAGCTGACTTTGCAGGGAAATAATATCGAGAAGATTTCAGAAATGACAGGGCTGGATAGTCAGTATGTATACAATATCCTGGTCTGCGCGCAGGGCTTCCGCGAGGACGATGAGATCGCGGTGGCTCATCTCGTGCTTGGATAAGGTGCTGTGAGCTTTATAATACGACGGAGAAAGAGGGGGAAAGTGCGATGATGAAGAAGATGTGCCCGGTCTGTGACCTACCTGTAAACGCGGGGAATTACTGTCCGCGCTGCAGAAGGGTGATCAGGAATCCCTATACGCAGAACGTGGATTACTATCTCAATGAGAGACATCCGGAGCATGAGACGGAGTGCGGCTTCCATAATCCATATCTGGAGGCGGATCACCACGGAGAAAGCGGTAATCCTGCCAGCCCGGCTTATGGCAGTTCGGCTGGCCGTCCGGTTCAAGGCCGTTCGGCACAGGGGAGCCCGGTTCAAGGTGGTCCGGTTCAAGGCAGTACAGTTCCAAATAAGCCTGTTCAGAGACCTTTTTCGGGCGCAGCTGCTTCCGGTGGAGGACGGACGCCAGGGACAGGCAGTATAAACGGATCATACAGGAATCCTGCAGAAGGTTCCGGGGCGTACCGTACAGCCACAGGCGGTTATGGAGCGGGAAGCCGTCCGACAGGAACCGGAAGTATGAAGCCGGAGGGGAAGAAAAGCAACGCAGGAAAAACCGTTCTGATTATGGCTGCTGTCGGCCTTGTCACCATTGCCATGGTTGCCTTTACAAACCTGGAAGGCTACTTAAGCGATTACCTCAAAGGAGCTGCGGAGACGACGGAGGCATATAATTATGATTATGAATCCGACTTTACGAGGCTGAATGATGAGGACGTGATAGAAGCGGGCGAACCGTGTATGGCTTACTACCATTTTCCGGCGGATGGCGTTTATGTGAGTGAGCAGCTGCTGGCTGCTGTCGAGAGTACTGACTTTGGCTATAAGCTTGATTCCGACGAACTCTATACGGATAATTACTTATACGACGATACGTCTTATTTTGAAAGCATCAGAAGCCTCTATCTGGAGGATAACCTGAGTGAGACGCGGGACGACGAGTACACAGACCAGTATATCGATGTGAACTATGACACTGCGACCAATGAACTTCATGAATATGCGACCAGATTTTACAGCAGCGAAGCCTCACTAACCTTTCTGGAGCGTTTTCTGACTGCGACAGAGGAGAGCAGCGGAATTGCGGCGGAAGACCGGAAGGCCGATGAGATTATGGAGGAAGCCAGAGATATTGTGAAGCAGGAGCAGAGCAGCTATATCTATGAAGGGCTGTTTGTCATTGAAATTTACAGATATGAGGGGGATGAAGCCCTTTATGTCTATGCATCGTATAATGATCCTGAGTTGGGCTCAGAGTTGTAGGTCAGGGGGCTCGGAGTTGGGAAGATATGGTGTCAGGAATCATATGATATTTTCTTGACAATGTAACCGGATTGTGATATAGTATCATCAATCGTAAGAGGGAGTAGCTTCCAGCCCCGGGGTTGGATAAGATTGCGTCAGAACGATAAAGGAACCTTTATCCGCATACTTATGAAATGTGCAAGACTTTTATTGATAACCAGATGGCTGTCAGTAAAGGTCTTTTTTTATTACATAGGAAAGCTTGCTTTATGGGATTTCATAGTCTGCATAAAGGAAACGCGGCCGCGTTTTCCGTGCCCTTTACGAGAGAAACCAGAAAAACGACAGAAAGAAAGGCGGAGAAAATATGGAAACATTTGATCCCAGCAAGAAACCAAAGTTGAATAAGATAACAGGTCTGCTCAAGAAATCAGGAGTGATAGCGGTGTTGGTGATAGCGATTCCTGTCATAGGGATTGGCTCTGTTTATAACATTCAGGAACAGGAGCAGGCGGTGCTGACAACCCTCGGATCGGCGAAGACGGTTGCGGAGCCCGGGCTGCATTTTAAGATTCCGTTTATTCAGCGGGTACAGAAGGTGAATACCACCATACAGGGTGTGGCGATCGGTTACGATCCTTCGGATAACCAGTCGGAGGAAGCGGACTCTCTGATGATTACCAGTGATTACAATTTTGTAAATGTGGACTTCTTCGTGGAGTATAAGGTGGTGGATCCGGTGAAGGCTGTGTATGCGTCTCAGGACCCCTTCACCATTTTGCAGAATATCAGCAGAAGCTGTATCCGTACCGTCATCGGAAGCTACGATGTGGATTCGGTGCTGACGACCGGGAAAAATGAGATACAGTCCAGGGTGAAAGAGATGGTTATGAATAAGCTGGAACAGCATGACGTGGGACTTTCCGTGGTGAACGTCACGATCCAGGATTCCGAACCGCCGACAGCGGAGGTGATGGAGGCGTTTAAGGCCGTGGAGACCGCCAAACAGGGCAAGGAAACGGCGATCAACAATGCAAACAAGTACCGTAATGAAAAGCTTCCGGAGGCTACGGCACAGACGGATAAGATTTTGCAGGAGGCAGAGTCTTCAAAGGTGCAGCGAGTCAACGAGGCTAACGCGGAGGTGGCGAAGTTCAATGCCATGTACGAGGAATACAGCAAAAATCCGGAAGTGACAAGAAAGCGTATGTTCTATGAGGCTATGGAGGACGTGCTGCCGGGAATGAAGGTGATCATCGACGGTACCGGCAAGACGGATACGATCCTGCCCTTAGACAGCTTTACAGGCGCAGCGGGAGCTGCAGCGTCCCAGAATGCAGGAAATAGCGCGACGGGACAGAATTCGCTGGGAAACAGTACAGGAGAGCGTACAGGAAATGATGGAAAAAGCGGCATGAAGCAGGGCGAATCGGGAACTCAGAGCACAGGAAGCCAGACAGATCATGGGGCAGAGGAGGCAGCAGAATGAAAAAAACATTGAAAAAAGTGACTGGAACTATTGCAGGACTGGCCGTCATTATAGTATTATTAGGTTCAGTTGTAGTAACGAATGAAAATGAGTATAAGCTGATCCGGCAGTTCGGCCGGGTGGAGCGGATCATCGATACCGCGGGAGTTACACTGAAGCTTCCATTTATTCAGACAGCGGACACGCTGCCGAAGCAGATCCTCTTGTACGATCTGGCGGCGTCTGACGTGATTACCATGGATAAGAAGACCATGTTAAGCGACAGCTATGTGCTGTGGCGCATTACGGATCCCCTCAAGTTTGCGCAGACGCTGAATTCTTCCGTAGCGAACGCGGAGGGGAGAATCGATACCGTGGTTTATAACTCCGTTAAAAATGTGATCAGCAGCATGAGCCAGAATGAGGTAATCAGCGGCCGGGATGGAGAACTGTCCCAGGCCATTATGACAAACGTCGGCGACAGCATGGCTGAATACGGAATCCAGCTTCTGGCCGTAGAGACAAAGCGGCTGGACCTGCCTGCCGATAATAAGGCGGCGGTTTATGAGCGTATGATTTCAGAGCGCGACAAGATCGCAGCGACCTATACCGCAGAAGGCCAGGCTGAGGCTCAGAAGATCAGAAATACAACAGACCGCGAAATCGCCATCAGCATTTCCGATGCGAAAGCACAGGCGGCGGCCATTACGGCGGATGGTGAGGCCGAGTACATGAGAATTATGGCGGAGGCGTACCGCGATCCGCAGAAGGCTGATTTTTATTCCTACACCAGGTCGCTGGAAGCGGCGCGGGCTTCTCTAAAGGGAGACAGCAATACGCTGATTCTGCCCGCAGATTCGCCGATCGCCCGGATTTTTATGGGGCAGTAAGGGCGGATATTACGAAAGACAGGAGATTTACGATATGAAGATCAAAGACATACTGGGGCAGGGAAAGCCCACGTTATCCTTCGAGGTGTTTCCTCCGAAGACGGAAGATAAGTACGAGTCCGTAGAAAAGGCGGCGGCTGAGATTGCAAAGCTGAATCCGGCCTTTATGAGTGTGACGTACGGAGCAGGAGGCGGTACGAGCCAGTATACGGTGGACATCGCCTCCACCCTGCATCATGAGTACCAGGTGACGGCGCTGGCCCACCTTACGTGTGTCTCCTCCACAAGAGAAAAGGTGCACGAGGTGCTGGAAGAGTTAAAGGCCGCGGGAATTGAGAATGTCCTTGCTCTGCGCGGTGATATCCCGAAGGAAGGGCCTGTGGCATCGGATTACCGTTTTGCCTCGGAGCTGATCCGGGAGATCAAGGCCTGCGGCGATTTCTGCATCGGAGCGGCCTGTTATCCGGAGGGCCATGTGGAATCGGTCAGCAAAACCATCGATATGGACTATCTGAAGCAGAAGGTGGAAGCCGGATGTGACTTTGTGACTACCCAGATGTTCTTTGACAATAATATCTTATATAATTATCTGTACCGGATCCGGGAGAAAGGGATTACGGTGCCTGTCGTGGCGGGAATTATGCCAGTGACGAATGTAAAGCAGATCATCCGCAGCTGCCAGCTCTCAGGAACGTATTTGCCGTCACGGTTTAAAGCGATTGTGGACCGGTTCGGAGATAATCCGGCGGCCATGAAACAGGCGGGGATCGCCTATGCCACGGAGCAGATTATCGATCTCATTGCCAATGGAGTGGACGCGATTCACGTGTATTCCATGAATAAGCCGGATGTGGCGGCAAAAATAAAGGAGAACCTGTCGGAAATTCTGTAATGGATTTAAAGCGGGTCCTGGTGAGAAGTGGAGTGATATGCATGGAAATTAACCGGAGAGAGATTCGAAGGTATCTGGGATATGGCAGACAGGAAGCGGATGAAAAGGTTTCGAAGCTGATTGAAGAATGTGTGGAGGAGCTGGAGGCCGCGGCGTCGCCGAAAAGCATATACAGAGTATACCCTTTCGTGCCTTTGCCGGAGGAAGAGCTGGATTTTACGGTGTTTCGGACGAAGAGCCGGAGTCTCAGCCGTAATCTGAAGGACTGCGAACAGGTCATTTTATTTGCCGCTACCCTTGGAACAGAGGCAGATTCCCTGATCCGTAAGTATACAAAGCTCCAGATGAGCAAGGCAGTGACCATGCAGGCTGCAGCCACCGCCATGATTGAATCGTACTGTGACGAGGTGAATACGGCACTGAAAGAGTCCTTTGAGAAAAAAGGGCTCTATCTGCGGCCCAGGTTCAGCCCCGGATACGGAGATTTTCCCCTGGAATGCCAGAGGGATATCACCTCCGTTTTAGAGACGGCCAAGAGGATCGGAATTATGCTTACAGACAGCCTTTTGATGACTCCTTCCAAATCCGTGACCGCGGTGATGGGAGTGAGCCCGAAGCCTCACCGCTGTGAGGTGAGGGGCTGTGAATTATGTTCGAAAACAGACTGCGCGTACAGGAGAGGATAAGGGATATGACAGAGTTAATGGAAGAAATCAGGAAGAGAATCGTATTTTTCGACGGCGGCACGGGAAGCCTTCTGCAGGCAAATGGACTGAAGCCGGGAGAACTGCCGGAGACGTGGAATATCCTTCATCCGGAGATTGTGACAAAGCTGCATTACGATTATCTGGAGGCGGGAGCCGACATCATCAAGACGAATACCTTTGGAGCCAACGGGCTGAAATTTAACGATTCCAGTGAATATGGGCTGGACGGGATTGTGACAGCAGCCATGGAAAATGCGAAGAATGCTGTCGGGAAAGCCGGAAAAAACGGCTTTATCGCTCTTGATATCGGACCTACGGGAAAGCTTTTGAAGCCGCTTGGTGATTTGGGGTTCGAGGAGGCGTACGGGCTGTTCTCTGACGTCGTTAAAATCGGTGCGCGCGAGGGCGCTGATCTTGTTTTGATAGAAACTATGAGCGACAGCTATGAGGTAAAGGCGGCAGTTCTGGCTGCTAAGGAAAACTGTGATCTTCCTGTCTTCGCTACGATGATTTTTGACAGCAAGGGCAAGCTTCTAACGGGAGGAACCGTGGAATCCACGGTGGCTCTGCTGGAGGGCCTGGGCGTGGACGCTCTGGGAATCAACTGTGGTCTGGGTCCGGTTCAGATGAAGGGGATCCTGGCGGACATCATGAAGGCGGCCTCAGTTCCGGTCATTGTAAATCCAAACGCCGGACTTCCGAGGAGCGAAGGCGGAAAGACGGTCTATGATATCGATGCGGATGAGTTTGCCAGGACCATGAGAGAGATCGTGGAGATGGGAGCCTGTGTCGTGGGCGGCTGCTGCGGAACAACTCCAGAGCATATAAAAAAGACCATTGAACTCTGTAAGGACCATCCGGCCCGCATGCCGGAGAAAAAGGACTATACCGTAATTTCTTCCTATGCGCAGGCGGTCGTTATCGATCAGAATCCCGTGCTTATCGGCGAACGCATCAATCCGACGGGAAAATCGAAGTTTAAACAGGCGCTCCGGGACCACAATCTGGAGTATATTCTGCGCGAGGGTGTCACTCAGCAGGATAACGGAGCACACGTGCTGGATGTGAATGTGGGCCTGCCAGAGATCGATGAGGCGGCGATGATGGAGGAAGTGGTGAGGGAGCTGCAGAGCATCATCGATCTTCCTCTCCAGATCGATACCTCCAATATCCAGGCCATGGAGCGGGCGCTGCGTGCCTACAACGGCAAGCCGTTACTTAACTCCGTCAATGGAAAGCAGGAAGTGATGGAGGAGGTATTTCCTCTGGTGAAGCGGTATGGCGGCGTTGTGGTTGCGCTGGCGCTTGACGAAGACGGAATTCCAGAGACTGCCGACGGGCGTCTGAGAGTGGCGGAAAAGATCTATGCGAAGGCGGCAGAATATGGGATTGAGAAAAAAGATATCATCATCGATGCACTCTGCATGACGGTCAGCTCAGACAGCAAAGGGGCGATTACTACACTGGAAACAGTCAGAAGGGTGCGGGATGAACTGGGAGGAAAGACGATCCTGGGTGTCTCCAATATTTCCTTCGGCCTTCCCCAGCGTGAGATTGTCAATGCGGCATTTTTCACCATGGCGCTGCAGAATGGGCTGAATGCAGCGATTATCAACCCGAATTCCGAGGCCATGATGCGTTCCTATTACAGCTTCCGGGTGCTTGCTGATTTAGACCCCCAGTGCAGCGAATATATCAGCGTCTACAGCGGTCAGGTGGCCACACTGGGCCAGACCGTGCGTCAAGGCGGCGGTTCCGGTAAATCGGATGGAAGTGGAACGGCGATGTCTGCCTCTCTTGCAGAGAGCATTGAGAGAGGATTGAAGGAGAGTGCACATCAGGCAGTTACGGAGCTCTTAAAGACGTTAGAGCCTCTTGTTATCATAAATGAGGAGATGATTCCGGCTTTAGACCGTGTCGGAAAAGGTTTTGAGAAGGGCACGGTTTTCCTCCCCCAGCTTTTGATGAGTGCGGAAGCGGCTAAAGCAGCTTTTGAAGTCATTAAGGAGCAGCTGGCGAAGTCGGGCAAGGAAGAGGAAAAGAAGGGGAAGATCATTCTGGCGACAGTCAAGGGCGATATTCATGACATTGGAAAGAACATTGTCAAGGTGCTTCTGGAGAACTATGGCTATGACGTCATTGATTTAGGTAAGGACGTGCCTCCGGAGCTGGTGGTGGAGACCGCCGTAGAGCAGGAAGTGAAGCTGGTAGGACTCAGCGCACTGATGACGACTACGGTTCCGAGTATGGAAGAGACCATAAGGCAACTGCAGAAAGCGGCGCCCGAAACAAAGGTGATGGTGGGAGGCGCCGTACTGACGGAGGATTATGCAAAGACGATCGGGGCAGACCGGTATTGCAGGGATGCGATGGCTTCGGTGAATTATGCGGAGAGTTTGTTTTCGGTTGAATGAATGGTTGACGGTAGTGGAGTGTGTTTTTAACAGCAAAAAAGAACAATTGTTTTTTTATAACAGTTGTTCTTTTTTGTTACTGCTAATATTATAATTTCAATCCTCGATTCTCTATTTTAATAGAAAAATCGCCATATATTAGTTTATCATAAAAGTCGGAAGAAAACAAAGTTTCTATAAAATAAGTAGTAAATATATAAAAACATATACTTGTAAAATATTACTATTAGTATTATAATTAAATTATGAAAAATATACAAATGATGAAGGGAGAATATCATGGATGAAAAAGAAAGTGACAATAGAAAGTTAAAAGTTGTAGAAAATATTAGAGAAAATTATCAGTCACTTGAAGGGATGATTTCAAAACAACTTTTTATGGGAAATGAATTGCACGGCCCTACGACAGGATCTTTTCGAGAAGAAATTTGGGCAGGGTTATTTGGACAGATTTTGCCTAAGAAGTTTGTAATTGAGCAATCCGCTTTTATTATTGATTCTGAAGAGGGAATATCCAAAGAAATAGATTTGGTAATTATGGATGAAATGTATACACCGTACATATTTCGATACGGAAAATTGAAGTTTATACCTATTGAAGCGGTTGCGGCAGTAGTTGAATGTAAAAGCCAAAGCATAGATGAACGTTCAGTCAAAGAGTGGGGAGCTGAAATAAAAAAATTGCGCACTGCAAAAGAATCCGTTGCCCGTTTAGCTAATATGATTACAAAGGGTCCTACAGGTACCCAGTTGTCAACGAGACCCATTAGAATATTGTGTGCTTTGGATCAGAATATTTCGGCTGAGATAAAAGAAATTTTTGATTTTGTTTTGCTGGCTGCAAATAAAAATTTAGAAAAAACATACATAAAGGTGCTTTCCAATACAGCGTTTAGCAATTTGTATGAATGGTTTAAAGCATTGAATTTTTATGAAGTTAATGAAGCGGATATGGAGGAACATATAGATAAAAGCAGAAGTAGAATTGACAAAGCTGAGCTGGAAAAAATAAAGATGGATGAGTATCAGGTACTGGATAAAGAAAGCAGGCCAATATCACTTATGACTTTCAATTTTCAGTTGAATCAGCTTTTAATGTTGATTAATAACCCTATGCTTTTTCCCCATCGCGCATATGTAAAATTATTTAGTAAAGATTAGGGAGGAAAACAATGGCAGTTCGAATTGTTACACTATCCATAGACAAGGTTCAAACATTTTTGTTTGATACAATTAGCGAACATACGCAAAAGAGTCAAATGAACAGCGGCACGTTGCAAAATATTATATCTTCTTCGAGAATCATATCTGAAGATTTATTTCGGATGATTGGAGTAGAAGGAAATGATGGATTCTTTTCAGGTATGGTGAAGGAGATACTATTAAAGTGTTCCGGTGTCTGTATTTTTTCGACGGATCTAGAGGAAAGACAAATAAAAGAATCTTTGAGAAAAATCTTTGAGTTCTATTATAGGGAATATGACGGTAAACTTTTTATAAAATATTTGTGCTTTGAAACTGAAGTGGCATCTGATACTGATAAATTGCAGGTGATTAGAAAGTGTAAGAAACGGTTAAAAAGTAAGAGTTGTCTGAATGAAGTAATAAGAGAAAATCGGCAAATAATCTTTGAACCTCAATACAGTGCAGATAAGAGAGTATGGACTGATGAAAAAAAATATCCGATGTTTGAAGAAACTATCAACAAACTTTATTCCAAAGTACTGACAGATAATGAACGTTATTTTCGTATTGCTGTTATCAAAGCGGACCTGGACGGAATGGGGCAATTATTTGAAGGAATAAACAGTTTTGAGCAGTATAAAAGAATCAGCGAAATCCTTTCCAAGTATATATGTTTGGATTCTTTAGCAGCGACAACAGAAGCATTTAAGAAAACAGATGATGATTTTAAATTATATCCGCTTTATATTGCTGGAGATGATATTTTATTTGCGGTGCCAGCCTCTTATATCGTTACCGGTGTTAATTTGTGTAAAGTCATCTTGAGAGAAATAAATGATGAATTAGAAATAGAGGCAGATTATGAGGAAAAATTTACAATATCAATGAGCATTGGAATTGAGTTCACTATCAATAGAGAACCGATTCGATATTATTATGAACGTGTACAGAGGCAGTTGGAGTGTGCGAAAATAACAGATTCTGAAGGCTTGAAAAGCATGCAGCCGCATATTCGGATCTGTATGAATCAATACGTGTTTTTTGATTGTATTGACAAAGATGCTAAACCACAGTCGTGGTCTCACTTTATTCATGATCTTAAAATTCTAAAAAGTGCGGAGTCAGAAGGATTTAAAGTTCATCACTTTATGTATGGATTATTAAGTAAAATCACAGATCCAGCTGTAAGAGAACATAAACTGAAATACAGCAATGCAGTTTTTTATCATTTGATACCGTCTTACTTTGAAAGTAAGTCAAAATTGGGGGAGGGTGAGTTATTACTCATTGATCTGTTGCTTAAGCAGGTGGTAGAAAAAAAAGGGAGAAGTTCGGTTATAAAATTTTATGATAAAGATGGCAGAGTAAAAGAAAAATTCGAACAGTATATAAGATTACTGCTACTTTTTTCTGACGAACGTTTTCATCTGACGGATCATATCCCTGATTACGATGTGAGCAACTTTGACATTCAAAAAAAGAATATTAGAACAAATGTATTTAACAGGGTATTACGATATCTGTATCAGGAGAGTCTTTTCAATTCTGTAACAAGTGGGGCGGTTGATTCTGATCAAATCAAAAAAATGCGGGATTTATTTGTGATTGATACGAAATATAAGAATCAATCAGGAAAAGATGTACAAGTATATCAGACATTGCGTTTATCGAAATCATTGCTTCATCAGATGAAAAGTTTAGGAGCAGATCCAGATTTGGATGCAAAATTGATTCAGTTAAATGTTTTAAAAACTAAGGAAAAATATGAGGTGTCAGTGGAGACACGTAAGGCTGGCTGCAAGCCGCCTCCATCGTTATATTTTGATGAAAAGCGTTTTTTAGATATAGCAAAATCAACAAATTTGTGGAAAGAAGATTATATTGATACGCTGTTGATTTTTAATGCTCTTAATGATCAATTAATAAAGTACAAGATTCTATATCCTACAACAAAAAATAAAAAGGACGGAGGAGTAACAAAGCATGGAAAGAATAGATATAAGAATAACGACAAAAACAAACCTGTTTATCGGTGATACACCATCGACGTTTGAGATTGGAGGTATCGATGCGGCAACAAAGATAAATTATCAGGGGTTACCGGTAATTCCAGCATCTTCTTTTAAAGGAGTTTTAAAAAGAATTATACGTGATATGGCAGCGGCTGATAATCAGCAGGCTAAAAAAATAGAAGATGCATATAGAGCGTATTTGAATAAGCTATGGCAGGAAAATGATAAGCGTATTAAAAAAATGAGTGAGAATGTGGAAGAAGAACGATTGAACAGAATGGCTGAACGTTTTAGGGTGGTGATAGAAAAGGCTTCTGTCGAATATATTTTTGGTATTATGGGATTTAATGATACACCAAAATTAATTTTCGGTGATTTTCTTCCAGCAGAAAGGGAGGCACAGGAAAACTATTTTTCTATAGATTCTAAAAATGCTATTATGGATTCTGCAGTAGATAATGGCTTAAGATCTCTTCCGCGTGTTTATAAAACCGTCAGACCAGAGATTGCTTTCTGCGGAAATATTTTGCTGTATCGCATGGAACTCCTGGAAATGGATGGCATTGAAGAATTTATTAAAAGTGCGGTATTAGAATTTAACGATGGGATATATCGGTTGGGCAATTCAGGAAGTCGTGGTTATGGAAGGATAGAGACGGAGATCGTTTAGGGGGAATATAAAGTATGGCAGATATAGAAGTATATAGAGTGAAGATGGATTTATCAGGGGAACTTACTCAGATTCCAGATTCGCAGAAGCTTTTTGGTGCTTTGATTTATATGTATGCGGAATATACAAATGATGATACAGCTTCTGGCTTCGTTTCAAAAATAAAGGAAAAAAAGATTTATTTTGCGCTGTCTGATTTGCTTCCAGACAATTATTTGCCAATTCCTCAGACATTTTTGTTGGATGAACTGGCGATAAGCAGGGGAAGATTAGATAAAAAAGTATACAAAGCAATGAAAAAACGGCGTTATATCGAAAAAGAACATTTGATGAATCTGGTCCAGAAAAGAGAAGAGGTAGAAAATGCATATCCATATATAGCGATCCAGGATTCCCAGCAGATACATGCGTCTATAGACAGTCTGAGCTATGGATTAGCAGGTTTAGACCCCAATGTATATTCGGTTCCGCAGATCAGAGCTGTGAAGATTGAGAAAGCTGGGGAGGAATCAGGGAGTCTGGTAAAGAATTATGAATTTTATCTGGCTATAGAAAAATGTAAAGAGGCATCAGATTTTCTTCGGATTTTACAATTAGCACGACAAAATAAGAGACCTTTTTTTCTGGGGCCACGCGCGTCACAGGGTATGAATATATTTTATATGGGAGAAGTGTTTTTTCAGTCCCAATTCTACCAGCATAATGTTAAACGTTATTTGAATTTAGGGATGTTATTGCCAGACAAAATTAATTATGGAGAATCCAGTTTACATCTGTTTACATCGGAACGGCGTCCTTATAACAAAAAAGAAGGCTGGGATAATTCTTATAAAAGAAAATTCATCAGCTTCATTCAGGCTGGCAGTGTTATTTGTGTAAGAAAAACCATTCGTGAGGTGGGACGGTCCATTTGTAATTCTGAAGACGAGAAAACAATAATTTTTGGAAATTCATTTTTGTATCCGATGGAAGGAGATGCAAGTGATGCATACGAAAAATATTGAGAAATACTGCTGTCGAATAACAACATATTCAACAGTTGCCCTTTCCCCAAGAGGTCAGGCTGGGTATTACGAAGGGATCCATTTTAATCAGGCTGATATTAATAAAGAGGGGGAAGAAAGAAAAATCAGTATCATCTATCCGTTCTACCAGTATGGATGCTATAAGGAGTATAGCCCCGAGCATACACAGTATTATATACCAGGCTCTTCCATAAAAGGTGCTATTGGCTCAAGTGATCTGGGAATAGATGATATGCCAGTGAAGTATAAGGATATCAAATTGAGAAAGCTTTATAAAGTGCAATATGCTTCGGAGACGGGAGAAGCTGCAGAAAATAAGAAGAAGGTTAAATTCGATGAGTTTTTTAAGCAACTGGAAATCGAAATGTTGAATAGGGATGTATCTTTATCTGGTGACGCTTTTTGCAAGGGGGATCCTGAGCTTGTTTTATCAAAGGCTAAGTCGAATACAGAACAAAAATTATTACAGCTTGATAAGAGGCTGAAAGAAATTATTGAAAATGACATTATAGGTACGGAGGGCGACGATACAACTAATACAAAAGGTGTATTATTAGAGGTGAGGGGAAAGATAAAAGAAATGATGTACCAATCTCAAAACTTAGGAAAAAACTCTGCTTTTATATTTTTGGGCGGTTATAAAGGGCTTTTATTATCAAAGGTTTACGGGGATGCGGATCCATTAAATGGAGGTATCTATATTGATCGAGAAAATAATTTACCGCATGGTCTTGTAAAAATTTCATTAGAACGGAGAAGTGATGACTGATCGTCATAAGACTCATTTTTCGCTTAACTATCTGCCTCTTTTGATCCAGCTAAAATGCCATGAAACAGCTTCGCTGCCAGATTATATGGGGTCAACACTTCATGGAATTATGGGGTGGGCGTTACTGCCTCATAAAGATGTATATCAGTATTTATTTGAGAATCGTAGTTTTGGAGGCGCGAAGCAGGATATTATAAATCCTTATATTATTGAACCGCCGGGCTTCCATGGAGTATATAAGGCTGGAGAAGAACTGCGTTTCCAATTTATATTGTTGGGAGATGCCGTGCAGTATTGTGAACCGGTGATAAAAATTCTGGCAGAAACCCGATGGTTTAAGATGGGGGCAGAGAGAAAACTTTTTGAATTGACAGAGATACGACAGGGACAGACCCTTCAACTGATCTGGAAGAACGGTGGGGTGGAATGGAAAAATGCAGTAAGCCAATTAGTGCCAGATACAGCTCAGAAAAATAGTACGTATGGTTCAATCCATTTCCTGACACCATTGAGAATACGACGTAAAGGCAGATTATTATTAACCGTTGATTTTCCAACAATTATTAGAAACATAACGAGAAGGATGAGCGATTTAACAGAGCGATATGGGGGGTATGTGGATTTTGCGGAAATCGAAGCATTGCAGTACCTCTCCGAAATGGTGCAGGAAGTATCGTCTGGAGTATATTTAAATAATATAGACAGATATTCAACCAGAAGAAATATGAAAATGGATTTAAGCGGATTAATGGGAGCTATGACGTTCCAAGGAGAGTTATCAGTATTCACTCCATGGCTGAATGCGGCCTCTGTCTTACATATAGGCAGAAATGTTACATTTGGATGCGGAAAAATTGATGTGGTGTTTGGAAATATAGAATAATCTAAAAAAACTAATAAATTATCGGGTGCGAACGTCAAGTGATCGTGAAAATGCCTGGAGGTTCGCACCTGAAAATGAAGAAATCGGAGATGAAATTTAATTGTTTTATTAGAAATAAAGTGTTAAAATAGAAATATAGACAATTTTTGGTTAGTTTGTGATAGATTGTGTTGCTGAAATTGTGCAGATTTGCTGTCACCACTGATGCAGTGGTGTGGATTGAAATAATATACGTGATGTTCTGCAGCGCTTCCGTAAAATGTCACCACTGATGCAGTGGTGTGGATTGAAATACACAGCCAGAGCATGATGCCTTTAAGTCTTGTGTCACCACTGATGCAGTGGTGTGGATTGAAATTTCATAATCTGTTTCTCCTTGTAAAAGGCATCCGGCGTCACCACTGATGCAGTGGTGTGGATTGAAATTCGGACTAATTTATAGACATATACTTTGCACATTGTCACCACTGATGCAGTGGTGTGGATTGAAATCGTATACCGTCAGATAGTCTGTGGTCTCCTCCAGTGTCACCACTGATGCAGTGGTGTGGATTGAAATAGACCTCATATGTAAGTCTTGCAAAGGCAGGAAGTCACCACTGATGCAGTGGTGTGGATTGAAATAATAATCAGCTGTCTTAGTTCTCCACTACTCATAGTCACCACTGATGCAGTGGTGTGGATTGAAATTTTTTGAGCCTTTAAGGATATGTCGTATTGGTCGTCACCACTGATGCAGTGGTGTGGATTGAAATTTTGCAGTCAGATCCTGATCCTCGATAATGTCCTCGTCACCACTGATGCAGTGGTGTGGATTGAAATCCCTATGGTTTCGTATTTAACGATTCCATGGGATGTCACCACTGATGCAGTGGTGTGGATTGAAATCCTCCACAAAACGGACAAGGTTTTAATTCTTCCGTCACCACTGATGCAGTGGTGTGGATTGAAATGTGGAATTGAAAACGGAGAAGGGACAGCTTTCAGTCACCACTGATGCAGTGGTGTGGATTGAAATATTTCGGCATTTCCGTATCCGTAGGGCGTTGATTGTCACCACTGATGCAGTGGTGTGGATTGAAATCTTAAATGATTATCAGGGCTATTATGATCTCGTCGTCACCACTGATGCAGTGGTGTGGATTGAAATAGGAGGTAGAGGCCGCGATTATTCAGCGGGGCGTCGTCACCACTGATGCAGTGGTGTGGATTGAAATTTTTTTGCAAATTGTGATACGCGGTCGTTTGTATCGTCACCACTGATGCAGTGGTGTGGATTGAAATCAGGAGGTCTTAGAGAAAACACGGACAAATCTAAGTCACCACTGATGCAGTGGTGTGGATTGAAATAACCCGTTGGATGGCGAAGGTGTAAGGGACACGAGTCACCACTGATGCAGTGGTGTGGATTGAAATTTTCTCTCCTGTTGCCATCTCTCTGATATACCGGTGTCACCACTGATGCAGTGGTGTGGATTGAAATAGCATGACCGGACGCGGATCCTGAAGGCTCTGGAAGTCACCACTGATGCAGTGGTGTGGATTGAAATCTTCGGTCATACCGGAAATACTAAGTTTGTTTAAAGTCACCACTGATGCAGTGGTGTGGATTGAAATTTTAGAAACTGGGTTCACAGCAAGTGCTGTTATTGTCTCCACTGATGCAGTGGTGTGGATTGAAATTATCGAAATACGATGTCCATCTAATGCAGTAGCCGTCACCACTGATGCAGTGGTGTGGATTGAAATCTATAACAGGAATGTGATTCTTAAATTCCCACCAGTCACCACTGATGCAGTGGTGTGGATTGAAATTGTGTTTCCCACTACTTCGATTCTGTAACGGCCCCGTCACCACTGATGCAGTGGTGTGGATTGAAATGCTACCTTCCATCTTGTTATATGGTCCTCAACTGTCACCACTGATGCAGTGGTGTGGATTGAAATTACGAATGCCGGGCGCATACCCGGCAGGATTACAAGTCACCACTGATGCAGTGGTGTGGATTGAAATTCTCATTGTTGACAATTTGAATCACCTTCCCTCGAGGCCACCACTGATTCAGTAGCACAAATATATATACTCTTAAATAAGACAGTAGATATAGTCATATATTCTGGCTGTCGTATCAGTGTAAAAAGGAGGTATTTCATGTTCCTTGCCCACATAAGCCAAGATCAAACTCGAGAGCAAACGATCGCTGCCCACTGTCATGGTACAGCACATCTTGCCGGTGATTTTG
>OGZT01001297.1_pt1 | contig 17734 bp, 14 predicted proteins | sample 1576891 | NCBI WGS metagenome assembly OGZT01 (sample SAMEA3541521, study PRJEB24748) | human gut metagenome | biome: human gut; feature: human-associated habitat; material: faeces | place: China | collected 2012 | reverse complement strand
ACACGTGGATCTTTGATCCCGCCACGCAGGATATTACTCAGCTCACGCTGTACTTCTGCATTGACTCTTGTATTCTTAATACTGTTCTTTCTCATGTTATAACTCCTTTTTTATACAGAAAAGTTACTCCTGCAATGTATGACCCCTGCACGAGTAACAATTCTGTCACCTGCTGACAATTACAACACTCTGCAAATGTCGGCATCTTTTATTCTTACTTGCGTTCTGTCTCTACCATCTTGTAGGCTTCAACCTGATCGCCTTCTTTAATGTCATTGTAGTTCTCGAATACGAGACCACACTCATATCCTGTTCTGACTTCCTTCACGTCATCTTTGAAACGCTTCAGAGATGCCAGCGGTCCGTCGAATACAACGATTCCGTCACGGATCAGACGAACAGAACAGTTTCTCTCGAAGATACCGTCAAGCACATACGCACCGGCAATTGTTCCAACTCCTGATGCCTTGAATGTCTGACGTACTTCCGCATGACCGAGAACTTTCTCCTCAAAGACAGGATCAAGCATACCCTTCATGGCTGCCTCTACATCTTCGATAGCATTGTAGATAACTCTGTAAAGTCTTAAGTCAACACCCTCGCGCTCAGCGATATCTTTCGCTGTTGCATCCGGACGAACGTTAAATCCAATGATGATCGCATTTGATGCAGATGCAAGGATAACGTCAGATTCATTGATTGCACCAACACCGCCATGGATGATCTTAACAACAACTTCATCGTTACTCAGCTTCAGAAGACTCTGCTTGATTGCCTCTACAGATCCCTGAACATCAGCCTTAACAACAATATCAAGTTCTTTGAGGTTACCTTCCTGGATCTGGTTGAACAGATCATCCAGAGACATCTTGGACTTCGTCTCTTCCAGAAGTTTTACCTTGTTCTGGGAAATAAATGTCTCTGCAAACGCTCTTGCTTCTTTATCAGACTCACATCCTACGAATACTTCTCCCGCATTCGGAACATCATTCAGACCAAGGATCTCAACCGGCTGGGACGGACCTGCTTCTTTCACGCGTCTTCCCTTGTCATCCATCATCGCTCTTACACGACCATGAGCGCTTCCTGCTGCGATCGCATCTCCTACGTGGAGTGTACCTTTCTGTACAAGAACAGTTGCAACAGATCCCTTACCTTTATCAAGCTCAGCCTCGATCACAAGACCACGTGCGGCACGGTTCGGGTTCGCTTTCAGTTCCATAACCTCTGCTGTCAGAAGGATCATCTCAAGAAGATCCTGGATTCCTTCATGTGTATGCGCTGATACCGGAACAAAGATTGTGCTTCCGCCCCAGTCTTCCGGAATCAGTTCGTATTCTGTCAGTTCCTGTTTTACACGTTCAACATTCGCACTTGGCTTATCGATCTTGTTGATCGCAACAATAATCTCAATTCCTGCTGCTTTCGCATGGTTGATTGCCTCAATTGTCTGTGGCATAACACCGTCATCCGCAGCAACTACAAGGATTGCGATATCTGTAGAGTTTGCTCCACGCATACGCATTGCAGTAAATGCCTCATGTCCCGGTGTGTCGAGGAATGTGATCTTTTCTCCGTTAATCTCAACAACAGATGCACCGATGTGCTGTGTGATACCACCGGCCTCACGACCTGTTACATTACTGTTACGGATTGCATCCAGAAGAGATGTCTTACCATGGTCAACATGACCCATAACACATACAACCGGTGGGCGTTTTACCATAAGGCTTTCGTCTTCTTCATCCTCTTTCAGAAGTTCTTCGATCACATCTACAACTTCTTCTTTCTCACAGAGAACATCGAATTCCATCGCGATCTCTTCTGCTGTCTCATAATCAACTTCCTGATTTACAGTTACGATCTTGCCCTGCATGAAAAGCTTCTTAACAATAACAGAAGGAACGATCTTCATCTTATCAGCAAGCTCTTTAATTGTAAGAACTTCTGGAATCACGATCTGTTTGATCTGCTCTTCCTGCTTCTCTTCCTTCACCTGTGGCTTCTTCACTTCCACTGCCGGTTTCTGCTTCTTGCCTTTTCTTCCTCTTCCTTCGAAAGCTTCATCTCTGTATTCTTTCTTCTTATTATCTCTTTCTTTGTCTTTCGCTTTGTTTCTCTGTGTCTTCTGCTGTTCTACGATCGGTGCAGCGTCACTTCTGTCGTTTCTGCGATTGTCATTTCTTCTGTCAGAGCGCTGTCCCTGTCCACGTCCGTCTCTTCCGTCACGGTTCTCTCTTCCATCACGGTTGTCGCGTCCCTGGAATCCGTCACGTCCACCTCTGTCAGAACGCTGTCCGCGTCCGTCTCTGTCCTGACGTGGTCCTCTGTTTTCGCCTCTGTTCTCTCCATTAGAACGTCTGTCTCCAAATGGTTTCTGTCCCGATCTGTCAGAACGTACCGGTCTTCCCTCACCACTCGGACGGCCTGTTCTTTCTGTTCTTGGTCCCTGCGGTCTCTCAGAACGTGTTCCGTTCTGTGCCGGACGTGCCGGTCTGTCCTCTGCTGCACGAACCGGTCTTTCGCTTCTTGCTGCCGGTTTCTCTGTGCGAGCCGGTTTTCCTTCACCATTCGAACGGCTCTGTCCTGCTGCCGGGCGTTTTCCATCACCGTTTGGACGACCCTGGTTCTGTCCCTGACGTCCCTGTCCCGGACGTTTTCCCTGCAGTCTGCTGCTGTTCTTTGAATTCTGTGGGCGAACTACAAATGCAAGATTTTTCTTCTTTGGAGCACCCTCTTTTTCTGTTGTTTTATCTGCAGCCATCTCAGCATCTTTGCCAGCTGCTTCTCTTCTAATATCTTCTGCCACGTTATCCTCCCTGGTGTTTAAACTCTTTTTATTTTCATTCTGCATCTTCTCATCTGCCATATAAATCTACCTCCTTCAAGCAATCAACGGGGAACCTTTGTCTTCTACTCCCATTCATCAGGTACGGGATTTCAGTTCTTTTAATATTCCTTTTGCAAATCCTTCGTCTAATATCGCCAGAGATGCACGGAATTGTTTTCCCATCGCATGCCCCAAGGTATCTTTATCTCCGTAAACTATCATTGGAACTTTATAAAATTTACACATATCACGGAATTTTTTCTTTGTATTATCTGAAGCGTCTTCTGCAACAACTACAAGGCTTGCTCTTCCGGACTTTGTCTGTCCTTCTGTCATAAATTCACCGCTTGCGCAGCGCCCCGCTTTCGTTGCCAGACTGATCAGAGACAGTACTTTATCTCTAGCCAATCTCATCCATCTCCTTTTCCAGCCGTTCATATACTTCCTGCGGTATTGCCTGCTTAAAGGAACGCTCCAGTCCTCTGTTCTTCACAGCCTGCTCAAAACATGCCTTCTGCGGACAGAGATACGCTCCACGTCCGTTTTTCTTTCCGGTTGTGTCAATGACAAATTCTTCTTCCTCTGTTCTGAGGATCCGAATCAGTTCCTTCTTTGGTTTCATCTCGCCGCAGCCTACACATTTACGCATAGGTACTTTCTTCTTTACTGCCAAACAATTCACTCCCTCAGATCTTACTCTTCGTCTGTCTCAACGAATTCAATCTCATCTGCTCCGTCTTCATCAGCTGCATCTGCCGGAACATCATCGTACTCTTCTTCCTCTTCTCCGACTGTATAGCCTTCTTCTCCGACCATACCCATCTGCTCCATGTAGTTCTCCGGAAGATCTCCACACTCAATTGCCTGTGTCTCACTCTTGATATCGATCTTGTATCCTGTCAGGCGAGCTGCAAGTCTTGCATTCTGGCCTTCTTTACCAATTGCAAGTGAAAGCTGATAATCAGGAACAATAACTCCTGCAATCTTCTCATCCGGATCAGCCATAACAGAAATAACCTTCGCCGGGCTGAGTGCATTCTCAATCAGAAGTGCCGGATTCTCATCCCAGTTAATGATATCAATCTTCTCACCACGAAGCTCTTTTACGACTGCATTTACTCTTGCACCGTTCATACCAACGCAAGCTCCGACCGGATCAACATTCGGATCGTTAGACCATACAGCCATCTTTGTACGGGAACCAGCCTCACGGGCAATGCTCTTGATCTCAACTGTTCCGTCCTTCACCTCTGCAACCTCTGATTCAAACAGACGTTTCACAAGTTCCGGATGTGTACGGGATACAAGGATCTTTGGTCCCTTTGGTGTGTTCTTAACTTCTACGATATAAAGCTTAATACGCTCTGTCGGCTCGAAATGCTCTCCTTTCACCTGTTCGTTCTCTGTAAGGATTGCATCCGCTTTTCCAAGATTCACACTGATATTCTTGCCAATATAACGCTGTACGATACCTGTTACGATATCCTTCTCTTTCTCGAAATACTGATCAAATACAGCCTTGCGCTCTTCTTCTCTGATCTTCTGAAGAATCAGGTTCTTTGCATTCTGTGTTGCAATACGTCCGAATTCCTTGGAATGAAGCTCAACCTGTGCGATATCTCCGATATGAAGTGCCGGATTGATCTTCTCTGCATCTTCAAGGCTGATCTCGATCGCAGGATCAAATACTTCTTCTACAACTTCTCTCTCTGCATATACAGAGTAGTCACATGTATTGCGATCCATAACGATCTTAATGTTATCAGATGTTCCGAAATGGTTCTTACATGCACTTAAAAGTGAATTCTCAATGGCCTCCAACATGACATCCTTGCTGATGTTCTTCTCTTTTTCAAGAATATCCAATGCTTCGAGTAATTCTGTGTTCATTTTTCTTTCCTCCTAAATTAAAAATCCAAAGCCTGACGGATCAAAGCGATTTCTTTTCTGTCAAATGTCTGCTCTGTCTCATCTTCGTATGTGATGGTCACTGTATTCTCATCATAACTCTTTAAAATCCCGACAAACTCTTTCTGTCGGTCGATCGCACGGTATGTGCGGATCTCTACTTCTTCTCCAAGATTTCTCTTGAAATCCTTCTCTTTCTTAAGTGGTCTTCCAAGTCCCGGAGAACTTACTTCAAAGATATAGGAGTCTTCAATATAATCCTTCTCATCAAGGATATCGGAGAATCTCCTGCTGACTGCCTCACAGTCATCCACGGCAATTCCGCCTGGTTTGTCAATATACGCGCGAAGGTACCAGGTACCTCCTTCTTTCACATATTCTACATCTACCAGCTCAAACCCGAGTTCCTCTACGATAGGCTCGAGAAGTGCTTCTGTCTGCTGTTCATAATCTTCTCTTCTGGACACGCTGCGTCAAACTCCTTTTCTTCTATAATATAGTTTGTGATCTGATTCATAAAGAATTTTCCATATCACCAAAGAAGAGTGAACTTTCGTCCACTCTTCTGCCAATTCCTTATGTAACTATATTTACTCTAGCACTTTTCTTTGAGGAAATCAAGGGGTTTTTGCACATTTTCTTACAATACCTTAGAAATCCCCTTAACTTTCTCTTTCTTTACCGTCTCCGCTTCCGGCAAGACTTCTAGCGGCTTTTGGTTCCTGTTCCATCCCGTTTCGCCAGTTTCAGGCGGTTCAGTGAAACTGTCTTTTCTCCATAAGTAATCTTCGTCTCTGTTCCTTCTTCAAAAAGATAAACTTCTTCTAATTCATCCTTCTTCTGAAGCTTAATTCCTCTGACACCGACAGCTGCTTTTTTCTTCTCAGGAACATCCGCAGATAAAAACCTCAGGAAATATCCGTTCTTCGTCTGAAGGACAACATTCTGCTGTTCCGTCACAACCTTCACTGCGACAAGCCTGTCTTCTTCCTGCAGCTTTGTTGCCGCGATCGTGCGCTTGGATACCTGGAACTCACTTCCATCCACACGCTTGATCATTCCCTGTGCTGTTGCAAACAATAATTTTGAATAACGCATCTGCTCTTCTTCACAGATCATAACAATCTGTTCTTCACTGCTTGAATAATTACTTACATTATCAATCGGAATCCCTTTGTCTCTGAACTTTCCATGTGGAAGATCAAGCACCTTCACCTGATGCATCTTGCCTTCATCTGTAAACAGACAGAGTTTTCCAATGTTCATACAATGCACAATGTATTTATTCTCTTTGTCTGCAGCTTCTTTATTCCTCTCATAGACTCCGATATCCACTGTCTTCGCGTAACCAAAGCGATCCATCAGAAAGACGACCTGCTGCTCTTCAATCTTCTTCTCTTCAAAAACAGCTTCTTCTGCATTCTCCACAACGGTACGACGCTTTCTTCCGAATTCTTTTTTATAACTGTCAAGCTCTTCCATGATCACGCCTGCCATAGAATCATAGTTATTTAAAATATCTTCATAGCGGGCAATATTTTCTAATGTCTTCTCATGATCTTTCTGAAGTGCTTCAATCTCCAGACCGATCAGACGATAAAGACGCATCTCCAGAATTGCCGTTGCCTGACGTTCTGTAAAACGGAGCATTGCCGCCATCTTTTTGGAAATCGCAGACTTGAACTTAATGTTTTCCGTCTCACCGTTTACCAGACAGGCACGCGCATCTTTAACAGATTTACTTCCTCGTAAAATCTCAATGATCAGGTCGATCACATCACATGCTTTGATCAGACCTTCCTGAACTTCACTCTTCTCCCGCTCTTTGCCAAGCAAAGTTGTATATTTCCTCGTTGCAAGCTCAAACTGGAAATCCACATGATGTTCTATGATCTGTTTCAGACTTAAAGTCTCCGGTCTGCCATTCGCAACCGCCAGCATATTTACGCCAAATGTATCTTCCAGACGTGTCTTCTTATAAAGCATATTCTTCAGGTTCTCAACATCCGCACCACGCTTCAATTCGATCACGATACGGATTCCTTCTTTTGAAGACTGGTTTGAAATATCAACGATATCTGTCGTCTTCTTGGATTCCACAAGATTGCAAACATCGTTTAAGAACTTTCCGATTCCGGCTCCGATCATCGTGTATGGGATCTCTGTGATCACAAGCTGCTTCTTGCCGCCTTTTAATTCTTCCACTTCCACTTTTCCACGCAGCTTGATCTTCCCCTGTCCGCTCTCATAGATTGCCGGAAGATCATCCTTATTGACCACAATTCCTCCGGTCGGGAAATCCGGTCCTTTGATATATTTCATCAGCTGCTTTGTAGTGATCTTGTCATTCTTCATATATGCCTTGACCGCATCGACCACTTCACAGAGATTATGTGTCGGGATACTTGTCGCCATACCGACTGCAATTCCTTCCGCACCATTGATCAGAAGGTTCGGCACACGCATCGGAAGCACAAGCGGTTCCTTCTCCGTCTCATCAAAGTTCGGACCAAAATCAATAACATTCTTATCCAGATCGGCCAGACATACTTCCTGCGTGAATTTCGTAAGGCGCGCCTCTGTATAACGCATCGCAGCAGCTCCGTCTCCCTCAATGGATCCAAAATTACCGTGCCCGTCAACAAGAACCTGTCCCTTCTTGAAGTCCTGCGCCATTACTACAAGAGAATCGTAGATGGAACTGTCTCCATGCGGATGATATTTACCCATCGTATCTCCGACGATACGTGCACTTTTACGATAAGGCTTATCATAACGGATACCAAGCTCGTACATATCATAAAGTGTACGACGCTGAACCGGCTTGAGACCATCACGGACATCCGGAAGTGCTCTGGCGATAATAACACTCATCGCATAATCAATATAAGATTTCTTCATAAGATCAGAATATTCTGTCCTTATGATCTGTGATTCATTACTCATTCTTCTTCTCCTTAGATATCCAGTTCTGCCTCTGTCGCATTTTCATAGATAAAATTACGACGCGGCGGTACTTCAGTTCCCATCAGCATCTCCGTTACACTCGAAGCCATTCGGGCATCCTCAATCTCTACTCGTTTCAACATACGTCTCTCCGGATCCAGTGTTGTCTCCCAGAGCTGCTCCGCATCCATCTCTCCAAGACCTTTGTAACGCTGAAGTGTGAACGGACCTGTATGTGTCTTTCTATAACGTTCCAGTGCCTTATCATCATACAGATACTCTTCTTCTCCACTCTTTGGCATTGCCTTATAAAGTGGCGGCATCGCAATATACACATGTCCTTCAAAAATAAGCTCCGGCATAAAGCGATAGAATAAGGTGAGCAATAAGGTAGAAATATGTGCACCATCGACATCGGCATCGGCCATGATGATGATCTTATCATATCTCAACTTTGTAATATCAAAGTCATTTCCGTATCCTTCAGAAAATCCGCAGCCAAATGCATTGATCATCGTCTTGATCTCTGCATTGGCAAGTACCTTATCAATACTTGCTTTCTCAACATTTAAGATCTTACCACGGATCGGAAGAATTGCCTGATAATTTCTGTTTCTCGCTGTCTTCGCAGAACCGCCGGCGGAATCTCCCTCGACGATAAAGATCTCACACTTCTTCGGATCTCTGCTCTCACAGTTTGCCAGCTTTCCGTTACTGTCAAAAGAATACTTCTGCTTTGTCAGGAGATTGGTCTTTGCCTTCTCTTCTGTCTTGCGGATCTTCGCAGCTTTCTCCGCACTGGAAAGAACTGTCTTAAGTGTATCCAGATTTCGATCAAAGAAACGAACAATCTCTTCTCCTGTTACCTTGCTGACTGCTTTCGCCGCATCCGGGTTATCCAACTTTGTCTTCGTCTGCCCCTCAAATCTCGGATCCGGGTGCTTAATGGATACAATTGCAGTCATTCCGTTACGGATATCTGCACCGGTAAAATTCGCATCCTTTTCTTTCAGGATTCCTATCTCTCTCGCATACTGATTCATGACAGTTGTAAAGGTTGTCTTAAATCCTGTCAGATGTGTTCCGCCCTCTGCATTATAAATATTATTACAAAATCCAAGTACATTCTCATGAAACTCATTCACATACTGCAGTGTTACCTCTACTTCAATCCCGTCTGCTTCCCCTTTAAAATAAACCGGATCATGAAGTACTTCTTTCTTACGGTTCAGATCCTGGATAAATCCAATGATTCCTTCCGGTTCGTGATAAACGATGTGCTCAACACTTCCCTCTCTCTTATCATCAAACACGATCGTCAGATTCGGATTCAGATACGCAGTCTCATGCAGACGGCTCTTAACCTCTTCCGCTTTGAACTTCGTCTTCTCAAAGATCGTATCATCCGGCAGAAAATTTACCGTTGTTCCCGTCTTTCTCGTCTTTCCGATCTTAGGAAGAAGTCCATCTTCCAGTTCGATCACCGGGATTCCTCTCTCGTACCGGTCATGATGAACAAATCCATCCCTACTGATCTTCACATCCATATAAGTAGAAAGAGCATTTACAACAGAGGAACCTACTCCGTGAAGTCCACCACTTGTCTTATATGCAGAATCATCAAACTTACCACCTGCATGGAGTGTCGTATAAACCAGACGAGCCGCAGATACACCCTTCTGATGCATATCAACCGGAACTCCACGACCGTTATCTGAAACGGTTGCAGATCCGTCTTTTTCCAATGTCACCTGGATCTCACTGCAGAATCCTGCCAGGTGCTCATCTACTGCATTGTCCACGATCTCATAGATCAGATGATTCAGTCCTTTTGTAGAAACACTTCCTATGTACATTCCTGGGCGTTTCCGTACTGCCTCAAGACCTTCCAATACCGCGATACTCCCTGCATCGTATGTATTATTTCCCGCCATTACTCTTTCTCCTTCTTTCTCGAACTCAAACTGTTCTATACAGTCAATCAACAAATATGATATCATTTAACCATCTGATTTTCAACTTCTTTTTCGCTCATATGTTCTGTCAACCTTCTTCTGACAGGAGAGGACTGTAACTGTCCGACAACCGTTTATTCTGTAACTACCCGCTTTAATATCCGTTCCAGTACCTCCATTGCATTCTTCATCTCTTCCACCGTATTTGTCTGCGCCCCTGCTTCGATCAACAGAGACTTTGGCAGCAGATGAAGATTATAACGGTAAGCTTTCAGATAAATATGCCTTGCAAATCCCGGGTAATACTGTTCCGATGCAATCTGCATCTGCAAGGAGAACGCCAGATTATCCTGGATATATGGATTATACAGATAGGCAATATCGCCATTTGTCCGTGTCCTGCTCAATCCATTAAAATACATGATCTTCGCAGTCGGTTTTCCATTCACTTCCGTTACCAGATGTGTGTCCGCATTTACACCATCTCTGTGAAGATCGATTGCAACTTCAATCGTCGGATTCGCTTCCAGAACCGGCCGTACTGCACTTTCTGCATTCTCATATGCCCTGCTGCGGTCAAGTTTCCCATTAATAATATCATACACTCCGCTGTCATGAAGCGTCTCAATCCCATCCGCATTTAATAACTGCGTCAGATATTCCCCAATCCCAACGATGCTTGTAGATGGATCACCCGGTATGGAGTCGGCAAATTCTTCCTGTGAATGCGTATGAAAGATCAAAATTTTCGGACCTCCTGTACTTTGATCTATCTTCATACTCCGGTTTAAAAGATCATCCACATTAAGCTGCTCCGGTCCGATCATTGTAGAACTGTCTATCGTATAAAGATTGCTTGTCAGATATTCAAAATCACGCAGCCGCTCAATAGAAAGATCCATTCCCGGAACCGGCTGCTCTACAGCACTTTCCTGAGTTTCCGGCTCTGCTCCGACCAGTTTCCCCTCTTCATCTACCGCATGTTCATCATTTGCCTGACACTGAAGAATCCATGCGATCGTCTCCTCATCTTCCAATACTTCCGCCGGTTCTTCCTTTCCCCTTTTTTCTGTCTGATCTTCCAGATATCCTGCCAACGGCATCCACACATGAAGTGGGAGCCAGAAGATCTCTTCCCTTTCTGTCCCCTGTTCCTTCTGATAAGAAAAAAGCGGAAGGTACAATTTCTGCGCATAAATCTGACTTTCTTCTAATAAAAATGTTCTCCCCTCTTCCAATGACCGGCCCATCCCAATTCCTAACGGAATACCTGACAGAACCAGAATCACCCCATACCATTTCATACGTCGGATTGTTTTTTTCTTATACACACGCATTGCAGAGTCCTTCCGCTCATTTCTATCATTCTATTCGCTTTCTCCTGCATTTATATCAGAAAAAAGAAGATTCAAGGACGCTGCTATCGTATGACTGATCTGATGAACCATTTCATCCACATCCTTTGGTGTCACAAACATTCCATTTAAATGTGGGGAGATCAATTCTTTTACAAACTCATATTTTTCCGCCGGACTGTAAGAGCGCAAAATCTCTCCTGTACTCCTTAATGCCTGCGACTGCTCCAGTGCAGTGATGAAATTTTCCATCGTATCATTGACGATCGTTGCCGCATCAACAACCGTAGGCACTCCGATCCCAATCACAGGAACCCCCAGAGATTCTTCCGTCATTGCATTCCTGTAATTTCCAACACCGGAACCCGGATGAATTCCTGTATCGGCAATCTGGATCGTCCGGTTCAATCGTCTGCTGTTTCGCGCAGCAAGTGCATCTACTGCAAGGATCAGATCCGGCTTCGTCTCATGGACAATCCCACGGACGATCTCCGCCGTTTCCATCCCCGTCTGTCCCATCACGCCGGGAACAATTGCACTAAGAACAATCAATTGCTCCGTACGCATCGCATATTTTCCGTATTCTTTTACTATATGCCGGTTTACCTCCAGATGATCTGCAACATAAGGGCCAAGCGCATCCGGTGTCACCGCTCTGTTACCGAGCCCGACAAAAAGAATCTTTAATTCTTTTCCATCTTCACAGGAAATTTTATGAAAAATCAATTCCCGGATGCAATCACAGATCCGTTCCTGCAATACCCTGCTATTTTCTTCCACCTCCAATGCTAGATCCGGAGATTCCAGTGTCAGATAAATGCCTGTCGGTTTTCCCATGATCTTCGCTCCATTCTCCGTCTCGATCACCACACGGGTCAGCCGGATCTCATTCTCCTCGTCATACTCTTCCTCCAGAACAACTCCCTGCACTTCTACATTGTCAGATGCAAAACGTTCCTTCTCCTCAAGTGCAAGATCTGTACGCACACTGTAGTTTTTCATCATAGCCTCCCTTTTCTCCGTGTCGATCAGCGGAGTGATTGACACGGGAGTGAACAGTAACCATAATTTGTCTTATTACAGCCTATTTTTAGCATTTTTTTGTAAAATATGTATTGACAGAACACGTTTGTTGGACTAGAATAAATGAGTATGTTTCGATAGAACGTCCGTGTCCGAGTCTATTGAACACATGAATCACATTTGAAAATCATATGATAGAATATTTTGGAGGTGCACACATTGGCTAATATTAAATCTGCAAAGAAAAGAATTTTAGTAACAGAGACAAAAGCTGCTAGAAACAAAGCAATCAAATCTAAGGTTAAAACAGCTGTAAAGAAAGTAGAGACAGCTGTAGCTGAGAAGAATGTAGAGGCTGCTAAGGCTGCTCTTCACACAGCAATCGTTGAGATTTCCAAAGCTGGAAGCAAGGGTGTTTATCACAAGAAAACAGTTTCCAGAAAGATCGCTCGTCTTTCCAAAGCTGTTGACTCTATCGCTTAATTATAAATAGAGAATAGAATTTTCAGGCGCATCTGCTACCGTCATGGCAGATGCGCCTTTTGTTATACGTTCAGAGCCAGGCAGTTCTAAAGATACAGATACGAGCCATGCTCGCATAAGCGAGAAAAAGACCGGCACTTCCAAGTCTTAACCTGAAAGTACCGGTCTTCTATTATCTTATTCTATAATCTCAGACAACTGATTAGTTGTTGATCAGTTTGTCCTCATCACTCCAGCTGTAAAGCTTTCTGATCTCAGCTCCAACCTTCTCTGACTGGTGCTCAGCAGCAAGTTTTCTCATAGCCTTGAAGTGAACCTGTCCACCTGCATCAGACATATCAAGCAGGAAGTCTTTTGCAAATGTACCATCCTGGATATCAGAAAGAACTTTCTTCATAGCTTTCTTTGTCTCAGCTGTAACGATCTTAGGTCCTGTGATATAATCACCGTACTCAGCTGTGTTAGAGATAGAATATCTCATTCCAGCGAATCCTGACTGGTAAATCAGGTCAACGATCAGCTTCATCTCATGGATACACTCAAAGTATGCATTTCTCGGATCATATCCAGCCTCACAAAGAGTCTCGAATCCTGCCTGCATAAGTGCGCAAACACCACCACAAAGTACAGCCTGCTCTCCGAAGAGGTCTGTCTCTGTCTCTGTTCTGAATGTTGTCTCAAGAACTCCGGCTCTTGCTCCACCGATTCCAAGACCATAAGCAAGTGCTCTGTCAAGAGCCTTTCCTGTGTAATCCTGCTCTACAGCTACCAGACAAGGTGTTCCTTTTCCAGCCTGATACTCGCTTCTTACTGTATGTCCTGGTGCCTTAGGTGCGATCATTGTAACATCAACATTCTTTGGCGGTACGATTGTTCCGAAATGGATGTTGAATCCGTGAGCGAACATAAGCATGTTACCCTCTTCAAGGTTTGGCTCGATGTCTTCTTTGTAAAGTTTAGCCTGTTTCTCATCGTTGATCAGAATCATGATGATGTCAGCCTGCTTTGCAGCTTCAGCTGCTGTATATACTTTGAATCCCTGCTCTTCTGCTTTCTTCCAAGAACGGCTTCCCTCGTACAGACCGATGATAACATCACATCCTGACTCTCTTAAGTTCAGTGCATGTGCATGTCCCTGGCTTCCGTATCCAATGATAGCGATCTTCTGTCCTTCGAGAAGAGAAAGGTTACAATCTTCCTGATAATAAATTTTTGCTGCCATTTTGCATTCCTCCTAATTGAATTTAAAATATAGAGTAGAATGCTCCCGATCTCTTCGGGGGTATCCTATATAGTGAAAGGTCTTGCCCTTTACTAGCTTTATCTGTTCCACAAGTTCTCCCTGCGGTTCTCCGATCCTGACCGGATCAGAAAAATGCAACATCCTTGCTGCCTCTGGAAAGTCCGGTAATTCCGGTTCTTGCCAGTTCGAGTATCTCATAATCCTTCAGAAGATTCAGGAAAGCTTCCAGCTTATTCTGTGTACCTGTCAATTCAATGATCAGACAATCTTCTTCCACATCTACGATCTTCGCTCTGAAAATATCTGCAACCGAGATGATCTCACCACGCTGTGCGGCATTCGCACGAAGCTTCACCATGATCAACTCTCTGCAAACGGATTCTTCTGCTTTCAAAGCCTTGATATCCACAACATCCTCCAGCTTACGGAGCTGTTTCTCAATCTGTGATAGGATCTGCTCATCACCGGATGAAACAATTGTAATCCTTGTAAATCTAGGATCTGCTGTCATACCTGCCGTAATACTGTCAATGCTGTATCCACGACGGCTGAAGAGTCCTGAAATTCTGCTCAAAACACCTGAATTGTTATCTACGAGCAGTGAAAATACCTGACTTCTCATATGTATCCTCTCTTTCTCACTTCAGGAAGCGAAAATATTATGACTGACTAAGATGACTGGTTCGCTCCTTCCATGATTTGTATAAAACAGAGTGCGTTCTGTTTTTTACTTACTTAATATTAACAACTAGAACCGGCTTTGTCAACCCTCTTTTTTGAGATTTTTCATCACAGACCAAATTCCTCTGCCAGTTCATTCAAATACATCCAGCGCTCTTCCTTCTCTTCGAGCTGCTCTCTTACCTTCTCCTGCTCTTCCATCAGCTCACGCAGTTTCACTGAATTCGTTGCATTTGCGGCAATCTGACGGTCGAGAGAGGCTATCTTTTCTTCCAGCTTTGCGATCTCCTCATCGATCGTCTCATACTCTCGCTGCTCCTTGAACGAAAACTTCACCTTCTGACGCTGTCCATCCTTCCAGTTCTTTCCCGTCTTCTTCTCCTGCGTCTCCTCTTCTGTGGACTTCTCTGCCGGTTTCATTTCAGACTTTCCTGTGATAACTTTGCTTTCCTCTCCGAATCTGCGTTTCTTCGCCTCTACATAATCCGTGTATCCTCCCTCAAACTGTCGGATCCCGCCGTTTCCGTCCAGTTCAAAGATACGGTCAACTACATTGTCCAGAAAATATCTGTCATGTGATACGGTGATCACGATTCCTGTAAATGAATTCAGATAGTCCTCAAGGATCGTAAGTGTCGGGATATCCAGATTATTTCCGGCCTCGTCAAACAACAGAACATTCGCATTCTCCGCAAGAACACCAAGAAGATAAAGCCTTCTCTTCTCCCCTCCGGAAAGCTTACCAATCGGTGCATACTGCATATCCGGTGTAAATAAGAACCGCTCCAGAAGCTGGCTTGCACTGATCTGTCCGTCCTTTGTCGTCACATACTCCGCAATATCCTTCACATAATCGATCACACGCTGGGAATCATCCATATGCTGTTCTTCCTGTGCGAAATATCCAATCTTGATCGTCTCGCCGATCTCAATCTCCCCTGCATCCGGCTTGAGTACACCTGCAATCATCTTAAGAATCGTAGATTTTCCACAGCCGTTCGGTCCGATAATTCCAAGTCGCTGATTGCGAAGCACAATATAACTGAAATCATCCAGAATCTTCTTCTCCCCAAAACGCTTGCTGACATGATGAAGTTCGATCGTCTTCTTGCCCATTCTTGTCTCTACAGAATCAAGCTCCACCGTCTGATCCGTCACAGGTGCTTTTCCTGCTTTCAACGCTTCCAGACGTTCCAGTCTTGCCTTCTGCTTTGTCGTTCTCGCACGGCATCCACGCTTCGCCCATTCCAGTTCCATCCGAAGAATACTCTGACGCTTTCTCTGACTTGCAAGCTCCATCTCTTCCCTCTGCGCCTTCAATTCAAGGAATCCGGAATAATCCGCATCATATCCATACATCTTCCCATGGCTCAGCTCCAGGATACGGTTCGTCACACGATCAAGGAAATAGCGGTCATGTGTTACCATAAGAACAGTTCCACGGTAAGATCTCAGATAATCTTCCAGCCAGGAAATCATCTCCTGATCCAGATGATTCGTCGGCTCGTCCAAAAGAAGTACGTCAAAGTCTCCTGCAAGTATCTTCGCAAGAACTACGCGTCTCTTCTGTCCCCCGGATAAAGTGTCGATTTTCTGATCCCACTGCGTGATCCCAAGCTCCGTCAGATTACTCTCCACCTGCCAACTCTCCGCATCTGCATCCTGAAGTGCGTAGGAACGGATATCCATACCCTCCGGAAATGTCGGATTCTGCGGAACAAAAGCAATCTTCAGACCATTCTGACGAACAACCTGCCCCTCATCCGGCACTTCCTCTCCTGCAACCACCTTCAAAAGAGTTGATTTTCCGGTTCCGTTAATTCCAACAATCCCGATCTTATCCCCCTGCTGAACCCCAAACGATGCATCATCAAAAATCACTTTCTCCCCATATATTTTAGAAATATGTTCTATATTAATTAAGTTCATTCTTTTCCCTGCTTTCTGTTTTTTCTTGCATTTTTATCAATCACATCGCCATTCCAGTATAACAGATATTTCAGACACTGAAAATCTTAAAAATTTTTAAATTCATATTTGAAAGGGTTGAGAAAACACAGAAAACGTTATAACATAGTGAAATACATGCAATGACATGGTTTTAAATTGAAAGTGAGGTAAATAATATGAGCCCGAAGAATGATTTCTCAGACATTTTCGATGACGATTTTGAAGTTACATATGAAGAAGATCCGGAAATCAATTTTCATACTTCTGAAGATACAAAACAAAGAAACAGACCTGATTCTAACACGGAGACAATCGTTATGAACGCAGACGATTACCGAGATAACTTTAACGATTCCGATGATAGCCAGTTCGAAGAAGTACTGCCTGAATATGACGATGATTATGAAGAGGATGCAGATTACGAGGATGATTATTATGAGGATGATTATAACACTCCCAACAAACGATCAAATCGCAACAATCCTTATAATGATTCATATAATGATCGCGACTACGACAGACGCTCCTCCGGCAGGAAACGTTCCGGTGGCGGAGTAAAACTTGCCGCACCGATCAAAAAAGGCGGAAAGGCATTATCAAGGCTCACAAGCACATTGCTTCAGCAGCTTTCTATTGTGTTAATTCTAGCCACAACAGCATTTGTACTCTACAACTTTTACCGTGCAAGCACACCGTACGGAGATATCCAGGAGGCAATCCAGACGCAGAAGATTTCCCAGACTCTGGCCGCTTACTTATGTGTAGCTGCCCTCTTCCTGTTCTTCGAATTCATCTCCCTTCTCTGGTCAATGACACGCGTCCGCGTACGTGACGGAGTCTCCAGCTGGAGAGAAGATACCGGAAGAGGCCTGTGGTCTTTTATCCTTGTATTTGCGGTTTCCTATGCCGCATTCCTCTTCAGCCCGTTGCTCCCTGATTCACCGGAAGTGGTTTACGGAGTAAAAGGAGCTCTTGATGTATACGGTTCCCTCCACAATGTATTGTTTGGACTGTGTGCAGCCGGAGTCATCTCCTGCCTGATCAAGAAATACAAAAGTTCCAATTAGAATACAATATTCCCTTTACAAAAAGTGCACCCGGCAACGAAATCAATTACGAAATCATTGCCGGATGCACTTTTAAAATTTATGGGCCAGTCTCAAAAAATAGGATGCATTAATCCAAAATGATCAGTGCCATAAACACAAGATCTGTATCCCCTGTATTCGTCAGTCCGTGTCCCATTCCATCCGGTGTAAATGTCATATCTCCTGCCTTTACCGGGCGGATACGTCCATTGTCATCATAATTTCCTTCCCCGCGAAGGATATAATATGTCTCACTCTCGTTGTGATGCTCA
>OGZT01001290.1_pt1 | contig 17829 bp, 15 predicted proteins | sample 1576891 | NCBI WGS metagenome assembly OGZT01 (sample SAMEA3541521, study PRJEB24748) | human gut metagenome | biome: human gut; feature: human-associated habitat; material: faeces | place: China | collected 2012 | reverse complement strand
TAAAACTGGCAATCATCATGACGAAAATCCGTTCTGATTCGCTCTTCAAAATTAATGAAAAATGTGGAGCTTCCCATGACCTACGCAAAAGTGCCGAAGGCCAAGCGGCAGCAGCGGGCAAAGGAGCTGTTGGAGCGGGTGGGGCTGGGGGAGCGCCTGGGCCACATGCCCAACGAGATGTCCGGAGGACAGCGCCAGCGCGTTGCCATTGCCAGGGCGTTGGCCAACCAGCCGCCCCTGATTCTGGCCGACGAGCCAACGGGAAACCTGGATACGGCCTCGTCCATCGAGATTATGGAGCTGTTCAGGGAACTGCACGAAGAGGGGGCCACCGTGGTGGTGGTTACCCACGAGGAGGACATCGCGGCCTTTGCGGACCGGATCATCCGGTTCGGCGACGGACAGCTTTTGAGCGATACGATCAATGATCATCACCGGGAGGAGGGGGAGACATGCTGATTGAAAATATGATGATGGCATTTTCCGCCATCCGTTCCAACAAGATGCGCTCCGCTCTGACCATGCTGGGAACCCTTGTGGGCGTCGTTGGCCATATTGTAAGCCTTTTCGATCATGGCCATGTTGTAGGCCTTGCCGCTGGCCTTGATGGCCTCCACCAGCTTCTCCCAGGTCACGATCTCGGGCCGCACCTCCGAGGGAAGGGTCCCCTCAGGGGCGTTGGCCGGCAGGGCCGTTGCGGCCACGGTAGCCATCTCCGTCACCGGCACGGGCTGGTGGAGATGGGTCTTTGCAGAATAGCTGTCCTCTTTCGCCGCAGCCGGTGCTGCGGGCGAGGGGGTGACAGGTTTCTTTCCCTCAGGCATCTTTATCGTTCCTCCAGACATTTCAGGATGGGCGCATCGGCAAGGTTCTTCTTGCCGGTGGCAGGCACGAGTTCCCAGAACTTTGCCCCGCCCCGGTCAGCCGCTGTGATGAGGCCGACCTGTTCCAGCGCGGAGATGGCCACCAGCGTCCGGCCGGTGTTCTCCTCGCCGAGTTTTGCAAACAGGGGCTGCAGGTCTTCGGCGTGCCAGCGCCGCGCCTGCAGCTCCCGATAAACGGTGATGATATGGCTGCGCTCCGGGGCGATGCTCTCCTTCTGCTCCGGCGTCAGGGGCGTACCCCGGCGCAGCGCCTGCACCAGCGCGGCCTGCTCTGCAGCTGTGTTGCCGAGGCCCGCCGGGTGCAGCTCGATGATGCGGCCCGACAGCTGCGCGCCCCGGGGCGAATCGTAGACCGAAAGGCTGATGGCTGCGTCCACGATGTCGCCCGTCGAGTAAGGCACCTGTTCCGGGTGCATCCCGAACCAGACGGCATAGATGCTGGAACTGCCCTGCCGCAGACGCAGGCGGCAGTGCTTGCCCTCCGAGACGGCGTAGACGCCCTCCACGACAGCCCTTTCCAGCACGAAGACCGGGCTGGGGTTGTCGGCACCGTAGGGTGCCAGCTGGTCGAGGCGGCGGACGCTCTCCACCGTCAGACGGTCGAGGTGGACGGACAGATCGCATTCCAGCGGCGGGGTGCGCAGCACGGGACACTCCCGGGCCGCCCAGTCGTTGAGCCGCTGGCGGAGCGTCTGCAGATCCTCTTCCCGCACCGAGAGGCCCGCTGCCATGGCGTGGCCGCCGAAGCGGAGCAGGATGTCGGCGCAGGAGGCGATGCACTCGTGCAGGTTGAAGCCCTGCACGCTGCGGCCGCTGCCCTTGCCCTCACCATGCTCATCTACCGACACCACGATGACCGGGCGTCCGGTCTTTTCCACAAGGCGGGAGGCCACGATGCCGATGACGCCGGGGTGCCAGTCCCTGCCCCAGAGCAGGATGACCCGGTCTTCGAGGCGTTCCGGTTCAGCGTCCAGCAGTTCCTGCGCGGCTTTGACGATCTCCATCTCCGTCTCCTGCCGCTGGATGTTGATGTCGCTCAGCTTATGCGCCAGTTCGACCGCCCGGTCTTCGTCCTCACAGAGCACCAGCTGCAAAGCGGTGACAGCGCTGTCCATCCGGCCCGCCGCATTGATGCGGGGTGCGATGGCGTAGCTGATGTTCTCTGCCGTCACCGGCTTGCCTGCAAGGCCCACTTCTTCCAAAAGGGCGCAGAAGCCGGGTCTGTCCGTATTTTGCAGCTGGCGCAGACCTGCTTTGACGATGGTGCGGTTCTCCCCTGTCAGGGGCATGACGTCGGCCACGGTGCCAACAGCGGCAAGGTCGCCGCAGTATTCCAGCATCTCTTCCGGCGGGCAGCCATCCAGCGCGGCGCAGAGCTTGAAGGCCACGCCCGCGCCGCACAGGCCCTTGAAGGGGCTGTGGTCGTCGGCACGGCGGGGGTCCACGATGGCCACTGCCTGGGGCAGGGTGTCGTGGGGCAGATGGTGGTCTGTGATGATGAGGTCGATGCCGAGGCTGGCCGCGAATGCGGCTTCCTCTACGGCAGAGATGCCGTTGTCCACCGTGACGATGAGGCGGCAGCCCTTATCGTAAATCGACTGGATGGCGTTCTTCGAGAGGCCGTAGCCGTCGCCCTCCCGGCTGGGCAGCATACACTTGACGGCGGCGCCCATCCCTTTCAGGTGCTGATAGAGAAGGGCCGTGGCGGTCACACCGTCCACGTCGTAGTCGCCGAAGACGACGATGGTCTCCCCTTCGTCGATGGCCCGCAGGATGCGCTCACAGGCTTTGTCCATATCGGTCAGGAGCATGGGGTCGCTCAGCTCTTCTTCGCCCGCCAGAAGGGTCAGCGCCTCGGCGGGGTCGGTGATGCCCCGGGCAGCGAGGATGCCGGCCAGCAGGCCGGCTTCTTTCTGCTGGGCCGCGAGGACAGAGCGGTACTTTTCCTCGCTCCACTCTTCGTCCATGTTCTGGTATTCCAGCTCTTCGGTGTTCTGCTGGGCGATGGCCGCTGTCAGCTCTTTCAGGGCGGCGCGGTCAACGGTCTTGGTGTTCCAGGCCCGGTAGGTCATCGCAATCCCTCCCCGGCCAGACCATCGTTCGCCAGCATCCCCTGCAGAGCAGCGATCTCGCTGGAAACGTCCAGCGCCACGTCCGACAAAAGCTTATCGTAGAGGTTATCATACGCCTGATTCAGGGTGTGCAGGATGCCCGCAATATCCCGGCGGATGGCCTCCGCGTTCTCGCCCTGCTGGCTCTGCACGTCGTTGTAGGTGTGCAGGAGCTTGAGGGTGGTGGGGATATAGTATTCCGCAAAGCGGCGGGCCTTGGGCAGGCTCTCGGGGTGGGCTTCCAGCCAGGCACAGATGGACTCGGTGGTCTTCTGCATATGCTGCAGCTCCTCCACAGCCCGCTCATCCTCCATGAGCTCCTGCTCCTTCTCGAGCACCTGCGCAAAGCGGCGGGTCGTCTCGAGGTTCAGGGGGACTTCTCCGGCCTGTTCCGGCGCTTTTTCCGGTTCGGGCTGGGGCTGATTTTCCTGTGCAGCGCGGTAGTCCTCTGCCGTCAGGTAGAGCTTGTCGTTTTTCTCGTCCAGCCAGGCACTGAGCCAGCCCTTGTGGATGAATTTCCGCAGCGTCTTGAGAGCCTTGGTCTTCTTTTTATGCGTCAGGTCGGCCAGCATGGAGAGGGACAGGCCCTTGTGCCAGTCGAAGCCCTCGGCGGTATCGGCGTAGAGCTCCAGGGTCTTGGCGGCCTTCATACGGGACGCGCCCGCTGCGGTCAGCCAGCCGAACACAGCGGTCACAGCGGCAGAGCACCACCCCGTCACCGCGATAGCACCCAGTGCGAGATCACCGATGGCACTGAGGAACGTATCCGTGGTTTCGGCGATCACGCCGCCGGACGTGAACGCCCCCGCCGTGCCGAAGCAGGCGATGGCCGTGATGCCGAAGAGGACGGCGAAGGTGATGCCGGTCGCCAGCATGGCGACGCCTGCGCTGTGGCGCTTTTTCGCGCTGGTGCGGATATTCTCGATGGCCGTCGGTTCCGGCTTCTTCGCAAAGAAATTGCGCGCCCAGCCCGGCATCCCGCTGGCGCCGGCGCTGCTTCTGGCCTCCCCGGCCCGCTTCTGGTACTCCTGTTTTCCGGCCTGAAAGGCCCGGCCTGCCTCCGAGATGCCATAACCGGCGGCATTCACCGCGGCGCGGCCCACATCCCACACACGGTCGCCGATCTCCTCGCCCCGGCCCTCAAAGCCGTGGCGGAAGGAGTCGGACATGGTGTCGCCCAGCTCGCGGAGCTGGCGTTCCAGCTCCTGCTGCACCTTACGGCCTTCGCTGTCCTTCGCCGTGCGGTTAAAATCGTCTTCACGATCAGTCATTCAACTTCTCACCCTTCTGCCGGGCTGTACCGGCTGATGATGGCGCGGGCCACCCGCAGGCCATCGACGGCGGCACTCATGATGCCGCCCGCATATCCGGCACCCTCGCCGCAGGGATACAATCCTGCCAGCTGGGCGCATTCAAAATTTTCTTCCCGTTTCAGCCGCACCGGGCTGCTGGTACGGGTCTCGAGGCCGGTCAGAATGGCCTCGGGGGCGGTGTAACCCGCAATTTTCCGCTCGTAAGCCCGCAGACCGGCCCGCAGGGTGTCGGCCAGTTCGGTCGGCAGCAGCGCGCCGAGGTCCGCAGCGACGACGCCCCGGTCATAGGTGGGCTGGACGCGGCCAATGTTCAGCTGGCCCCTGCCCTCCAAAAAGCTCTGGATGTTCTCCGCCGGGGCAGCATACTCTCCGCCGGGACGGCCTGCCGCATAGGCCCGGGCTTCCAGCTCCCGCTGGAAGGCGATGGCCTTCCGGGGGTCATTGCCGAAGTCTTCACCGCCCACGCTGACCACCACGGCCGCGTTGGCATTCCTGCCGCTGCGGGCGTGGTAGCTCATGCCGTTGGTCACGACGCGGCCCTTTTCGCTGGCCGAAGCCACCACCTGGCCGCCCGGACACATACAAAACGTATAAACGCACCGTTTTTCAACGTGCTGCGAAAGCTGATATTCGCCGCGCGGCAGGGCCGGATGGCCCGCCGCCTCGTGGTAGAGGCTCTTTTCGATCTCCGATTGGAGATGCTCTGCCCGGAAGCCGACGCTGAAGGGCTTACACTCCAGCACGAGGCCGCTGTCCATCAGCATCCCAAAGGTGTCGCGGGCCGAGTGGCCCACCGCGAACACCAGCGCCTCACAGGGGAAGGCACCGTCCGTGGTCTGGATGCCGACGAGCTGGCCGTCCCGCTGCTCGAAGCCGGTGAGGGCTGTGTTGAAGTGGACTTCGCCCCCCAGCGACTCGATCTCTTTTCGGATCGAAGTGATGACGCCCCGCAGCAGGTCGGTGCCGACATGGGGCTTCTGCTGCCAGGCGATCTCCTTGGGCGCGCCGTGCTCGAGGAACACTTCGGTCACGAAGCCGCAGAGCTCGTCGCCGATGCGGGTGGTGAGCTTACCGTCCGAGAAGGTGCCGGCGCCGCCCTCGCCGAACTGGATGTTGGCGTTCTCGTCCAGCTCACCGGTGGCGGAGAAATGCTCCACGGCCTTGACCCGCTCGTCCAGCGCAGGGCCGCGTTCCAGCACGATGGGCCGGTAGCCCTGACGGGCCAGCAGCAGCGCCGCAAAGAGGCCCGCCGGGCCGAGGCCGCAGACCACAGGCCGGTGCGTCAGCGGCAGAGTGCCGTTCTGCACCGAGAGATCGGTCTTGCCCCGGACGGTGACGCTGCGGGAAGCACCCGCACAGGCGGCCTCTTCCCCCTCCTCTTTCAGGGTCACGGCCACGGTGTACACCAGCTTGGGCTGGCCGTGGCGGGCGTCCACCGAGAGCCGGGCGATGCCCAGATGGCTCACCTTTCCCCGGGGGATGCGGGCGAGGCGGAGGGCTTTTTCGTAGGCCTGCGGCTCCCCGGCGGAGAGGGGCAGGCGAATATCATGGATCAGGATCATATACTCAGTTACTTTCTATCTTGCACTGCACCACATAGCTGCCCAGCGCAAAAATTTTGTCGTTGGCCGGCACATAGAGGCGGCAGGCGATGTTCTGCTGGCCGATGGCGACATAGAAGTCGTCGGCGTCGATCTCAATGACCACCTGTTCCGGATTCAGTGCTTCCAGCGAACCGGCCGGGCCGCAGAGGGTGACGTTCATCAGCCGCTCCGTCTCCACGGTCAGGGTGTAGGTGGAGGGCAGGTTGATGACCTGCACACAGCTGGCGGGCAGGTTCATGGTCTTGGTTTCCAGACGGGAGCTGTCGAAGCTGACCGTGATGGTGGAGATGTTGTCCAGCAGACGGATGCCGCTGGGCAGTTCGATGGGCATTTCGTACACCTTATCCAGTGCAAAGGTGGAAAGGTCGATGGTACCCACCGACAGGGTGGACAGACGGTCGATCTGGGACTCCGGGCCGGCCACATTGAGGGTCTTCTTGCTCAGGGAGTAGACCAGCACCGAGGGGTCAAAGTCGCGGGGCGCGTTGATAAAGCTGACTTCCACCGGCAGGGTAGCCAGCTTATACACCTGCAGCGTGACCTCGACGCTGTCCGTTTCCAGAGTAGTATACTCAAATTTCACCTCTCCGCCGCTGCGGGTGTAAAAACGCAGGCCGGTGTCCAGAGTGACGGGGCTGGTCAGCTCGCCGCTGTAGGTCACCTCGGCGGTGCAGGTCTCTACCTTGCTCAGCTCGGTGCTGGGGCCGGAGAGAGTCACCGTCTCCTTCGAAATGTCGGTGCCGTAGAGGATATAGCCGTCTGCTATCTTCAGGTAATTCGTCGTCACCTGGATGGGCAGGGTCTTTTCTTCCACCACATCGAACACCACGTCCACGGTGTTGTCGCCGTCGATGGAGACGGACACACCGGTGAGCAGGGTGCTCTGGCTCCGCACCTGAAGGCGCAGGCTCTTTTCGCCGCTGTCGCGGACGCTGGACCAGTCGGGGTAGACGACAAAGTCGTTGGCCGACAGGCTGCCGATGGTGTAGCCGTCGCCGGAAAGCTTCAGGTTGACCGTTTTTTCCTCTGCATTGACGATGCTCAGGCCCCGGGAAGTGTAGGCAGCCGAATCATAGCTGAAGTCCACCGGAACATTATAGATGGTGGTGGTGGTGCCGGGCTGCACGACGATGGTGACAGCCATCCACGCGATGACTGCACCCAGCAAAGAAAGCAGGAGCCGGATGCGGCGGTCGTTCAGCAGGTTGCGCTTGGGGGGTACGGCAGGCTTGCCGTTGTTCTGCTCAGTGCTCATTGCTGCTCATCCTCCTCCTTGTTGTTCACCCAGTTCAGCAGGCGCTTGCCCCGGGCCTTCCAGCCCTCGGCAGCGCTCTTCTCGCTGGCGGTCTCCTTGGGTATCATCTCATCCACCAGCCGGGTGTAAAGGGTCTGACGGTCAAAGTGGCGCATGAGCACACCGTTTTTCGCCATCGAGATGATGCCCGTCTCCTCGCTGACCACGATGGCGATGGCATCGGAGTTCTCGGCGATGCCGAGGCAGGCGCGGTGGCGGGTACCCATGTCTTTGCCCAGGTCCAGGTTGTTGGAAAGGGGCAGCACACAGCCTGCCGCCTTGATGCGGCCATTCTCGATGATGGCTGCGCCGTCGTGGAGGGGGGTACCCTCGTAGAAGATGGTACCCAGCACCTCGAGGTTGACTGCACTGTTCACGGGCGTGCCGGTGCGGACGATCTCAGAAAGGTTGGTGTTCCGTTCCAGCACGATGAGCGCGCCGGTCTTGGTCTCCGAAAAGCGCTCTGCCGCGTCGCAGATGGCGATGATGGCGCTGCGCCACGCGCCCTTGAGGCTGGTGTCGTTGTAGCGGTTTTTATTGAAGAAGCGATAGGCCCACTGGTCGGTCTGGCCCATCCGCTCCAGCGCACGCCGTATCTCGGGCTGGAACAGCACCACCAGCGTCAGCAGACCGACTTGCAGCAGCGAGTTGAGCAGCCAGGTGACGGTGCGCATATTCAGGATGTTGGCCACCAGATAGACCGCCAGCACGATGAGCGCGCCTTTGGCCAGCTGGCCGGCGCGGGTGCGGTTGACGATGCCCAGCAGCTGGTAGATGAGGAACGCGATGATGAGGATGTCCAGCAGGTCTACCAGCTTGAAGGTCTGGAAATTTGCTACGATAGAGTTCAGAGTCATGGGTCACATTCTCCCGTTCACACTGCTTCGATGAGGGCGACGGCATGGGCCGCGATGCCCAGCCCCTCGCCGGTAAAGCCCAGATGCTCCTCGGTGGTGGCTTTGACGCTCACGGCGTCCACCGGCATCCCGAAAGCCTCGGCCAGCTTTGCCCGCATGGCCGGGATGTGGGGGGCCAGCTTCGGGCGCTGGCAGAGGATGGTGGCGTCGATGTTCTCGATGCGCCAGCCGTGCTCGGTCATGATCTCTGCCACACGGCGGGCCAGCAGGAGGCTGTCGGCCCCGGCGTACTCTTCCGCCGTATCGGGGAAATGCTGGCCGATGTCGCCCAGCGCCGCTGCGCCCAGCACGGCATCCATGACCGCATGGGCCAGCACGTCGGCGTCCGAGTGGCCCAGCAGACCCTTTTCATACGGCACTTCCACGCCGCCCAGGATGAGCTTGCGGCCCTCCACCAGACGGTGGACGTCGTAACCATGACCAATGCGCATTTTCTTTCCTCCGTTCCCGGCCCGAGGCAGATCCTCCCGGGTGGTTATCTTGATGTTTGCGTAGTCGCCCCGGACCAGCTCCACCGGACGGCCCGTCAGCTCGAACAGGCTGCAGTCGTCGGTGACGAGGCGGGCGCTGGCCTCGTCCAGTTCATCCAGCGCCTCCAGATAGGCGGCCCGATCGAAGCACTGGGGCGTCTGCACCGCATAAAGGGTGCTGCGATCGGGGGTGTTCTCCACCATGCAGCCTTCCGGCACAGTCTTGCCGTCGCCGCCCTTCGCCTGCTTGATGGTGTCCTTCACCGGCACCGCCGGGGCGGCGGCACCGCAGCGGGCAGCGGCCGCTATCGTGTCGGCGATAACGCTCTGGCTCACGAAGGGCCGGGCCGCGTCGTGGACCGCCACCAATTTGCCGTGGGCAGCAGCCACGCCGCTGCGGGCGCTCTCGGCGCGGGTCGAGCCGCCCTTCACCAGCCGCACCGGCTTTTTGCAGCAGGCAGCGGCCCGCTGGGCATTCTCACCGGACGCGCCGGTCACGATCACCAGCTCGTCCACCTCCGGACACTCGTCAAAGGCCCGGACGCTCCGCTCCAGGACGGTCTCACCGCCCAGATCGAAGCTCAGTTTATCAAATCCCATCCGGGTGGAAGAACCAGCCGCCACCAGGACTGCCGTCACACGATGTTCCAATTTCTTACACCTGCCCCATTTTATTCCTGCCCTGCGCCGCACTGCACAGAGCGTATTATTATTCATTGAATATTATAGCGTATCCACCCACAAACTGCAACAGCCCTCGCCCATCAAAAATGCCCCCGTGCAACACTTTTGGCGCTGTACGGGGGCATAAATTTTTTATGAAATTTCTGCGTTATGCGAGGATGGGCTCGATGGCAGCGGCCAGCGCATCCTTCTGAGCCTGAGCCTCGGCCAGGTCTTTGCCCAGAGTGGTGAAGTAGGTCTTGATCTTCGGCTCAGTGCCGGAGGGACGGACGACCACGGTAGCGCCGTTGTCCAGAGTGTAGATGAGGACGTTTGCGGCGGGCAGACCGGTCTCTTCGGGCTTCTTGTAGTCGGTGACCTTGACCACCTTGTGGCCGGCCAGCTCGGTGAGGGGCTCGTCACGCAGCTTCTGCATGATGGAAGCCATCTTCTCCATGCCGGTCAGGCCGGGGAACTCGAAGCTGTCCACCTTGTTCAGGTAGCGGCCATACTCCTTGTAGATCTCTTCCAGACGCTCCTTGATGGAGGAACCGATGCTGCGGTAGTAAGCGGCCATCTCGCAGATGAGCATGGAGCCGATGACAGCATCCTTGTCACGGACATAGGGGCCGGCCAGATAGCCGTAGCTCTCCTCGAAGCCGAAGATGAAGCGGTCCACTTCACCGGCAGCTTCCAGATTTGCGATCTGGTCGCCGATCCACTTGAAGCCGGTCAGCACGCTGCGCATCTCCACGCCGTAGTGGGCGGCGATGGCATCGGCCAGCGGGGTGGAGACGATGGACTTGACGGCGACGGGATTTTTTGGCATGGTCCCCTTCTCGATGCGGCCTGCGCAGATGTAATCCAGCAGCAGAGCGCCCATCTCGTTGCCGGAGACCAGCTCATAGCTGCCGTCCGGACACTTCATGGCGATACCCACGCGGTCGGCGTCGGGGTCGGTGGCCAGCATCAGGTCGGCGCCGGTCTTGGTGGCGAGGTCGAGGCCCAGCTTCAGAGCCTCGAAGATCTCGGGGTTGGGGTAGGAGCAGGTGGTGAAGTAGCCGTTGGGATACTCCTGCTCCGGCACGACGGTGATGTCGGTGACGCCCATGTCGTTCAGGACGTGGGTGACCGGCACCAGACCGGAACCGTTCAGCGGGCTGTAGACCAGCTTCAGGCCGGCGGTCTTGCACAGGCCCGGGCGCACCTGACGTGCCTCAATGGCGGCGTAGAGGGCGTTCTTGCAGTCGTCGCCCACAAAGCGGATGAGGCCCTGCTCGACGCCTTCGGCAAAGGAGATGTACTTTGCGCCGGTCAGGACATCGGTCTTCTGGATCTCGTCGTAGACGATGGCGGCGGCGTCATCGGTCATCTGGCAGCCGTCGGGGCCGTAGGCCTTGTAGCCGTTGTACTTGGCGGGGTTATGAGAAGCGGTGACCATGATGCCCGCATTGCACTCATAGTAACGGGTGGCAAAGCTCAGGGCCGGGACAGGCATCAGAGCATCATAAATGCGCACCTTGATGCCGTTTGCGGCCAGAACGCCGGCGGCAGTTTTGGCAAAGACGTCGCTCTTCAGGCGGCTGTCGTAGCTGATGGCTACGGTCTGATTGCCGCCCTGGGTCTTGACCCAGTTTGCCAGGCCCTGGGTGGCCTGACGCACGACGTAGATGTTCATGCGGTTGGTGCCAGCGCCCAGCACGCCGCGCAGGCCGGCGGTGCCGAACTTCAGTGCAACGGCAAAGCGGTCCTTGATCTCGTCGTCGTTTCCCTCGACCTTGGCCAGCTCCGGCTTCAGATCTGCGTCCTCCAGATCCGCTGCCAGCCAGCGCTTATACTCATCCTGATACATATTGCACACCTTACCTTTATAATTTTTGACCATAATGGACAAATTCATCCAAGTCTACTTATAATATAAGCTTTTATACGCTTTGTGTCAATTCAGGATTATGTACCAAGTTTGCCCCCTCAAAACCAGCAAATGCCACAAATCGTGTAGGCTTTCCGCCCTCCTGCTGCCCATTTGCAGCCGTGCAGGGCCAGTACACCTGCCCTGCATCGTCCAGTACATCCAGCCAGTGGCCCAGCCCTACTCCATTTTCGCACAGATACCGCATCAGGGACATCAGCCGCCCGAAGTCGCCCACCGGGCAGATGACCTGCTCCGTGACACACTCTTCTCCCTGCTGTTGCCGCACTGCCAGTACAACTCCCTCTTCCTCTACGCTTGCGCTGTAGTACAGCGTGTGTGCAAGCTGAAAGCCTTCGATCCTGGAATAGGGCCTGGTGTAACAGCAGTACTCTTTCGCAACCATAAGATTCTTCCTCCAATCGCAGATCGCCCGCGTTTCGTTGACATCTCACATGCCCTTTAATATAATAGATTCAAACAGAAAATTGTGTCGAACTTGGGCATCTGCGCCCTGTCTTTCCCATTTCTTAGTCAGTTCTTAGCCGACCATTCCATGTCTTTTGTCTGTTATTTCAGAAGAAATCTCGAAGAATCGCCAAAATTTCGTCATTCCCTTTTATGGATGGTCTCTGCCGCCCCATCGGGCAGAAAGGAGCGCCCATGTACGCAGTCCTCAAGAGCTTCGGCCTCAAGGGCCTCAACGGCTTCCCCGTGGAAGTCGAGGCCGACATCTCGGGCGGGATGCCCGCCCTCTCCATCGTCGGCCTGCCGGACTCCGCCGTCCGGGAGAGCGGCGACCGCGTCCACGCAGCCCTGAAAAATCTGGGCTTCAAGTGGCCTGACCGCCGCATCACCATCAACCTCGCTCCCGCCGACGTCCGCAAGACCGGCCCGGTGTATGACCTGCCCCTGCTGCTGGCGGTGCTGGCCGCTTCCGGGCAGCTGGAGCCGCCGCCGAAGGACACGGCCTTTCTGGGGGAGCTGGCACTGGACGGCAGTCTCCGCCCGGTGTCCGGCGTCCTGCCCATGGCGCTGGAAGCTGCCGCCGGCGGTGTGCGGGCGCTCTATGTCCCCGCCGAGAACGCTGCCGAAGCCGCTGAAGCCTGCGGCAGCGAGATGCAGGTCTACCCTGCCGCAACGGCCCGTCAGGTCGTGGATGCACTGCGGGGCGTCCAGCCCATCCTGCCTACGATGCCTGTCCCCTTCGACCCTGCCGATGCGTGGAACCATGTTCCCGATTTCGCCGACGTCTGCGGCCAGCCGCTGGCCCGCCGGGCGATGGTCATCGCAGCTGCGGGCGGACACAACGTCCTGCTCGTCGGTGCTCCCGGCACCGGCAAATCCATGCTGGCCCGCCGCCTGCCCGGCATCCTGCCGCCCCTGACCCGGGAAGAAGCTGTGGAGACGACGAAAATTTACTCCATCGCCGGGCAGATGCCCGCAGGCCGGGGCCTCGTGACGGCACGGCCTTTCCGCAGCCCCCACCACTCGGCCAGTTCGGCTGCGCTGGCGGGCGGCGGGGCGCAGTTCCGCCCCGGCGAGTGCAGTCTGGCCAACTGCGGCGTCCTCTTCCTCGACGAACTGCCCGAGTTCTCCCGCGAGAGCCTCGAAGTGCTGCGCCAGCCCCTCGAGGACGGCTGCATCACGGTCAGCCGGGCCGCCGGAAGCGCCACTTATCCCAGCCGTTTCCAGCTCGTTGCCGCCATGAACCCCTGCAAATGCGGCTACTACGGCCACCCTACCCGAGCCTGCACCTGTTCGCCCAGCGCGGTGCGGCAGTACCGCAGCCGGGTGTCCGGCCCGCTGCTGGACCGCATCGACCTCTGCGTCGAGATGGACCCGGTGGCCTTCGATGAACTGCATGGCGCTGCCCCTTCCGAGAGCAGCGCCGAGCTGCGGAAACAGGTCCTTGCCGCCCGTGCCATCCAGGCCCAGCGGTACGCTGCTCCCGGCTACGAGGATGTGCGCTGCAACGCCCAGCTCACCGCCGGGCAGGTGCGGCGCATCTGCCGGATGACCCCCGCCGCTGAACAGCTCCTGCGGGCCTCCTACGAGACGCTGGGCCTTTCGGCCCGCGCCCACGACCGCATCCTCCGGGTGGCCCGCACCATTGCCGACCTCTCCGGCAAGCGCCTCCTCGACGAGGATTCGCTGCTCGAGGCTCTGCAATACCGTGCGCAGGAAAAGGTCGATCTGACGTTCTGATACAGACAAAAATCCCCCGGCTGGACCGGGGGATTTTTTGCGTTATAAAACTTTTAGAATCTTCTCCACGCATCGGGCAGGAAGAGCACCAGCATCGGGAAAATTTCCAGACGACCGGCCAGCATATCGAAGATGAGCACCAGCTTTGCAAAGTTGGAGTAGGCCCCGAAGTTCATCATGGGACCCACCTGATTGAGGCCGGGGCCGATGTTGTTCAGGGTGGCGGCGATGGAGGTGAAGTTCGTCACCATGTCAAAGCCGTCCAGACTGACAAGCATGAAACTCGCCGCAAAGATGAAGATGTAGGCCGCCAGAAAGACGTTGGTGGTGCGGATGGTCTCATGATTGACCAGCTTGCCGTCCATCCGGACGGGGGCCACCACCTGCGGGTGGAGAGCCTGCTTCAGCTCCTTGCCCAGCGTCTTTCCCATCAGGAGGAAGCGGCTCACCTTGATGCCGCCGCCAGTGCTGCCCGCACAGGCACCCACGAACATCAGCAGCACCAGCACCTCTTTTGCCAGCGTGGGCCAGAGGTCGAAATCACAGCTGGAAAAGCCGGTGGTGGTAATGATGGAGCCGACCTGGAAGGCCGCATGGCGCAGCGCCTCACCGAAGGTGCCGTAGAGGCTGCGGATGTTCACCGTGATGACGGCCACCGCCGCCAGAATGATGGCAAAATAGGCGCGGACTTCCTCGCTGGACGCTGCGCGGCGGAACCGGCGCAGCAGCAGCAGGAAATACGCGTTGAAGTTGACGCCGAAGAGGATCATAAAGACGGTCACGACCCACTGGATGTAGGGCGAGAAGCTGGCAAAGCTGTCGTTCTTGAAGCCGAAGCCGCCAGTACCCGCCGTGCCAAAGGCCGTGAGTAGGGAGTCGAACACATTCATTCCGCCCGCCAGCAGGAAGCAGAACTCCACCACCGTGAGCGCGAAATAGATGCCGTACAGGATCTTGGCCGTAGACTGCACCTTCGGCACCAGCTTGTCCACCTGCGGGCCGGGGCTTTCCGCCTTCATCAGGTTGACGTGGGAGCCGCCGGTCAGGGGCAGCAGGGAGAGCAGGAACACCAGAACGCCCATGCCGCCGATCCAATGAGTGAAGCTGCGCCAGAACAGGATGCCGTTGGGCAGGCCCTCCACACCGGGCAGGATGCTGGCACCGGTAGTGGTGAAGCCCGAAACGGTCTCAAACATGGCGTCCACGGGATTCGGGATGCAGCCGGTGAGGACGAACGGCACTGCGCCCATGATACTGATGGTGATCCAGCTCAGGGCGGTGGCCGCAAAGCCCTCCCGCATATAGAACACCTTGCTGCGGGGCTTGATGGTCCGCAGGGCAAAGCCCAGCGCCCCACTGATGGCCGCCGTCAGCAGGAACACGCCCATGACGGCCCACTCGGCGTAGATGAGGCTCGTCACCGCCGGGAGCAGCAGCAGTGTACCCTCTATCATCAGGATGTAGCCCAGCAGACGAAAGACGATCGCATAATTCATACGTTCTGTCCCCCGTTACTCTTCCACGATGTCCCGCAGGTCATGCAGGCCGTGTTCCAGCGTGACGACGATGACGTTGTCGCCCACCTGGATCTGGTCGCCGCCGCGGGGGATGAGGATGTTGTCGCCGCGGGTGATGCAGCAGAGCAGCAGATTCTTTTTCAGATGCAGCTGGCTCAGCGGCACGCCGGTGGCCCGGCTCTCCTCATGGACCGTGAATTCCAGCGCTTCCACGCGGTCGTCGAGGATGCGGTAAAGGGTCTTGATGTTGTTGCCGGCCTCGTTCTGCAGGGCGCGGACGTACTGCACGATGTAGTCGCAGGTCATGTACTTGGGGTAGACGATGCTGCCCAAATCGAGCCCGGCCAGAATATCGTCGAACTCGAGGCGGTTGATCTTCGTGACCAGCTTGCCCCTGGAGTGCTTTTTCGCAAACAGGGTCAGCAGCACGTTTTCTTCGTCGATGTTGGTCAGAGCCACAAAGGCTTCGGTGGATTCCAGACCTTCCGAGAGCAGGAAGTCGCGGTTGGAGCCGTCCTCGTTCAGTATCTGTGCCTCAGGCAGGGACTCGGCCAGAACATTGCAGCGGGCCGGGTCCCGCTCGACGATGCGGACGCGGACGTGATTTTCCAGCAGCTCCTGACTCAGATAATAGGCGATGGCACCGCCGCCCACGATGAGGGCGTTGCGCACCGGCCGCACCGGCATATTGATACGCTGGAAGAACTCGTGGGCCTTCTCCTGCGTGGCGAGGAAGGTGACCTGGTCGCCGTTCTGCAGCACAAAGTTACCGTTGGGGATGATGACCCCGCCGTCACGCTCCACCGCGCAGACCAGAATGTCGCTCTTGAGGCGGGCGGGGATCTCATAGATGGCCACGCCGTCCAGCCCCTGCTGTTCGGTCAGCGCAAACTTGATGAGCCGCACACGTCCGCCCGCGAAGGTATCGATCTTGCTTGCGCCCGGGAACCGCAGCAGGTGGGAGATTTCCTTGGCCGCTGCCATTTCGGGGTTGATGATGGCCGAGATGCCGATCTGCTTCTTGATAAAGTCCAGCTCATGGCTGTAAGACGGGTTGCGCACGCGGGCGATGGCGTGGCAGTGGCCCGCCTTTTTGGCGAACATGCAGCACAGCAGGTTCAGCTCGTCCGAGCCGGTGACTGCAATGAACACGTCCGCTTCCTCCACGCCCGCCTCGGACAGGGTGGTGATGGACGAGCCGTTGCCGAGAATGCTCATCACATCGTAGGATTCCCCGATATGCTCCACACGGGCCTTGTTCGTGTCGATAACCGTCACGTTGTGACCCTCTTCACTGAGCTGCCGCGCCAGCGCTGTGCCGACCTTGCCGCCGCCCACCAAAACGATCTTCATAGAATAACCCTTTCTCTTCTCCTGCGCCGTCTGGGCGCTATTGAATAGATTATACCACATCTCGGGCAAAACATCTACTCAAACCGGGATTATCCGTCGAAACGTGCTTTTTCGTTGTTAATTATCCGTGCTTTACAGCTTTGCCTCCGTGTCAGGGTGGTAGGCAGCCACATCTTCCAGCCGACAGTCCAGAATGCGGCAGAGCTGGTCGAGGGTGTAGGTGCTGACATTCCCGTTTTTGCGCAGTCTGTCCAACTGGCCGGTGCTGATTTTGTATTCTTTGATAAGTTTATACTGCGAGATGCCTTTTTTCTTCATCGTCTCCCAAAGCGGTTCAAACGAAATCATACGAAATACCATCCAATCTTACCATTATGTAATTGAATGGTAAGGGAGGACTCGCATATTGACAATTGCCCGTAAACGGGCTATAATTTTGTCAAAAAAAGGCTTTGGAAAGAGGATTTTATGAAGCTTTCAAAAATTATCAGTCTACTGCTGGTGCCGCTGCTCCTGTTTACGCTGGCACTGCCTGCCTATGCGGATGGCGGCAGCGAATCGTATCTCATCTATTTTGAGACGGGTGGCGGCACCGGCGTCCCCATCATCGCCAGCACCAACCTCGACGGCAAGCTCACCTCCCTGCCCAGCCCCGTCATGGGCGGCTACACCTTCGAGGGCTGGTACACCGACGAGCTGGACGGTGACCGCATCACGACCAGCACCGAGTTCACCTCGGACGGCACCATCTACGCCCACTGGCGCCCCATCGCAAAGAGCGGTTCCTCCTCTGCGTCCAAGCCCTCGACGAACACGCCGACGGCGGCGCAGGAGGACGAAGGCTTCTCCTTTCGAGCATCTCTTCTGTCTTCAGACAGGAATTGGCGTAGGCGTCATTGCTTTCATCATGGGACGTTTTGTAGAACGCAAGAAATGGATGAAAGACGATAATTAAAATTTCTCTTTGAAAGGAGTTTTCTTATGATTGTCATTGATAAGCTTTGCTATCATTCCAGACTCAGATATGAAAACGCCGGTGAGAAGTTTGCCTTTGCAATAATTACACTTTGTATTTGTGTAATGAGTCGTTCGATTGCAGTGGCAGGTATCGTATTAGCAGTTACAGGGGTTCTTACCGTTAAAAAAGGTGGAGTCCCTGTTTCTCGTTATTTACGTTTTCTCACTGCCCCGATTATTTTTTTATTACTCAGCACCATTGCCATTATGTTTCATCTAAGCCGTACTCCCATGGATATGTTTGCTGTTCCTGTGGGAAGCTGGTACATTACCACCAGCTACTCCTCTTTCTTTTATGCGGTGCAGCTTATTTTTACGGCATTAGGAGCTGTTTCCTGCCTGTATTTTTTATCCTTTACTACGCCGATGCCGGATATTTTGCAGGTTCTTGAGAAGCTCCACTGCCCCAAATTATTGATGGAGCTCATGCTTTTAATTTATCGTTTTATTTTCGTGCTTTTGGATACGGCTTCTGCGCTTTCCACTTCTCAGAACTGCCGTCTTGGAAACCGCAACAATGGCGGAGATGCCCTTGCCGTAGCCCGAATGTTGGCGGAAAAGGAATA
>OGZT01001287.1_pt1 | contig 17922 bp, 11 predicted proteins | sample 1576891 | NCBI WGS metagenome assembly OGZT01 (sample SAMEA3541521, study PRJEB24748) | human gut metagenome | biome: human gut; feature: human-associated habitat; material: faeces | place: China | collected 2012 | reverse complement strand
CAAGTATTTGCATTACAAATGGTGATTTTTGTGATATGCCACCTATGGCCAGTACCTCGTCTATTTCTATTCCATTATTAATAAAGTGCTCCATAATGGTTCTTGAGCCAAATGCTGTAGCCTCCACCAATGCTCTGAACAGCATAGGAGCTGTTACTCCCAAAGTCAATCCTGTAATAGATCCTGTCAAACTCTGGTCTGCATATGGAGTTCTGCGCCCATTCAACCAATCGGTCGCTAAAAGAGAACTGTCTTGTACACTTATTTTTTCAGCTTCAGTTGTCAATTGAGGTAAAATATTGTCACTCATTTGCTTGACTACATTATCTCTGGTTGCAGTATCCGGAATGGAATCGTCCAATAATTTAGTTGTCCACTCCAGGATGCTTTTATACCAGGCATATACATCACCGAATGCCGACTGCCCGGCTTCTAGACCTATCATACCGGGTAAAACAGATCCGTCGACCTGTCCGCAGATTCCTTCTATCAGTTTATCTCCTAATATCTCATGTGGCACTACCATGATGTCACAAGTAGATGTTCCCATTACCCTCACAAACTGTTTGGGTTTTATGTTGGCACCTACCGCACCTACATGGCAATCTATTGCACCTACTGCTACCACTACATTCGTTGATAATCCAAAACGTTCAGCCCATTCGGGGGTCAGCGTTCCTACTTTTTTGTCCGCAGGGTGTGTTTCTGTGTACAGATGTCCTCTATACCCTTTAAGCAAAGGAGAAAGGTTAATCAAGAACTCCTCGTCTGGTAATCCGTTCCATGACTTATGCCACATGGCTTTGTGTCCTGCGGCGCATCTGCTTCTGATTGCTGTTTCGGGCTTCGTATTACCTGTTATCAAAGCCGGAATCCAATCTGTATGTTCCATCCACGAGTAGGCTACTTCTCTTACCTTTTCATCGTTTCGCAATACATGGATTACTTTCGACCATACCCATTCGGAGGAATATATTCCTCCTTCGTATGCTGTATAATCTGTCTTCCAGCTCTTAGCTAGATTATTTATCTCTTCGGCTTCTTTAATGGCTGTATGATCTTTCCAGAGGATAAACATGGCATTCGGATTGTTCTCAAATCCATCCAACAATGCCAGAGGAGTACCACTTTTGTCTACTAGGACCGGCGTACTGCCTGTCATAGCAAAAGCAATTCCCACAACCTGCTCTGCGACTCCCTTTGGAGAACTTGAGATGGCCTCCTTTATTGCAGATCCCAGGGTATCGATATAGTCTAAAGGGTGTTGCCTGTATTGATTTAATTGAGCATTACAATACAATCCTTCTCGCCATCGGGGATAATACTGAACAGAATTCCCTAGTTCTTTCCCAGTAATAGCATCTACGACCAATGCCCTGCAAGAGTCTGTTCCGTAATCAACTCCTATTACTACCTTGTTTATATACATTGGTGTTTTTTTAGATTTAGTCAATCCGATAGCCTCTTTGTCAGGCTATCGGATTGACATTTAGTGTATAATTAGTTAAACAGGGTTGTCAGATCATACCCTTCTGGCACTATGGCCATGAAGCTAATATTATAGAATTTAGCCCATTGTGTATTGTTCGGCCCGGCCGATACTGTGATTTTTATTTCGTTATTTTCATCCGGAAGTATGTTTTCAATGATAGCTACATTAGATGTATTTTTTGTTGTTACCAAAACGCGAGTTTCTTCTGTCTGACCTTTTATAGTGTATTGTGTCTCAGCTCCGGCATCAGCTATTGAAGCATACATCACAAATGTGTATTTGAGCCTGCTATTAAGGTTAAAAAGAGACATTGATGCGGATTCCACCTTTATTCCATCATTAAAAAAGAAGTCTTGTATAACCTCGGAGGGAAACCCTAATGTATTGGTTAAATTGGTACGTGTTAAAGACCCAAAATTTTCATTGATACGAATACCATAATCAAATTCATAGTCTTTTATGTCCAAAAGTGAAGTTAATGACTTGTCCGCTACTTTGAACGTATTGAAAGGAGATGAAGACTCTATTGTTCCAAAATCTAAAAAGATTGGATTGACAAAAGGATAAGCTTTCATTGTTCTCAAGTCAGCAAAATATTTCAGTTTACCATCTTCCGATTCTATCTTAATGGTTGTTTGGCCAACCTCAATCCCCTGTATTGTTACAGAGTGATCTGCATTGGTTACAATTTTTGCCACAGTAGGGTCAGCAATACTCCAAGTGAATTTTCCTTTAGCAGTTTCTTCACTGTCAAAAATAGGATGTATCGTTATTTTATTTTCTTCTTCAGTTTTTACCGTGATGGAAGTTTCCGATATGCGCACATATTTTGTTGGAAACTCAGGCATATCGTTTTCATTGCTACATGCACTCATTATAAGTAAAAGAATGGCAATTGGTATAATATGTTTAATAAGTTTCATATCTTTTTTGTTTAAATAATTAGATAATCAAAATTAATATCCCGGAGCTTGTCTCAACAAGTGGTTTATTTCAAGTTGTGCCTGAGGTACGGGCCAAATGTACATTTTATTATAAAATTTGCGAGTTCTGCAAAGTTTACGTACATAATATGCATCAGGATTGTTAGAATCGTCACTTTTTACAGATCCAGAGAAGTTCATACCATAGTAAGGTCTATTCAGTTCTTCATCTGCTGCTTTCCAACGACGAAGATCATTGAAACGAATACCTTCACAATTGAATTCTATGCGTCTTTCTTTTTTTATCAACTCTCTAATTTCGGTCTGAGTTCCTGATGTCACTTTTGGTATACCAGCTCTATCTCTCACCTCGTTTATATATTTCAATATATCCGAATTTCCAGGATCGCATTCATTCAACGCTTCTGCATAGCTTAGATATGCTTCTGCCAAACGGTAGATGATTCCTGGTTGGTAAATGTGTTTGTCTGTTTGAGGATTTGTTTCCAAATTAATTCTTTTCCTGACATTATAGCCATTTTGAGGAGCATCAAATGATTTTGCAGTATCTGGTCCTCCTTGCAGGAAGTTTACTTTTCTATTGGCAACACCCAGCCAAGCTTCGTTGTAAATAACCGAAACATAGAAACGTGGTTCTCTATTACAATACATATTGTATGTACCAGAAAAAGTTACTCGTCCGGCTTTTTTATCCGTACCATAAGCTCCTAACCATTTAGTGTTTCTGATATCATCGGCAGCCGAAAAACCTGATTCGGAATAAGAAGACAGTGGATTTATTATAGGCTTATTGTTACTGTCATAGCCCAATATTGGGCTCGTTCCATCTTTCATATAAAATGCATCCACAAGTTCTTGAGTAACACCCATACCAGCATTTCCTTTTATACCCAAAGGTAAATGATGAGATTGGAAACGTTTCATATCTAGATAAAAACCTCCGGTTTGTTGATATGTTCTACCAATAATTATTTCAGTATTTCCTTCTGTAAACTTCTTCAACGATAGATTATAGTAAGACATGAAAGGATCTATACTTCCATCCGCATTGTATTCTTTATATAATTCATATCCATTTTTGTGAGCCAAGTCAATCAGTTCTTTATGAGCATCGGCTGCTCGTTTCCATTTAGCAGGGTCTGCATTAGGTTTGAACAAACTTTCTCCATTACCATTTTTCCAATCTTTAAAGTCTGGATTTCCATTGAATAACGGACTAGCTGCGAAAAGCAGCATGCGTGCTCTGGCGGCATAACACATTGCGGCTGTGGCGCGTCCCCAATCGCTAGACTCTTCATAAACAGCAGGTAAATGTTTTGCTACTTCAACGAATTCGGCATCTACCCAATCTACGATATCATCGTAAGGCACTTGAGGAACCATCAGCTCCGACGCCGGAGCATCTACCTGTTCTATCACTCCTGGTTTGAAAGGGAAAGGACCATATATCTCAAGCATCAAAGAATAATAATAAGCTATAAGAAAACGAGCCTCATATTTCATTCGTGTTGCATATTCTGCAGTCATACCCTGAGTTTCGTTTGGCTTAACATTTTCTATAAAGATCAATGCACTGCGTATTCTTTTGGGATACTCAATCCAATAAGCAGGACTCCAGCCTGAAAGCGGATTCCAGTTCCCTTGTGTATATACATATGAGTTTTTCCAACCAAATGGTTGCCACTCTGCCGGTATGGTCATATCATCTCCCATAACATTCCAGCCTTCTCTAGTGAAATATCCCCACAAAGGGTCGGGCATTCCTGAATATACTCCAGCCAACCAATCTTCAGTTCTTGTTTTGTCTTCAAAAACCATTTCCAATGTCAACTGATCATCTGGCATTTTATCTAGATAATCACTACATCCGGTTGTAGACCCAAGTATCAGACCGGAGATTATGAATATTAAATATTTTATATTTTTCATGTTTTTTGTTTTTTTTAATTACAAAATTCTATCGGAAATTAATGCTAAGTCCGAATGATACAGATTTATTCATAGGATATCTTACACCGTTTTTTGCATCTAATTCTGGATCCCACAATTTGAAATCAGAAAATGTAAATAAGTTGGAGCCTCTGGCAAAAAAGCGCATATTTTCCAAGCCTGCAGCATTTATCCATTTTTTAGGTAACGAGTAACCAAATTCTAAGGATTTCATACGCAAGAAACTCATATTTCTAAGCCACCATGTAGAGGACTGTTCGTTGTTGGAGTGAGAGCCAAAATAAAGTCTTGGCCAAAAAACGTCCTGTCTTTGATTTTCTTCAGTCCACCGATCATCAACATTTGTTAGTATATTTCCTGCGGCACCAACACCTGATGCAGGTAACCAGTTTTCGCCTCCAAGTACTTGATAGCTTCGACCAACTCCTTGAAAGAAAAAGCCTAAATCGAAATCTTTATATTTAATGTTGGCTCCAAAACCATATACAATTTCAGGATTGAAAGTACCTCCAATTGCAGTTTGGTCCATAGCATCAATAACACCATCTCCATTCACATCTTTATACTTGATGTCACCAGGGCGTACATCCGAAAAAGTATGTGTAGGAATTGAACTTATAAGATTTCCTGCGGCATCAAAATCATCACTTGTAAAAAGACCATCATCTACCAATCCAAATATCTGTCCTACAGGGTGACCGGTACGAGCTCTGTTAGTTCCTTTAAGTAGTTCCGCTTCGTCGCGCTCTGTAATTTTATTACGTGCATAAGTAAAGTTTGCCAAAGCCGATATATACCAGTCTTCCGATATTTTTTTATTCACATTCAGCGACATCTCCACACCTTTGTTTGTCACTTTCCCATAGTTTGCATACGGAGCTGTCGCAAAACCGGCAGAGCTTGGAAGAGTGGTACGTTGCATGAATATATCTTTTCGATTATCTTTAAAGAAATCTATAGTATAGCTTACAGCATTATTAAATAATCCTAGGTCTATACCAAGATTCATCTTGGTTGAAGTCTCCCATGTCAGATTTGGCGAACCAATATTTCCTTCAAGTCTTCCCAGTCTCCAGAAATTACTCTCTGTTCCAAATGTATATCCATCAGTAGTATCTATAGTTGAAAGATAAGCAAATCTGTTTGTCCAGATGTTAGCCCCCAGTATACTGTTTCCTACTAATCCTATTGATCCTCTGATTTTCAAGTTTGAGATAGTACTTGACAACCCTTCCATAAATTTTTCTTGCGATACAATCCATCCTAACGATCCTGAAGGGAAAAATCCATAGCGATTTCCTTTTGCAAAGTTTTCAGACCCGTTGTACCCAAAGTTAAATTCGGCAACATAGCGTGTATCGTAGGTATATGAAAAACGTCCTGCCAACCCTTGTGTTCGGTATGGTAATTTATCCCAATCGTAAGTTCCTCTCTGAAGTTCTCTTTGATTGTATAGCAACATAGAATTTACAGCATGCTTGCCGGCAAATGTTCTTTCATAATTTAGGTTCAATTCAAAATAAGTACTCAATTCTCCCCATTCCGCACTTTTGTCGAATCCTAAAAACTGCTGTCCATCACTCAAATGTTCAATTATTAGATTTCCGTCAGCATCTCTTCCTTTCGATATTCTACTATATTCTGGGTTTTTGGATCTGACAATACTAGCACCCGAATATCTGTCGAACGAGAATGTTCCTTTTACTTTCAATCCTTTGGTTAAGAAAGATAGATCTTGTTCCAAAGATGCCATTGATTCTAGATTTGTTCTGTTGTATGTTTCGTATCCTCGTTGAGTAGCAAACGCCCAAGGATTTTCTTTTGCATACACTTTGGGAATGTTACCTGTCGAATAAATAGGCGGATGTTCGTATGGAGGAATCTGCATTGCTTTTTGAAAAATACCAAAGTTACTTTGATCAATTCCTGGTGGAGAATTTCGTGTCAATAAATTTCCTCCCAAATTAAAACGAAGTAATGTGGTTTTTGTAAGATTTATATCAACATTCGATCGAACATTATAGCGTCTTACCTTCAACGATGAATCCCAAGCTTGAGATTTATCTCTGTCAATGATACCGTCTTCATTGTATAAACCTAATGTAACAGCATAACGTAGTATGTCGCTACCACCATTTACATCTAGGCTGGCGGTAGTACTTTCAGCGTAATCTTTAGTTATTACGTCCCACCAATTTATATCGGGGAAAAGCTCAGGGTCTGTGTTGTTCCTATAATTTTCGAGCGTAGCATCACTATACTTTGCCGGCATGCCCGGATACATATCAGCATAGGCCTCGTTCAATATTTCCAAGTACTTTACAGAACCTACATATTTGGGAATTTTGGTTGGTTTGGTATATATTCGCTCTACTTTAGCACTAACTTTAGGAGCTCCTATCTTACCTCGTTTAGTAGTAATCATTATTACTCCATTGGCTCCACGTACGCCATATACAGCACTAGCAGCAGCATCTTTCAATACCGAAAAAGATTCAATCTCGTTTGGATCCATGTCATTCATCGAACGTTCTATACCATCTATCAAAACCAATGGTTTATTATTTCCGGTAAAAGTGCTCATACCACGTATCCAAAAATCCGAATCGTTCATTGCAGGATTACCTGTACGTTGTACAGCTATTACTCCGGCCAATTTACCAGCCAAACTACTCGTTACTGAACGTGTAGGCGATGACATTAGCAGATCGGGCTCGATGGTTGAAATAGAGCCTACTACCGAAGCTTTCTTTTGCGAGCCAAAACCAACAACAACTATTTCGTCTAAAAGTTCCACATTTTCTTCTAGAGCAATGTCAACTACATTCTTTCGTCCAACTTCTACTACAGCTTCTTTAAAACCTAAGTAGGTAAATTTAAGAGAAGGGCTGTTTGTTGTTAACTTCAAGGTGTAAGACCCATTCTGATCGGTTAACACTCCATTCGTTGTTCCTACTTCTGTCACTGTAACCCCTATTAACAATTCTCCATTTGCGTCACTAACACGTCCTGTTACCTGCTTAGCTGGTACTTTATTGGATTGTGCTAAAGCAAAAGTAAGATTAAGGAAACAAGACATCACAAGGAGGAAAATCCTTCCTTTTTTCATCAATTTAATGTTTCTCATAATTAAATATTAAATTTGCGATACCAACAAAACTAAAAAAAAATACAATTATCTTATTTTGCTGGCTATCAGTTAAATACAATTGATATCAAGAATAGAGTTTAGACACAACTAAACTCTATTCCTTTTTTATTATTTATACAAAGCCCCATATGCCTCGCATGCTCTAAAATCGGCTCCTTCGTTATCCATACCAAATGCTCCCCAGCTCGATGGACGGAAGACGTTTTTTTCCTCTACATTGTGCATATTCACAGGGATTCTGAGTAGTGCTGCCAACGAGATCAGGTCGGCTCCGATATGTCCGTAGCTTATTGCTCCATGATTTGCACCCCAATAATTCATTACTGAGTACACATCTTTAAACCTACCTTCACCTGTTGTTCTTGGAACAAAGAAAGTTGACGGCCATGTCTTATCGGTACGTTTGTCGATTATGTCAAATACATTTTCAGGGAATGTTGCTGTCCATCCTTCAGCGATCTGGAGAACAGGACCAACACCTTTCACTAAGTTCAGACGACACATCGTAACCGGCATATCGGCTTTAGAAAGTAGTTTTGAAGAATATCCTCCTCCTCTAAAGTATTCAAGTGAAGATGGGCCCCATTGAGTATTTTTCAACATAGCGTCAACTTCTTTCTCTTCTATTTCCCAGAATGGTTTCATAGCTGCTTGACCATCTTTGGTTTGTTCTCCTGTAGCATCCAGAGTACATGCTCCCGAGTTGATCAGATGGATAGCTCCATCCGCTAGTCTGCCTTTGGGCTTCCAGCCCGTTACTCGCTCAATTGCTTGTGGCGACCAATAGGTACGTACATCTGCAAAGATTTGAGCGGTGTTGGTCAATAGGTTGCCGAATAGCATAGATACAGCATTCAAGTGATCATTTTCTGTGGCAAAAGTGAAAGGTGCACGAATACCGTTCCAGTCGAATGATGTATTTAGCATAGCCTCTGCAAAGTCTCCGTTAGGAAGAAAGTCTGTCCATTGGCGTTGTCCTTGAAATCCTCCTGCAATGGCATTATGGCCCATAGCCTCTTCGCCGAATCCCATCTCGCCAAGTTTGTCGCTACCTTGCATCAAGTCACGCATTATCATAAACATCTTAGTCACATATTCCCAATCGCTGTCTTTTTGTTCGCGACTTCTTTTTATATGTTCAGGGTTATGATCAGGCAATTCGTTAGGCATACAGTTTTTCTTAACCCAGGCTATTGCTTTTGTATATTCATCTTTGTCATATATTTCTTGTTCGATACGACGGATTATTTCCGAACTGTCCACATACTCAGTACGCATACCCAGGTATTCTTGCAAAAAGTCTGCATCTACTATAGAGCCCGCAATACCCATACATACAGAACCGATAGCCAGGTAAGATTTTCCACGCATCAAAGCCACAGCCAGTCCTGCACGAGCGAATCGAAGGAGTTTCTCTTGTACATCGTCAGGAATTACCGTATCACCTATGTCTTGTACATCGCGTCCATAGATACCAAATGCAGGAAGTCCTTTCTGATTGTGTGCAGCAAGTACTGCGGCCAAATATACTGCTCCTGGCCGTTCTGTTCCATTAAACCCCCAAACAGCTTTTGGGATAGTTGGGTTCATATCCATGGTTTCTGATCCGTAGCACCAACATGGTGTCACAGAAAGGGAAAGACCTACATTTTCTTTCTCAAATTTATCGGCACACATTGCCGCTTCTTTTACGCCTCCTATTGTGGTATCGGCAATCACACATTGCACAGGGCTGCCATCAGGATAACGTAAATTTTTACTATAAAATTCAGCTACATTTTTTGCCAAATTCATTGTAGTTTCTTCCAGCGATTCGCGGATACCACGCCTACGTCCGTCGATAATAGGACGGATGCCAATTTTTGGATAATTTGTTTGTTTCATGATTTATCTAATTAAGATTATTGTTTCTCTAAGGTTAATGTGTTGAAGTGGAATTGTGCTCCACGTTCAGTTCTTTTCACTTTTATAGAAATCGAGTTAGTGTGTCTAGTCAGAGTAAATGTACCAAGATCCACATCATCCATTTTTACACTCTCTTTGCTATATACATCTTCCATTGGTTTGATCGGTTTTTGGCGATTCCAGACCTCAAATGATCCACTTTCTGGAGTTTTGAAATAAGTCAATTTGATTTTGTACACCCCTTCAGGAATTTCGTCGAGCATGATACGGAACATACCTTCGTTAAATACTTCTGCTACTGAACGATCGCCTCTGAAATCCAATCTCATTCCATCACCCAACGAAAAATTCATTAACTGAGGGAAGAATACGTGTTTAGTAGGGTAATATACCGTGCGTAGTTCTTCTGTTGGTTTTAGCGAAGATGTTGCAGGTTTAGATCCATAGTAAAATGCTATAGAAGTATAGTCTACAGGAAATTTATTACCTTCAGGTCCATGTTCGATAGTTACATTCAGATGTTCATTGAATACCACTTTGTCTGTCAAAAATAGGCGGTAACCTCCTGTACGAGCCATCGGTAGAGAATAGTCCAATGAGCCATGTATAGGCAGACTAACTCCTCTGTCCCAGCGGTCTAATAGAGCGTACCATCCACCATTGTAGTAGTCTTCCGATCCCGTACCATACTTTCTTATTTTGCCATCGATGGTGGTTATGTCATCCCCTTCAAAGAACAATGTCATCCCCGGTTGTGTAGCCTGAGCTATGTGGGTAATTCCAACATAGTGTCCTTTGTCTTCTACATCAATCAGTAGATATGGTTTTCCTTCTTTTGGATCAAGTTCTCTTCTCCAACTGGTGTATAGTTTACCTTCTGTTGCAGGATTTTGAGCTTCTTTAGTGTAATATACTTTAGCTTTTACTTCTACTTTTGACTGCACAACTCCGTTTCTTTTTTCATACACCAGACTCATATCCGCTTTTTTCTGATAAGGCATAGGTAGATATGAATAGTTGACACCTTGATGCGAACCTAACAAGATGCTTCTCATTGACGGTTTGCCGTATGCATAGCCGAAGTAATCGGCTGCAGGGCTGTAGATAGCAGGAGTGCTGTCTTCATCCCATTGAGCTTTTAATATTATGTCTTTGTAAGTGCCTTCAAGTGATGTTCCAAAGTCCAGTTCAAATCCGGCTATACGTCCTCCTTCATTCATTTGGAAAAATGGGATAGTTTCGCCCGGAGCTATGAAAAACTGTTTTATTTCGGTCTGTACATTTGTTCTGTCCAGACACGTTAAAGGATTAACTTGACGATTCCAAAATTCAGCGGCTTTATTGAGTGCTTCTTTTTGGTCAGTATTCCAGTTCTTGTTGAATGATTCAACTTTAGTATCTTGAGGATAAGGACGACATTGTATTTGGTGAAACATTATTTTTTCTCCACAGAAAACAATTTTACATGATTTGGAAAATTGGATAGGCACATAACAATAGTATCCTCCAACTTCGTTACCACATACAGGATTAATAAACGGAAATTCTTTACCCGAAAACAGATCGATAAACGGCATTTTGATACGAGGAGTTTTTTCTCCATCAATATAGAATTCGATAAGATCGTTAGTTGGTGTCGGAGTCCAGATACGATTGATTACTCCTGGACCTTTGAAATCTGCAAGCACAAGTCTATTTATTCCTTCCTTACGAATGAAGGAATAAGTACCATCGAAGCCATCATCATTGCCTCCTGTGCGGTCATAACTTGATTCTTGCTCAATGATACCTTCACGATATTGAGGTAATAAAGTTGGGTTGTAAAGATGCTCAAGCTCTTGTATCAACGTTATCGTTTTTGTCGATTGTTTATTTTCACCTCTCTTTTGAGAATAGACAGGAAGGATTAATAAACTACATACAACAAATAAAAGTAGTTTTTTCATGATTTATAAATTTCTATAAATGAGTTATTTAAAAGAATTTGTGATATCTTCAATGGATACACCCAATAATTTCTCTGAAATATTATTCAGATCAGCAGGCTCTCCTACAAAATGGAATACATTGTGGGTATGTATTTGTGATTCGTCAGGTTTTATGAATGCAGCGGGAGAGCTGCTTTCTATCTCCAGAAATGGCCCCATTATGCTACCATCTTCCAATGGACCGTCATTATAGGCATTCATTGCATCGCCTATAAACGGATTTTTAGTTGGATTCCATTCGCCATTCAGATAGGTTGCATCTTTTTCGATGTCAAATGTTGTGATGGTCAGTCGTTTCGAATCCGGATCGTAATTTCCGGCTATGCCTTTGGTACGTTGTCCATTCAATCCTAATTTACCTCTGTGTTTCCCATCAGTCTTGAAATAGATAGTGTTACCTTTTGTATTCAATCTGTTTGCTGGTATTTCGCCGAAATAATCGCTTGTTACAATCTTGCCAAGCTCTTTTTCTTCGCCTTCGTTGAATGGTATTATAGTTACAGCATTGGGGGCGGGAACAAACATATCAAGCATCCAGGTGCAAATAGTTCCTGTTTCTTTAGTCCATTCAAAGTCGCCTTTGTTCGTTATAGTGTTTTTTGTACTGTATGCTACCGACCTAATATTTTCATTTAAATTGATACCTAATAATGATTTTATATTCTCGGAATTTAATAGTGCGATAGAACGGTCAACATCTAATTTGAATTGAATACCAAGATAGTTTCGGACTTCCATTTCTTTTTTCATTTCAACCTTTCGGGTGGATGCCGAAACTAAGTCCCATGCTTCTGTATCAATCGGTTTTGGCGTGTGCCAATTGTCATATACCTGCTCTTCGCCTTTTTCGAAATACACCGAAAATTGTCCACCTTCGGGACCTAACCAAAAACGGTTTTCGCCACCAAAGCCGTTCATATGCTTGTCCGGTGTTTCGAATTCAAAGGCTTTATAGCCTATGAATCCCATGCTTTTTCCCGATAACCCTTCGGCTGTGCTTGTAAATACCTTTGCTTGGTATTTAGGCGATACTATTACTTGAGCATCTTCGTTGTCTCCTTTTAGAATTATCAAGCTATCTTTAGTTGACAAAAAATCAAGATCATAGCCGAACGTTCCTTTTTCATAAGTTTCCATTGTTGTTTTTTTTGAGGTATTGGTCCCACAGCTCAATAGCAATGCAGATCCAAGAACTGCGGATATAAGTAGATTCGTTTTTTTCATCGTTTTTCATTCTTAATTCACATCCAAATCTTTCCACGATGGTAATGTCGGAAATTTAGCATGTGGTTCTGTTTGATACCAGAATACAGTTGATGATATGTCTGATTTTTGAGGTAAATAGCGTCCGCCGGCTCCCCATCCTAAATCTTGAATGGTAACTTTCAGATCTTTATCGAAGCGTACTGGGTCGGTGATATGCCATCTGTACAATCCAAAACGTTGTTGTGAACGATAGGTACCGTCAGGACGAATAACTTGATGCAATCCGGCATAAGGTGTGCAAAATTCGATATATTTACCTCCTCTGTCGAAGTTGTACGAGCCACAGAAATAATCTTCAGCCCCTGTTGTACAGATTGTAGGAAACTTGGTATCGCCATCCATGAAGAATTTCAATTCACCTTCACCCCACCAACCATTGTTGTGTACACCGCAAGCCATGTAAGTTCCCACATAATGTCCCTTGCCTTTGATGCCGTCTACCATTGTGAAATCAGATGATTCGTTGTAGTGAGTACGACGAAATTGAGCATGGAAGTAAGCCGCATCATTCGGCACATCAGTCAAAGCATAATTTATTTGATAATAGAGATTCATTCCATCATCTGGATTTATATTTTCCATTGTTATTCTACATTTTTTACGAAATGGCATTGTCCAATAGCAGTTGAAAGCACTGCCTGGATTGACACATACTGCCAATGAATTGAGTGGTGCGTATTCGTTCCAACCCATTCCAAAGAAATCTCCAACTGGACATTCTACAGAAGGATCTTTTTCATCATCCCAATAAATGCGAATAATAGAAAAACGCCAATTACCAGTAGGGGTCATCCAGATATGTTGAATTGCCCCAGGTCCTTCGATTTCGGCTAAAGTGAATGTTTCTCCTGAAGCAATTTTTATATAAGGATTTACCTTCCATGTTTGCCCCAGATCACGTGAAGCATGGTCTGAATTGGCAACATTGCGCCTATCACCTTTCATGTAAGGGTCAGCCATTCCGCCTTTACCTTTTTCACCTGTATAATTTTCAGGACTTATAGAGCGGGTTTTTGCATTGGACAACATATAAAGATTACCCATATTAGAGTCCAAACCATTGTATCCTGATTGTCCGAAGGAAATAGTAGGAATCACAAGACTAAAAATTAATAATAGTTTTTTCATAAATGATTTCGTGGGAATAAATTATAAATTATTTTAGTTAGAATTAGACACCTGTTCTGTATCCTTTAATTCCATAATACGCAATGAATATGAAGCAGATGAGTGGCACAGAAAATCCGATAGCCATATTATCTTCGCCAACAACACCCATTAAGATTGCAGATGGTGCACCTCCAGCTACAGCCATTGTAAGAAATGAAGCTCCTTTCTTAGTATTCTCTCCTAAACCAGACAAGCCTAATGCATATATTGTAGGAAACATGATAGACATAAAGAAGAAACTGACACATAAAGCAATCATTGATACCTGTCCTAGATTAAGAACCACAAGAGCCATACACAGTATACATACGACAGAATATATTGCCAATAGTTTATTCGTTGCAAAACGGGCCATCAAGAAACTACCTGAAAAACGCCCTAACATAAACAGAGCCATACCACCAAAGGCGAGAAACTGAGAGGCTTCGACTTTGGTGATACTTGGATCGGCTTCCATCACATAGTTGATAAACAGCGCAAAAACTCCGGTTTGGGCAATCATGTACAGTATTTGTGAGACAAAAGCCAATACGAAATGTTTGTTTGACCATAATGCTTTTGTTACTGTATCGGATTGAATATTTTCGTCTGTTTTATTACTTTCTTTGATGTCCGGCAGTTTTACGATGAAGAATAAAACCATAACTATAAGGACTGCAACGCCCACAATAACATAGGGTTTTGCTAATGCCATAGAATCACCTTCTTCGGCTCCTAATATTAGCTGTCCTCCAACAAGTGGTCCTAGAATCCATCCCAATCCATTGAGTGATTGTGACAGATTTAATCGTCGTGAAGCACTCTGCTCCGGGCCCAATACTGTTGAATATGGATTGGCGGCGGTTTCGAGTACACACAATCCACATGCTACGACAAATAGTGCGATAAGAAAGGGGACTGCTGACGTACCGAAGGCTGCCGGCAGAAAACCAAAGGCTCCAATGGCATAAACTGCCAATCCTAAAATAATACCTTTTTGGTAGCCATATTTACGCATAAACATGCCAGCCGGAAAGGCTATCAAACCATATGCTATATAGGTGGAAAATTGTACTAGTCCAGATTCGGCTTTACTCATAGTAAAGGCTTCTTGAAAATGCTTGTTCAATACATCTAATAGTCCGTGGGCAAAGCCCCACATCAGAAATAGAGAGCTGACTAGAATAAAGGGAAATAAATAACTCTTTCCTTCTGGTGATGAAAAAATACTTTGTTTTTTGGTTTTCATAGTGTTTTATAATTGCTAACTCGATTAACTTAGTTTTTGTGAAAAATATATACTAGTAATTAGTATTGTTAAATGTTGATTTTTATGATTTTAGGTTGAAGTATGACAGATTCTATCAGATCGTAAGTTGGATCTGATATATGTTTAAACAATATTTCCAAAGCTCTGCTACTGAGGCCTTCAATGGATTGTTCGACACAGATTATAGGTTGTTGTACTATTTTGTACTCGTCCGCATTATCTATGCTTGCATATTTAAGCTTTGAGAAAACGTCGTACTTCTGAAGTGCCAACAATGATTGAACTCCAACTCTATTATTGGCAAAAACCAAAGAATCCACTTTCAATCCTATCAGCTTCTTTATACTGTCTTCTACATTTTGTTCAAAATTGTCGAACGAAACTGAACAGATCAAATCTTTGTCAACTTCAAAATTATTGGCTACCAAGGCTTTTTCATAACCCTCATAGCGTTTTCGGATATTTGGAAGATTGATATTGTACGCAACAAAACCGATACGTTTACACCCTTGTTCCACCAACATATTGGTTATGGAGTATGTAGCCTGAACATTGTCTATCTGAACAGAACTTACAGGGAGCCCCTCTATGTATCTATCAATGAGAACAGTTGGGATTTTTCGATTAACTAGTTGCATGATCGAATTTTCACTGCCTTGAGGGGGAATTAGAACAATACCATCTACATTTTTTTCGATAAAAAGTCCTATCAAATCTTGAAACTTTTGGCTTGATTCATCCGAACTGCCAAACATTACTTGATAGCCTTGTTTGGCGGCAATATTTTCGACATGTCTGGATAATTTGGCAAAAAATGGGTTTGAAATGTCTGCGACTATAAGACCTAAAGTCTTTGTTTTGCCTGTTCGCAAACTTCGAGCAGACATATTAGGTCGATAGCCTAATTCTTTTGCCATCTGACGAACCTTATCTGCAACTTCTTTACTGATACGCCCTTCTTCCCCTTTGTTGTTTAGAACTAAAGAGACTGTAGCATTAGAAACACCAACTTTTTTAGCTATATCTTTTAATGAAATTCTTGTCATTTTTCAATAATGTCCCAATTGTTTTTACAATATATAATATTGCATATCATATTCATACAGACTTACATGTTTTCTATCACTTTAGAAGTGACAGAAGAATAATACAATTCCACCTTACAAATATCGTATATATTAAATCGTTTTATGCTATGAAAAACAACTATTATTATTCGAAATATTTCATTTTTTGTTTTTCAAATCGCAATACTAAATAAATTACATTACTTTTCTTATTGAATTAGGAGACATATTATAGTGTTTTTTACAAAATGTGTAGAAGTAGGAATATGAGGCAAATCCATAATTATCAGCAATTTCCTTAAATGGTTTATCCGAAAATCGTATCTCGTGCAAAATCCTTTTAATTTTAAATCCTAATATCCACTTATAAGGGGATAATCCAAAACATCGCTGAAATTTCTGAATAAATCCAGATTTACTATAATTTGTTAAAATAGCAAGTTCATTTAAGGATGATACTGCTAGGCAATTGTCAATTATTTTCTGTTTAAATGCCAAATCACTATTTAATAAAGGCTTGAAAAGGCTATAAACCTCATCTATACCATAATATAATTGAATCAGATAAAACAGTTCTGATCTCAAAATTTCGTAAAACTTCATATCATTTATTCCATCATCGATATAACTCTCCACCAATAATAAAAAAGAATGTAATCGCTCCTTTAGATCAATTTGATTGATTTTGCTACTAGATTGCAAAGTCATTAGCTTATTCATATAACTAATAGATAACAAGGAGCTTATTCCAAAAGAAACAATCAATATTTTGGCTTTTTTGTTACAAGCTAAACAAGCCATAGAACTAGATGGTATCAAAATAATTTTATTAGAAGAAATTAGCATACCTCTTTCATATATGTTACTCAAATAACATTCCCCTTTCACAACAACAAGTAAAACATGACTTGAATAATCTATAGGCAATCTTTGATTTGCCTTCATGTAACATATGTTAAATATCAATCCTTGATTTATCATATTGTTCTATATTTTCTTCTGTCACTTCTAAAGTGACAGAAAATTTAGTTCCAATTTATAAACAACCTAATGTTCAACCTTGTGTCTTGAATTCTACTCTTAAATTTCACTCTACTGACAAGTAGAATTGCAAATAAAAATCGATCAAACTGAGCAAATATAGCAAATAAATTATGATAAAAAGGCTATTGGATTATCGATTAACTAATATTCGGTAGTATCTCACAAACTGTGTAAGTTGAAAAGTTATTCTGAAATTATTTTGAGCCCCCAAAGCTCAAAAAATAATTTCGGAAATAACTTTTTACTATTTTTAAATTTTACATAGTTATGATTGATAAAGAAGAATTATTAAACAACAAGGAGTTTTACAAATCCTTTAAGAGTGGAGAAGATCTAACATCATTCTTCAAAACCATGCACAAACGAGCGGTAGAACATATGCTCGAAGCCGAATTAGATGCCCATCTGGATAACGAAAAGCACGAAAAATCTAAAGAATGAAATTATCGTAATGGACACCGAACCAAGAAAATAAAATCTACTTTTGGAGATGCTGATATTAAAGTTCCCAGAGATCGTGATGGTAGTTTTGAACCAGTATTAGTCCCAAAAAGACACAATATTATTGATGGCTTAGAAAATATTATTATCTCATTTTATGCTAAAGGCATGAGCGTGAGTGATATTGAAGAGCAAATTAGAGATATGTATGATTTTGACATATCAACATCTACTATATCCCGCATTACCAACGCT
>OGZT01001274.1_pt1 | contig 18028 bp, 14 predicted proteins | sample 1576891 | NCBI WGS metagenome assembly OGZT01 (sample SAMEA3541521, study PRJEB24748) | human gut metagenome | biome: human gut; feature: human-associated habitat; material: faeces | place: China | collected 2012 | reverse complement strand
GTTAACTGTAGGTGCGAGGTATCCGTTCTGTACAGCAGGCGTAAAGAATAAAATTTAAAAAGCCCATAGGGCGACTTATTTTATTCCGCATGCAAACAGCTAACGGATCGCACTGAAAGTGTGCCGCAAAGACTTTTTGGTTCCTTTTGGGGCTTAGGCCAAAAGGATCACAAGCAATCTTTGATTGCGCGTAGTTAAAACAGCATAAAATAAAGAACGATTTTATCAATCTAACTACTGATTGACATGATTTACTTAATTCTGTCTTTTCTGATAAAAGCAGATGCAATTCCTCCAATCAATAACAACAGCAATGCCGCAGTACTTATTGAAGCCACAGTACGAGCTGTATTGTATTTGTGAGGAACGAATTTGAATTCTATCTCATGTTCTCCTGCCGGAACACGTATTGCTCTTAATGTCCAGTCGGCACAGTATACGGCGGTTTCTTTTCCATCTACATAAGCTTCCCAACCATTTTGGTAATATATCTCCGACATAACGGCCAGTTGCTCGGTTTTAGACGAAGATTTGTATTTAAGCAGGTTTGGTTTGTATTCGGTTAGTTCGATATGTGCAGTAGAGTCCGGCGCTATTTTAAAGCCCGACAAATCAGCCTCGAATTTTTTATTCAGCACAGCTGTTTTCAGGGGATTAATCGTATTGATTGATTCTATCTCTTTGTCTGCATTGTCAACGAATGTATAATCTTCGACAAACCATGCATTGCCCATCGCATATGGATTTTGTAATGGTGGTTGTTCCGGATGGAAGATAATATATTTAGCATTCAGCATATTCAAAGCTGTGTTCGCTTTAAATGTATTGGTGATGCTGTCGATATTCTGAGAATCGAAAGACTTAATGATACGGTTGATTTCCGGTTGAAGACGATAGTCTATCAACTCCTGATAACGTTTCAATTTTGCCGCATGGTATCCTCCGATCGACTTATGATAATATGATGTTTTAGTTTCGTTAAACGGATTATTCAGATTCAACACACGGTATGATACACTTTTGTCTTGTAATATCGCATGATCTACCGCTGTTTGCGGAAAAGGTTGATTGGTATTGTACGCCAGTTTGCTTTGGAATTTGTCATTATCCAGATATCTTTTGTCTACATTCCATAAGTCTACTAGAACTAATACGATGAGCCCGAGTATAGCATAAAAAGCAGTCTTCTGTTTATTCCCCTTCATTTTAAGAGTAGCTAATAGGGTCGCGCCTGCCAATAAAATAAAGAAAAACGAGCGTATGGCATCGGACGATAAGAGGTCTTTACGATCAGCTATCAAGGCTGTATAATACCAGTCGGGAACCTGCGTCATCCATTGCTGGTCATTTTCAGAAGAGAATGATAATCCAAAAATTCCCGGAGCGATCCATAGTAATAAACATATTCCGGCAGTAATACCCAATGAAATATATAGCGATTGCAGTAATTTTTTCTTGTCCTCCGTTTCTTCCAGAAATTCTTTTAGTCCCCATACAGCCACGATGATCATGGTGAGAGCAGGTACAACTAATGCGGTAGAAACAGCTCTAAATTTATTATACATAGGGAAATGATAAAAGAACCAATCGTTGAAACTTTCGAAGTTATGTCCCCATGACAAGAATATGAAAAATATAGTCGCAACAAATAAAACCCATTTTACAGGGCTTTTGATCACGAACATTCCTAATACAAACAAAAAGCAGATAATGGCTCCGAAATATACCGGACCCGATGTAAAGGGTTGATCTCCCCAGTAAGTCTGAGCCTGTATTCCTCTGGCCTCTAATTGTGCTTGAGGAGCATTGGTTTGAATCGCTTTATATAGATTTGAACTTGGAGATAACCATCCACCGGAAGCTCCTCCGTTTATATCAGGAACGAGCAATGATAAAGTTTCTGTCTTTCCGTAACTCCAAGCAAAGGCATAATCTTTATCAAGACCCGATGATTGTTTTTCGCTGTCTGTAGGCTTTGATAATTCCGATTGTCCACGAGTACTCTCTTTCGACATCTCATAATTGGCATAGATATTGCCCAGATTACAAAGAACCGCAATAATAACTCCTGCCGCCAGAGCCCCTGTTGCTTTTGCAAAACCAGAGAGGTTCTTTTTTACAATATCGTTTATTAATAATCCAATATATAAGAAGGCACACAGAATAGCAGTATAATATGTCACCTGAAGGTGATTGTTTTTGATTTGAAGAGCCAACCCAAGCCCCATCAAGAGACCACTCAGTAAGTACTTTCGTTTGAATGCGGCAGCCATACCTGCGATAACCAAGGGCATATAGGCTATACACCAGGCTTTGGTAACATGGCCTGCATCTATAATAATAATATTGTAAGACGATAGAGAATATGCTATTGCACCCAAAACCGCAGGTAAGAAACCGACTCCCATGATACAAAACAGGATGTAAGCCATCAGCATACCTGTAAATACAGCTCCTGCACTACTACTGCCTAAGGCTTTGACCGGCATCTCCAGATAGTCCAGAAAATTAGGAGCACCTCCCCAAACGCCGATTTGATAAGCCGGCATACCGGAAAACATAGACCCTGTCCATGCCGACGACTCACCTTCGTTATAGTAGTAGTCGCTCAGTTCTTTCGACATTCCCTTATATTGTTGTACATCGCTTTGAGGTAAAACTTTACCTTCTAGCATGGGACTGAAATAGACAAATGTTACAGCTAAAAAGCACACGATTGCAAATACATGAGGCAATATTTGCTGCAGAGCCGTTTTCTTTTGTTGTATCATATTTTTCCGGAGTTATGGGTTTTTTTAAGGTCTGAGACCTATTTATTATTTTTGTATCTATAACAACAGTAGTTAGCTATACGCTTAAACATTTCATTAAATATCTTCTTACATTACTTTTTTCTTCTTCAGAATATAAATAAGAGAACTGTTTTTATTTAAATTAAACAGGCTTTGCAGAAAGAACCATCCGCCTTTGAACAGCCCAGAAATTGAAGAAGTCTTCGACCCTTTGTTTTTTTCGCTTAACATCGAAATGTAGAATGGATCAAAAGGCATGCCTTTAGTTCTTATCAATTCGAAGTTATGTTTGTTTGCGAAAAGTTCAAAATCCGCAGGAGAGAAGTGCCATAAATGGCGGGGAACATCGTACGCAGCCCAATTCTCTTTATAATAAGAAGCATCCGCAGACTCTTTGTTCGGAAGAGCAATAAACAAAGTTCCGTTATCTTTCAATATCCGATGGAGGCATTCCATTGTCTCGTTTAGTTTTTCGAGATGTTCCAATACATGCCAAAGAGTAATGACGTCTTTTGTTTTTGCCGGTATGTCAAATAGATAATCTGAATCCTGAGTGTTCAGCCCGAATTTATCATGTGCGTAAACACGAGTCTGTTCCGATTTTTCAATTCCGGTTACAACCCATTTTTTTTTGCGCATTGCATTCAGAAAATATCCTGTTCCGCAGCCTATATCCAATAATGTGCCTGTAGCTGACGGTGCAAACTTTGATACGAACCGGGCTTTAGATCGAAGAGCAATTTTTCTGGCCTGATGATATAATGAATTAATTATTCCCTGATGTGAGTCTGTATGCGATATATACTCGGGTGCATCGTAGTACATCCCGATTTCGGATTCGGCAGGGAAATTCTGAGTAAAAGCAAATCCACATTCGGGGCATTTAAATATTGAAAATGTCTCATTTGTTACCAAATGATCTTTACATTCAAACATCCCGGAACATTTTCTGTTCGCACAAACCGGACAAAATTCAGTATGTATTGTGTTCATCAGCTACAGGTAAAATAAACTCTTCAAAAAACGTGTAGTAGACAGATATTCAGCTTATCTGGCTCTTCTACATTTATGTACCTCGCAAAGGTACTAAAATACCCTAACAAAACAATTTGTGCCTAAGGTAGAATAATTGGCTTTTTTGCAGGTTGATTTTAAATATCTATTTTTGTTTATTAAGAAACAATGCCCATTGAATGAAAAAGAATACCAATTCCTTTTTTGTCTTAAAAGATAATTTCAAAGATACAGAGTCTATCTCATCTATTCCTATCATCAAAGCACAAGACTCCAAATCTTTTTTTACTGTTGCTATTTCTACTCACAAAAGAGCAGATCTTTTAAAAGAGACAATAGACAGTGTATTGTCTCAACGGGATTTTGATAATTATACGATCTTGATTGTTGATGATAATCCGGAGAGAAATGATGAGACTGAAGAGCTGATGTCTCAATATTCAGGCAAAAATCTATCTTATTATAAAAACACGTATAATATGGGGATGTCCGGTACATGGAATCGTTTGTTTTCTTTGGCTAAAACTGAATATGTGATTTTATTACATGATGATGATATGTTGTACCCCGATGCCTTATCTTGTATGTATGATGTATTGGAGCAGACTGACAAACGATATGCGGCCTATTGCAGCCGGTATACAATCTATGATATGCATACCATGGATAGAATCCCTGATCAGCAGCAAGGTCTGATTGATATACTTCAGTTACAAACAATGGATTTTATGTGGGGCAATATTGCAGGTCCCCCTTCGGGTGTTTGTCTTCGACGACAAACAGTTCTGGATATGGGAGGATACAGTAAAGAGTTTGGCTTGAATCTTGATTATGACTTTTATGTAAAATTGTCATATTATTATCCAATCTGCATTTTAGATAAGCATCCTTTATTGATTTATCGAATAAAAGATAATGTTAGCGCGAAAAGAGAGACTCTGATCGAAATGGCGCGTAATGACACAAAGATAAGGACGGAGATAGTCAGGAATAAAAGTTTTGTTAAGAGATTTTTCTGGAAGAGTTTTCTCAAGGTTCAGGCTTTTAAGATTATAGATGGATTGAAATACATGTATCATAACCAATCCTTCGATACAAGAGCTGAATTTAAACAAATAGGATTGCTTTATAATAAGTTTGATTCTTTGGTTTATCGGTTTATGAGGAATCTGTATTTTCCGGACAAGGCATAGTCGTCTGTTGTTTTTTCCGGTTTGATTTTTATACACTATACACTATAAGATAACAGCCAGCCAGTATTGATTTTGACTGGTTTGCTCAAAATTTAGACTGTTCCTTTTGCCCTCTTCTGAATATCATATCCTTTATTAGTTAGTTTTTCGTTTTTTTTGCTTTTCCTTTATCATTAAATGCTTAGTTTTGCAAGTCGAATGCATAAGGCTGTTTCATTTTTAATGAAGAAGGTTCATTTCTGTATATACACATTTGTTTTTCTGTTATTTTCATCACCATTTTGGGGTTCCCAATTGTCTAGAAGTGCTGGAAAGAATAGGAGCGGTTTGCTCTTATCTGACTCTGTTGTTGCTGATTCTGCAAAAAAACAGTTGACTCCTGTCGGCAATGTAAAGGCAGATTCTTTAGCTCAGGACTCAACCGCTCAGGATTCTGTTCCCAAGAAAGCGGCGTTGGATGCTCCGGTTGATTATACGGCAAATGACTCTATCGTCTTCTCATCGGGCAATATGGGATATTTGTATGGAGACAGTAAGGTCGATTATCAGACCATGTCTATCAAAGCCGAAAATATTTCGATGAGCATGGACAGCAGTATTGTACATGCAACATATGGACTTGATTCTATCGGTAAGGAGTTCGGTTATCCTGTTTTCTCTGATAACGGTACCGAATACGAAATGAAGAACGTAAGCTATAATTTCAAATCGAAGAAAGGATATATCCGTCATGTAATCACGCAGCAGGGCGAAGGATATATCGTAGCGGACAAAGCAAAGAAAAATCCCGATGACACATTTTTTATGTGTGACGGAAAATATACTACTTGTGACGATCATGAGCATCCTCACTTTTATATGATGCTCACCAAAGCTAAGGTTCGTCCAAAGAAGAATGTTATTACCGGACCCGCTTATCTAGTGATAGAGGATCTGCCGTTGCCGTTGGCAATCCCTTTCGGGTTCTTCCCTTTCTCTGAAAAGTATTCATCGGGTATTATCATGCCTTCTTATGGTGATGATATGGACAGGGGTTTTAACCTGAGGGACGGAGGATACTATTTTGCTATAAATGATAATTATGATCTGGCTCTTACCGGAGAAGTTTATACCAAAGGCTCATGGGGTATTTCGGCTCGTTCGAACTACAAATACCGATATCGTAGAAGCGGCTCTTTTAACTTGAGCTACCTGTACACAAAGATCGGAGACAAGGATATACCCGAATCATTTAGTGAATCAAAAGATTTAAGCCTGAACTGGACACATTCTCAGGATCCTAAAGCTAATATGTACCGGACATTGTCGGCTAGTGTAAGTTACCAGACTTCGACGTATAGCCGTAATAGTCTGAATCAGATTGCTAATATGGAAACCAACTCGACGCGGAGTTCAACTGTAACCCTTACTCAGACTTTCCCTGATTCGCCTTTCTCTATATCGCTCAATGCTACAGCAAACCAAAATGCACAAGATTCTTCGGTGTCTCTGACATTACCTGATTTGACAGTTACTATGTCTCGTATATACCCATTTAAACGGAAGATGGCAGCGGGTGCAGAAAAATGGTATGAAAAAGTTTCTTTGGATTATTCGTTCCAATTCAAAAACAGTATTTCTACAAAAGATGATAAGCTGCTGAAATCGAATCTGGTCAAAGACTGGCAGAATGCAGCTAAACACAGGGTGAGTGCAGGGGCAACATTTAATTTGTTCAATTATTTGAATATTTCTCCTAATATAACATATAACGAACGCTGGTATACAAGAAAGGTCTCGAAAGCATGGGATCCGCTAAGCAGCCGAATGGTTGCAGCCGATACGACCTATGGGTTTCATCGTGTCTATGACTTCAACTATTCAATAAGCCTTCAAACGAAATTATATGGTTTTTATGAGCCGGTTTTCAAAATAGGAAAATTGCAAAAGATCAGACACGTGTTTACACCGTCTATCAGTTATAGCGGTAGTCCCGATTTTAGTCAGTCTCGTTACGGAGCCTACGTGGGATATAGTTATTACAATGCGGACGGAGAGCTTGTTCAAAATAAATATTCTCCATATGAAGGCGGAATATTCGGATATCCTTCTTCCGGAAAACAGGGGAATATTAACTTCAGTTTCGATAATAATATCGAAATGAAAGTGGCTACAGATAACGATTCTACTAAAATAATCAGTCTTATCGATAATTTGGGAATCAGCTTTAGTTATAATATGGCTGCCGATAAGTATAAGTGGAGCGATATTGTCACTAATACTCGTTTGAAACTCAGTAAAAATCTTACAGTAAATATTAACGCGGTATTTGACCCGTATGTATATGGATTGGATTCTAAAAATACTCCGGTAAAACTTGATCAGCTGCGTATTTCGAAATATGGAACGATAGGACGCTTGAAAAGTACAGGATATTCAATCTCTCCTTCGATAAATCAGGACACATTTAAAAAATGGTTTGGAAAGGGAGGCGATAAAGATTCTAAAGGAAAAAAAGAACCTCGTCCGAGAGATGAAAATCTGGATGAGAACACAGAAGATACGGAAGAAACAGGACCAAGACAAAGCCTGTTCAGCAAGAAAAAAGAATCCGGAACTTATGATGATGACGGTTATCAGAGAAATGAAATCAAATGGAACCTGTCATTCAGCTACAGTATGAATTATGGTTATGGAGATTTTGACTATGAGAAACTTGAATATAAAGGAAAAATCAGACAAAATCTGAGTTTTAACGGTTCTATACAGCCAACCAAGAACTGGAACTTCTCTTTTACATCGGCATATGATTTCGATGCGAAAAAGGTAACTTATATGAACTGTAACATTAGCCGTAACTTACACTGTTGGAATATATCGGCATCATTAGTTCCTTTCGGGGATTACACATCTTATTTTGTAACACTGAGAGTAAATTCTTCTATGTTGCAGGATCTTAAATACGAAAAAAGAGGACGTAAAACAAGTTATGATCCCGCATGGGATTGATAAAAGGGGATTAGATATTTCAAATCTGAGGTCTTATGCTTAGGCGATAAAACGACCAAGGACTGTTATAAACAAAAGTATATCATTAAATACTTTCTTTTACTTAGAACCATTCATGAAGATTTTATTGCTGGGTGAATATAGCGGATTGCATTTGACTTTAGCAGAGGCTCTTAAGATTCTGGGACACGAAGTGGTTCTGGCATCTGACGGAGATGGTTTTAAAAACTATTACAGGAATATTGATTTGTATCGGCGGAGTTCGGGCTTATTCGATACAGCTGATAGTTTTGGGCGTGTTGTGGCTAACCTTCGCAATTTCAGAGGATATGACATTGTTCAGTTGATCAACCCTTGTTTTACTACACAGAATATTCATGTCAATATACACTTATACCGATATCTGAAACGCAATAACGGAAAGGTCTTTTTAGGAGCTTTCGGAGATGATTACTTTTGGTTGAAGGCGTGTCTCGATAAAAAGTTCCGGTATTCGGAATTTAATATCGGAAACAAAGAAAATGATCTGGACTATAATCGTAAAGTTAAATACAACTGGCTGCATACTAAACGAAAAGATGCGAATATAGAAATGGCCGAAACGTCGGATGGTATTGTGGCGTGTCTATACGAATATTTCGCCGCCTATGAAGACGAATATGCGGATAAACTTGCTTACATACCATTACCTGTAAATACCGGCTCTATCAAATACAGGAGCATTGAGATACAGGATAAGATAAACTTCTTTATAGGTATAAATAAAGCCCGAAGCGAATTTAAGGGTACAGATTTATTATCAGAAGCTTTGACGCACCTGCAACGTACATATCCCGATGATGTAGCAATATTTAAAGCCGAATCTGTTACTTATTCCCGTTATCTGGAGCTGATAAATAATGCTCATGTGGTGCTCGACCAGATATATTCGTATTCGCCTGCAGTAAATGGATTGTTGACTATGGGTTTGGGTAAGGTGCTAGTCAGTGGGGGTGAACCCGAAATGTACAGATTGCTGAATGAAACGGACAACTATCCCATTGTAAATATATATCCTACGGAAGATAGTATTTACGGCAATCTCGAATCTTTGATACTGAATAAATCAACCTTATCGGACAGGGGGATGGCAAGCCGTTCTTTTGTAGAAAAGCATCACGATTATATCAAAGTAGCCCGTCAGTATCTTGATTTTTGGAACAGCAAGTAATATGCTAGGGTTGCATACCAATCGGTTCTATGTGGTAACCCATCAGGCTTAATTTGTTTAGCAAGCCGTCTTCTCCTACCAGATGCAAACAGCCAACAGCTATAAAGGAGGTTTTGTCTGCCATGATTCTAGGTAATTTGTCCAGCCAGTCGTCGTTTCTGTTTTTGTATATTATTTCTCTTTCTTCGGGACCTGAAGAACAATCGGAATCTTCATTCATTAATCGTTCCAGATCAATAAGATCTCCGTTTTGATAGCTTTGGTCTAATTCTTTCATTTCTTTTTCAATCGTCTGACTCGAAATAACGCATAGTAGTTCGTTTATCTGATCATTAAGTGATTTGGAGTAGAAAAGATATTGTATTTGTTGGTCAAGAGTTTCCAGAGCAACAACCTCTTTGCTATTTGTACGTGCATACTCTTGAAAGTAATTGTCCATATTTTCCGAATATGAGCCTCCATCCGATATTTTATTGTAGAGGTTTACGGTGTACATTGTCAGGATTGTAACAGGGCTGATATTTTCGACCTGAGAGAGCCTTATTTTTAGGTCTTGTTGTAAGACAGAGTCCAGCTTGTTGTAATCAGTTTTATCAAGAAGTTGACTATAGGTTTTTCCTTCAGGTAGTAGAGATGCTTTGCGGACGGCCGATAGATCAAGAGTAGCTTCATTCATATCTATTTCGCCGACAACTTGTTGACATGAATTGAGAATGTCGTCCAGTCCGTCTATTCTGCTAAGAAAGGCTTTAGATAAAATATGATTTGTTCCGAATATATATGAACTTTCGGTCAACCCGTTTCCTGATACCTTCCAGAGTACACTGCCTGTAAACTGATGGGTTTGTGCGAACATGCACGAACATGATCCTATAAGATAAAGGGCAAGTATTATTTGTATTTGTCTGAATTGTTTCATAGGGGATCAATTATCTTTTTCAAAATCTTGTATTTCCATTATCGATTCTTCGATCTTTCTGATTTGTTTCCTGTAGAATTTTTTGTAAACAAGCCACATTAAAGCCAGCATTATAACAAACCAGACGCTTACAATAATATATATAAGGTATCTTTTTTCATCGGGGATAGAGCCCGACAACGGATAAAAGAAGGAGATCATAAATACAGAGATAAAAAGAAGTGAGACGAAGACCTCGATATTTATACATAGTTTATACCTGCAAATGTGCTTATAACTCATAATGATAGAATTGTTTTTGAGGTCTACCTTATTTAGTATCAGTATTTTGTATAATTGCCACAGAAAACCCAGTATACAGAAAGACATTAGGAAATACTGCGAAAACTTCGAATATTGAAAAAGAAAGAAAAATTTATTATGTATGAATGGTGCTATTATCAAAGGAAGAAAGATAATAGCTCCTATCAGTTCCCATATATATAGTTTATATAGAGCAGTCTTACCCTTACCCTTTAGTATAGAGAGTATCTTATCATCGGAGACCGATGGTAGTTCTATTTGATTCTCATTCCATACTTTTTTTAAATTATCCAGATCCATAAAAATGGTATTTTTTGGTAAAATGCTATAGCACTATTCGTTTGACATTTTTTTTAGTTTATCCTTTATCCGGTTCAGCTTTGTAGCCACATTGGTAACGGTAAGACCGGTAATTTCGGCGATCTCTCTATACGGTTTTTCATCCAGATAAAGTAGAACCAGAGCCTTTTCTATCTTTCCCAGCTTGTTTATCAGTCTGTATAATTCTTTGATATTGTCATCTTCGTCGGGAATATCCGAAATATCGATAACCAGATCGGTATAAGAAATAGAACGTTTGCTTCTGCGGAAAAAAGTAATACATGTGTTCAAAGAGATCCTGTATATCCAGGTCGAGACTTTGCTTTCTCCTCTGAATGAAGGATAGGCTTTCCATAGATTCAGAACAACCTCCTGATACAGATCGCTGACACTCTGGTCGATATCCGCATAAAAGGAGACGACTTTGTAGATGATACGCTCGTTATGCCGTACCATATCCATAAAGTCCTTTTCCAAATCCTGATTGTACATTTCCTATTGTAAGGTCAGAGACCTTTTTTATTGGCTATTGTTTTTAAACTGTGATATTACTTACTCTTGTATAATAAGTCGTAGAGTTGTGTTTATAAGTCACACTTTGTAGTCAAAAATAATAATATTTTATAAATAAAATAGCTGAAAATACATTGATGGCAGGTATTGTCCTATATTTAATGTATTTGTTTACAGTATATTGGAAATAATGTATATCTTTGTCGGCGTTCAGTATAGCAACTCTCCCTTATGGATATGCCTAATCCATCCAAATAATGAGTTTTCATAAAAAATGCTAGTTATTTGTTTTTTTAAGGAAAAAAAAAGCTATATATTTGCAGTCCAAAAAATTAGTAATTAACAATAAAAGGAAATACAAAAATGACAAAAGCAGATATCGTTAACGAAATCGCAAAAAACACAGGTATTGATAAAGCAACCGTGTTAACAGCTGTAGAATCTTTCATGGAAGTAGTAAAAGATTCTCTTAGCAAAAGCGAAAACGTTTACCTTAGAGGTTTTGGTAGCTTCGTGGTGAAAAAACGTGCACAAAAAACAGCTCGTAACATTTCAAAAAATACGACAATCATCATTCCAGAGCACAACATTCCTTCTTTCAAGCCCGCTAAAGTTTTTGTCAATCAAGTTAAGAAATAACTGAGTATTAATTTATAAAAACTATAGATCATGCCAAGTGGTAAGAAAAGAAAAAGACATAAAATGTCTACGCATAAGCGTAAAAAAAGATTAAGAAAGAATAGACATAAAAAGAAAAAATAAATTCTTCTGAATCTTATTTAAAGAATTACAAGAACAAACTTAAAGGTTATAGAATGGTTTAAGTTTGTTCTTTGTGCATCTGATAGGAATAACTCCTATGACAGGAGTTGTTGGAAACACAAATACACAGTAGTATAAAATGAATAGCGAACTTGTAGTTGATGTTCAGCCGCAAGAAATCTCTATTGCTGTACTGGAGGATAAGAAATTAGTAGAACTTCAGAAAGAAGCAAGAGATGTTTCGTATGCGGTTGGCAACATTTATGCCGGCAGGGTTAAAAAACTGATGCCGGGGTTGAATGCTGCATTTATAGATATCGGATACAAGAAGGATGCTTTTCTTCACTACTTAGACCTGGGACCTCAGTTCAGATCTGTAGATAAATTCTACAAGCAAGCATTGGGGGATAAAAAGAAATTTCCGCAAGTGTCGAAGATGACACTGGAAAAAGATATCGATAAAGACGGAAGTATAAGCGATATACTGAAAGTGGGACAGGAAATATTGGTGCAGGTGGCTAAAGAGCCGATCTCGACCAAAGGTCCCCGGCTTACATCCGAATTATCATTTGCAGGACGGTTTCTCGTGGTAATACCGTTTAATGATAAAGTATCGATATCGCAAAAAATAAAATCGAAAGAAGAGAGAGCGCGTCTCCGCCAGTTAATTCAAAGTATAAAGCCAAAAAACTTTGGGGTAATAGTCCGCACCGTTGCAGAGGGGAAGAAAGTCGTTGAATTGGATAACGAATTGAAAACTCTGGTAAAACGCTGGGAAGAGAATTTACCCAAAATACAAAAAGACAAACTGCCTACTCTGGTTTATGAAGAGACAGGCCGTATCGTAGGGTTATTGCGAGATGTATTTAATTCATCGTTTCATGATATCCACGTAAACGATAAAGAGGTTTGCAGCCAAATTAAGGACTATATAAGTATTATAGCTCCTGAAAAGAAAGATATTGTAAAGCTTTATACAGGTGATCTTCCTACATTCGATCATTTTGCTGTCACTAAACAAATGAAAGCTCTTTTCGGTAAAACCGTTACTTTCCGTAACGGGGCTTATCTGATTATAGAGCATACCGAGGCTTTACATGTTATTGATGTCAATAGCGGAAACCGAGCCAAAGTAAAAGAAGCCGGACAGGAAAACAATGCATTCGAAGTAAATTCGGCAGCCGCCGAAGAGATTGCAAGGCAACTGCGCCTGCGTGATCTGGGAGGAATTATCGTAATCGATTTTATAGATATGTCGGAAGGTGAACACCGCAGCAAGCTGGTGGCACGAATGCAGGAGCTGATGGCCAGCGACAGAGCCAAACACAATATATTGCCGTTGAGCAAATTCGGGTTGATGCAGATTACCCGTCAACGGGTACGTCCCGAGATGGTGGTTGATACCACTGAAACATGCCCGACATGTTTCGGAAAAGGAGAAATCAAACCATCTATCCTGTTTACCGACTCACTCAGATCTAAAATCAGCTATTTGGTAAATAAGCTGGAAGTGAAAAAATTTACCCTTCATGTACATCCGTATATCGCAGCATATATTAACCAGGGATTCCCATCCCAAAAATGGAAATGGAAATGGCGGTACGGATTCGGTTTTAAAATAATTCCTGATCAAAGCCTGGCTTTTCTCGAGGCTCATTTTTATGGAGCAGATAAGGAAGAGATAGACTTGAAGCAGGAAATCGAATTGAAATAATAGAAAAACGGATGTAATTTTAATATTGCATCCGTTTTTTAGGTCTCAGGCCTTTTTGTTGTAGGGCAAACACATGAAATTAGAACTGATTATTTGAGGCCTGTAGGGCCTTTTTTTCTATTATTACCCATTGACTGCCGAGTGTTTTTATCTATACTTAAAAAAACACATTCGATTATGGCAAAGTACACAGAAGATTTAGGAAAGAAGATTGCTGATGCAATCGAACAAGACGAGTATACATTGGGGGAAATCTGCATGATGCACAATATCAGCCGTAAAACATTTTATCAGTGGGCACGGAATCATTCCGATTTTAAGGAAATGATAGATGATGCCCGTGCGGGACGTGACGAACGTTTGGCTCAAAAAGCACGAAAAATACTCAAGCAGAGATTAGAGCATGGCTATACCGTAACTACAACCCGATATAAATATGCCGTAGATGATTACGGCGAAATATACCTGACCGGAAAAACAGTGACGATGAAAGAATATTCCGCAGACGAAAAAACGCTGAAAATGGCAATGGCAAAAGAAGGTGAAATAGAAGAAAAAGTAGAGAATATGCCGAGCCCCTGGGAGATCACAGTACTTAACCCGGAAACAGCGGATCAGATTGAATTACTGCGGTTCTCCGGAACCGAAGAAGAAAAAAGAGAAAGGTGCCAGCAAATCGAGCGGAAGTATGCAGCAGCAGGACAGAAATCGGCTACTGATGCCTATGATCCCTCATTGGACAGTCGATATAATGAGGTAATAAAGTGACAATGAAAAATATGCAGATTCGGTGTGACCTTTGTTACCTTTTATGATCGGTTGTTTTCTGTTCACTGATTTTTAAGCACTCACAAACTTTATCAACAGGAAATATTGTTTTAAGACTTTTTCGGAGGGTTATTTTAAACAAAATCTCTTTCTTTGTACATCATGAATGATGCTGTATTAGAGAAACTTAAAGTTTTAGCAGAGTCGGCTAAATACGATGTTTCGTGCTCCTCCAGTGGTACCGTCCGTAAGAATAAGGCGGGTACTTTGGGTAACACGGTAGGGGGCATGGGTATTTGTCATAGCTTTACAGAAGACGGACGTTGCGTTTCGCTGCTAAAGATTATGTTGACTAATAACTGTATCTATGACTGCGCATACTGTATAAACCGCAGGAGCAACGATATACGACGGGCGACTTTTACGGTAAATGAGTTGGTGGAACTGACTATTGAGTTTTACCGCCGTAATTATATCGAAGGGTTGTTTCTCAGCTCCGGTGTTATCAGTAATCCCGATTATACCATGGAGCGTATGGTGCGTGCTATAAAGGAATTGAGGGTTATTCATCGCTTCAATGGCTACATCCACATGAAAAGTATCCCCGGAGCCAGTCAGGAACTGGTAAACGAGGCAGGATTGTATGCCGATCGTATGAGTGTAAACCTCGAAATACCTACCGAGCAGAATCTGAAACTGCTTGCTCCGGAGAAAGACCACATCAGTGTTTTTCAACCGATGAGGTTTATACAGCAGGGAATGCTTCAGAGTATTGAAGACCGCAAACGGATGAGATCTGCACCCCGATTTGTTCCTGCCGGACAAAGTACACAGATGATTGTAGGAGCCACCAGCGAAACGGATAAGGATATTCTCCGTCTGTCGTCGCTTTTGTACAAACGGCCAAGTATGCGGCGTGTGTATTATTCGGGATTTATACCTGTCAATAGTTACGATAAACGGCTTCCTGTATTGACGAGTGCTCCTTTGGTGAGGGAGAATCGTCTGTATCAGGCCGATTGGCTGATGCGTTTTTATGAATTTAGGGCTGATGAGATTGTTGATGACCGTTTTCCTAATCTTGATCTTGAAATTGACCCGAAGCTGGCATGGGCATTACGGCATCCCGAAATGTTTCCTGTAGATATTAATCGTGCCGACTATTCGATGATTCTGCGTGTGCCGGGCATAGGGGTTAAATCCGCAAAATTGATTGTTACATCACGCAAATACGGAAGGTTGAATTCATCACAACTCAAAAAGATGGGAATAGTAATGAAAAAGGCTCAATACTTTATCACTTGCAACGAGTTGTCGATGTATACGGTGAATGAGGCCACACCCGATTATATTCGAAAAATATTGACTGAGCCTAAAAAACGAAAAGGGGAGGATGACCGTCAGATGAAGATCATTTTTCCCGAATAAGTAAAAATCAATGCTTGTATTCTTTTACGATAAAACATTTGAGGGATTGCTGACTGCCGTATTCGATGCGTATAGCCGCAAGACTTTTCCTGATCAGTTATTGGGAGAAGGAGACATTCCCCCGTTGTTTATGGAAGACAGTTATACGGTATTGACTCAGGAGGATAAGTCGATAAGGGTATGGACAGCCCTCGAAAAGAAATTATCGAAACAGGCTTGCAATATGATTACTTATGCATGGCTGTCGGAAGAGGAAGGCTGCGATGACTTGTTGTTTCGCTACATGCGTAAAACAATAGACAGTAGGGTTTCCATTGAAACTAATTTTGGAGATAAAGATGTGTTGGAGTTACATCAGATTGCTCGTAAGGTGAGTCACGAAGGTCATTATCTTGAGATGTTTGTTCGTTTTCAGAAGGCTGCCGACGATATATTCTTTGCTCCTGTTGCTCCTGTTTATAATGCCCTGCCTATTGTGATCAACCATTTTTCGGATCGTTTTTCCGATCAGAAGTGGGTTATATACGATACAAAGCGCAGATACGGGTATTTCTATGACTTGCATACTGCATCTGAAATAACACTTGAAGATGATAACCATCTGCTGAGCGGAAAACTAGACGAGAGCCTTATGGCTGAGGATGAGAAACTCTTTCAGGAACTATGGAAGGGCTATTTTAAAGCAATGACCATCAAAGAACGGATCAACCTGAGATTGCAGCGGCAGCATATGCCGAAACGTTTCTGGAAATATTTGACGGAGAAACAATGATTAGTAACAGTAAGTATCTGGTCTTTCTTTCGGTAAAGCTTAGAAGTTCTGATTATTGATATATTGAATCGCTTTTCTATATACTTTATCTATATTTGACCCGTCAACTCAAACTATGTTATGAAAAAGAAGAGGAAGAATAAATTAGCTACCATATTTGTAGTGCTTGTTATCGTACTTGCGGCTGCATTCGTATTCAGAGGAACCCTTTACAGAGGAGCCACCGGTTATAAAGAAGACGGGGGAAGGAAGAATTATAAAGTGAAGGATAAGAATCTGGCTGTGTTTATCGAAAACAATATTGATAACCCCGCTGATGATATAGAATCTATCATCGATCTGTCGCTCAAAATTACGGGGCGAGCTTTGGATTATTCGACCGAAGCGACCGAGAATGATCCGAATAAGACTGTCTTGCTTCGTCGGGCAAGTAATGCCGGGTATGCTGCGTTTACGGCATCTGCGGGAAATTACCTTATCAATAAGTATAAACTGTCAAAAATATGGGAGGCACAACCGGTAAAAGGTAAGCTTTTTGTATTTGGACAGGATATGCAGAAGAGAACAAAGAACAAGTCGTTTAAAGATTACGATTTTGTTATATTCCGTAATAAGATCACTAAACGAGAGATATGTGTTGATCCTGCTGCCTATGATAAATTTGGAATTAAACGTATCTCCAAGTATTGAGTGCTGAAATATCATATAGCGATAAAATAAAGGAGCATGCCCTCAGTCTCGGATTTGATGCATGCGGAGTTTGTCGTGCCGAACCAGTCGAAAATGAAGAAAAAGTCCGTCTGGAAAGGTGGATAGCGGATGGATATGAGGCTGATATGGATTATCTGGCACGTAATACCGATAAGAGGATCGATCCGACAAAACTTGTAGAAGGAGCCCGTTCGATAATCAGTCTTGCTCTCAATTATTATCCACAAGAACGTCAAGCGGAAGATGCTCCGCAGTTTGCCTTTTATGCTTATGGTAAGGATTACCATGAAGTAATGAAGGAAAAACTCAATCAGTTATTCGATTTTATTAAAACGTTGGTTCCTGATGTTCAGGGTAGGGTATTTTCAGACACAGCACCTGTGATGGAACGGTATTGGGCAGTAAAGGCTGGACTAGGGTTTATCGGTAAGAATACACTGTTAATTATCCCGAAAAAAGGATCGTATTTCTTTCTCGGAGAGATTATGATAGATCGGGAACTCGATTATGACAGTCCTTTAAGTCTTTCGTGTGGGAAATGCACAAAGTGCCTTGATGCTTGTCCTACTAATGCGCTTGAAAAACCTCATTTGTTGAATGCTAATAAGTGTATATCGTAT
>OGZT01001273.1_pt1 | contig 18032 bp, 17 predicted proteins | sample 1576891 | NCBI WGS metagenome assembly OGZT01 (sample SAMEA3541521, study PRJEB24748) | human gut metagenome | biome: human gut; feature: human-associated habitat; material: faeces | place: China | collected 2012 | reverse complement strand
GCTACCGTCTCCCCGGGGATGAAGATGTCCGTGCTGTCGGGCAGCTCCGCGCCCAGCAGGCCCTGCCCGTACTCAAATTCCAGTTTCATCGGGTGTATTCCTCCTTAATGCCCTAAGTAAAGGCGAATGATCTCCAGATACTCGTCGGGGTAGAAGCCGATCTCCCCGCTGAAGCGGGTGAGGGCGATCAGGCCGCCGTCGATGTCGGCGATGGAGGCCAGCATGGCGGCGTTGTCCGCCTTGAGCCCGCCGCCGTACACCACGTCCAGGCCGCCGGTCTGCTCCTTGACGAAGCGGGCGATCTTCTCGATGTAGGGCTTGTCGGCGGGGGTCTTGCCGGGCCCGATGGACCAGATGGGCTCGTAGGCGATGACCACCCGGCTCTTGTCCGTCCCGTCCAGGCCGATGGCGAGCTGGTCGCCCAGCACCTGCTGCCAGGCCTCCTGCTCCTCGCTCTTCTCGCCGATGCAGTAGAGCACCTTGAGCCCCGCGGCCTGGGCGGCCTTCACCTCCTGGTTGAGCAGGCGGTTGACGGCGGCGGTGTCGGTGACGCCGGCCTCCGCCAGGATGCCCGCCTTGTCGTTGCGCTCCTCGCAGTGGCCGATGAGGACCCAGCCGCAGCCCAGGGCGGCGGCGGCGTGGGCGGGCCGGTTGGTGGTGAAGGCGCCGAAGTTGCCGCCCACTGCGGTGTCGGCCCGGAAGACCCCCTGGCAGCCCAGCTCCACCCGGCTGTCGGCGGTGCGGGCCGCGGCCGCGGGAATCAGGTGGGCCTCCGGGAAGAAGTCCACAAACTCCGCTTCCGCCGGGTCATAGCCCGTCAGGCCCTGCTGGGTCCCGGCCACAATGGCCCTGCCCCACTCGGCCACGGGGGCCAGGCGGTTGACCCCGCCCAGCTCCACCGGCACGTCAAAACGCTTGAGATTCAAAAAAATGTGTTTCATTCAGTTGACACCCGGCTTTCCCAAATTTTGAAACATATAGCCCTTGTAGCCCTCCACGCCCGGCTGGTTGAAGGGGTTGACGCCCAGCAGCTTGCAGGAGAGATAGCAGGCAAAGAGGAAGAAATAGAACAGCCCGCCCAGGGTGTGGGCGTCGATGGCGGGGATGGAGAGGTTCATGCAGGGGATGCCCCGGTCGCCGTGGGCCCGCATGGTGGCCTGGCGGGCGGTGTTGTTGATGTCCCAGAAGTCCATGCCCGTCAGGTAGTCAAAGTAGTCCTTCTTGGCCTCGGGGGGCAGGAGCACCGACGCGTCGCGGGCGCGCACCTCCACGAAGGTCTCGAAGAGGATGGGACTGCCCTCCTGGATGAACTGGCCGATGGAGTGGAGATCCTCCGAGTTGGAGGCCGCCACCGGGTACAGGGCGTTGCCCTCCTTGCCCTCGCTCTCGGCGAAGAGCTGAATCCACCACTTGGCGAAGTAATCCAGCCGGGGTTCGAAAAAGGAGAGCATCTCCAGGCGGTAGCCGTGCTCCAGCAGCAGCCGGCGCAGGCAGGCGTAGCGCAGGGCCGGGTTCTCCTCCGCCGGGGCGGCGAGGAGGGTATCCCGCATGTCCCGCATCCCCTGCACCAGCGCGCGGATGTCCACCCCGGCCACCGCCATTGGGAAGAGCCCCACGTCGCTGCCCACCGAGTACCGCCCGCCGATGGTCTCGGGGAATGTGAGGAACGTATAGCCCTGGTCGAGGCAGAGCTGGTGGAGGGTGGAGCCCGGCGTGCCGGTAGCGAAGATGCGCTTTGCCGCGCCCTCCGCGCCGTAGCGCCGCTCCAGGTACTGGCGCAACACCCGGAAGGCAATCCCCGGCTCCAGGGTCTCAAAGTTCTTGGCGATGCAGTCGATGTAGATGGATTGATATCCGTCCAGCTCCCGCAGAGTGCGGGCCATCTCGCAGGCGGAGATGGTGTTGCCCGCCCACAGAATGGCGGGGCCCCCCTCCGGCCGCAGGGCCTTGACGGCGGCCCGGGACGCCTGGTTGGAGCCGCCGATTCCGATGACCACGAAGGCATCGGCGTCGGCCCGCACCCGCGCCGCCTGCTCCAGCAGGAAGTCCACCCGCTCGGGCCCGGCCGCCTCGTCCACACTGTGCCAGCCCAGGTTGTCCCGGTACCGCTCCTCTCCCGCCGCCGCCTCGGCCAGCAGGGGCGCGGCGGCGCGCACCTGCTCCTCCAGCGCGCCGGGGGCCAGCACCGGCCGCGCGTCGGCAAAGGACAGGGTGATGCCGTCCATGCTCAGCCCTCCTTTGCGTAGCGGGCCGCCATGTCCTCCAGGGTAGCCGGCTCCACCAGGGGGGCCTTGCCGTAACTGCCGAACTCCACGATCAGGGTGCCCACGGCCTCCTTCACGCCCCGGCGCATGGCGTCGGTGATCCGGGCCACGGCCCCCTCGTCGCCGGTTCCGTACATGACGGTGTCCATGATGGGAGCCAGGAAGGCCCGGGGATCAAAGGCGTCCCGCTTCTCGTCCAGCAGCTTCCAGACGCCGCCCGCCTTGGGGTCGTTCTTCAGCTCCGGGTGGTCGCGGAACAGCTCGCGGAAGTTGCGGGTCACCGCCAGGCGGATGTCGGTGTCCACGTTGATCTTGCCGATGCCGCAGGGGATGGCGGCCTTCAGCTCCTCCTTGGAGATGCCGTAGGCGTTCTGGATGTTCCCGCCCAGGGCGTTGATCTCCTCCACGATGTACCGGGGCACGGTGGAGGAACCGTGGGACACCAGGGCGCCCTGGATGCCCTCGTGATTCATGCACTCCTTGATGGCGATGGGGATCTCGCGGCGCAGCTTCACGTCCTTGCCCTTGCTGGCGCCGTGCATGGTGCCGTAGCTGATGGCCAGGGCGTCCACCCCGGTCTTCTTGAAGAACTCAATGGCGGAGAGGGGGTTGGTGTAGGTGGAGTTGGCGGCAAAGACGTGGTCCTCCACGCCGGCCAGCACGCCCAGCTCGCCCTCCACGGACACGCCGCGGGCGTGGGCGTACTTGACCACTTCGCGGGTGAGCTCCACATTCTCCTCAAAGGGGAGGGAGGAGCCGTCGATCATCACGGAGGTGTACCCCCCCTCGATGGCGGCCACGCAGGAGTCGAAGTTCTTGCCGTGATCCAGGTGGAGCACCACGGGGATGGGGCTTTGCTCGGCGAACTTCTTCACCGCCTCGGCGATGTTGCGGGCGCCCTTCTTCTTGTCCTCCAGAGTGCCGTTGGCGAAATCCACCCGGCCGCCCATGAAGGCGTTGGCCAGGTCGGCCCCCTGCAAAATGGCCGGGGAGCGGAACATCTCGTGTACGGCGATGACCGCCTCGGCCTGGGCCACGGCGTTGACGTTGAAGGCCCCCTGGGCATAGCCGTATTTCACGGTGGCGTCCAGAACCGGACGCAGAGGTACCAGAGGCATAGCAATTCTCCTTTCGGTTATTCCCTTATCTTGTATAGACGGTGCGCCCGCCCACCACAGTGCGGGCCACCTGGTAATCGCCGTCCAGCAGGACCAGATCGGCGTCCTTCCCCACGTCCAGCTCCCCCTTGCCGGCCCAGCCCATGAGGCGGGCGGGGTTGGCGGTCATGAGGCGGGAGACGGTCTCCGCCCCCTCCCCGGTGAAGGCCATGAGGTTGCGCAGGGCCTGGGCCATAGTGAGGGTGGAGCCGGCCCGGACGCCGTTGGGCAGCTTGGCATCCCCGTCCTCCACAATCACGTCGTTGACTCCCAGCTTGTAGCTGCCGTCGGGCAGGCCGGCGGCCATGATGGAGTCGGTGACGGCTACCACCCGGCCGTACCCCTTGGCCCTGAGGTAGAGGCGCACGGTACCCGGGTGGAGGTGGCGGCCGTCGCAGATGGCCTCCACATACACATCCCGCTCCAGGGCCACGCCGAAGATGGCGGGGTCGTGCTGGTGGAACAGGCGCATGGCGTTGCCCAGGTGGGTGACGGAGCGGACGCCCGCCTCCACACATTCCACACACTGGTCGTATCCCGCGCCGCTGTGGCCCATGGCGCAGACGATGCCCATGGCGTTGAGGCGGGGGATCAGCCCAGGCACGCCGGGGATCTCGGGGGCCAGGGTGGTATAGCGCACGTGGCCGCCGGAGGCCTTCTGATACTTGGCAAAGAGCTCCGCGTCGGCGGTGTGCATCAGCAGGTGCTCGGGCATGGCCCCCTTGTACTCGGAGGACAGGCAGGGCCCCTCCAGGTGGACGCCCAGCAGGACTGCCCCGCCAAAGGGGCCGCCCTCGATGACCTGCCTGGCCTGCTCCATGCACCAGAGGGTCTGCTCCGGCGTGTCGGTGAGCACCGAGCACAGCCAGCCGGTGACGCCCTGGGAGGCAAAGAACCGGCCGATGGCGCGCAGGCCCTCGGCGTCGGCGGCGTTCACGTCCACCCCTGCGGCGCCGTGGGTGTGCAGATCCAGGAAACCGGGCAGCACCCGCAATCCGGCGGCGTCCACCTCCGGCAGGCCCTTCTCATTGTGGTGCCCGCGGCTCAGGGCGGTGATGCGCCCGTCCTCCACCGCCATGTCCAGGGGGATGAAGGCCCCGTTCCACAGGACGGAGCCGTTTTTCAGATAAAAGGAGTTGTCCATGGCGGCCTCCTCAATAGGCCGTCCGGGCGGCGTTGGCGTTGACGTAGAGCAGGGCGTCGGGGTGGTTCTGGGCCAGGGTGGCGGGGAACGCGGCGGTCACCTCGCCGTAGGCCGCCCGGCGGCACACGGCCCGGTGCCAGTCCCGGAACACGCCCAGGCGCAGCTTCCGCGCTCCCAGAATCTCCTTCATGCCGATGGTGACGCACTTTTTGGGCATATCCTCCAGCGCGCCGCCCAGGTCGCCCACGCAGTTGGTGGCCCTCGTCTCCGGGTGGATGTCCAGCACCCGGGTGGGGAGCTGGGCGAACTGCTCGGCCGTCAGCTCCGGCTGGGGCTCGTTGAAGGCCAGGTGGCCGGTGATGCCGATGCCGCCGAAGGCGATGTCCACGCCGCCCAGCTCCTCGATCAGGGCGGGGATGCGGCCCAGGTCGTTGGGATCGGGGAAGACCCGCTGCTCCTCGGGCATGAGCAGCTCCGGGGCGATCTTGCCATATACCTCCCGGGCCATGAAGCCCCGGAAGGACAGGGGATTTTCCTCGGCGATCCACTGGCCGTCGTCGGTGAGGTACTCGTCCATGTTGATGAACCAGCAGTTCTTCAGGGAGAGCTGCTCCCGGTTGACCAGCCGCACAAAGATGGGGTACTGCCCCACCGGCCCCACCGGGCAGATAAAGACGGTGGGCTTTCCGGCGGCGTTGTTGGCGCGGATGGCAGCGCACATCTCGGCGGCCATCTCGTAAAAGACCTCGCCGGAGTCGCCCAGCTTGAGGATGGGGAGCTTGGCGCCCTTGCCCAGCTCCTGGGCGGAAATATGATAGTAGTCCATAGTCGTACCTCCTTTTGTCATTGAAACAGGTGCTCCAAATTCATCTGGCGGATCATCTTGACGATCTCCTTGGTGCGGGAGCAGCCGAACTTGCCCAGCAGGCCCTTGATCTGGGTCTTAATGGTCACCACCTCCACGCAGCGGAGCCTGGCGATCTCCGCCACCTTCTTGTCCTGGAGCAGCAGCTTGACCAGCTCGTGCTCCGCCGGCGTCAGGTGGGCCACGTTGTTGATGAAGAAAATCAGGGAGCGCTCGCTGCGGCGCAGACGGGCGTACTCCTGCATGACGGTGTTCTGGATCTTTGGGTCCAGCTCCGCCCGCCCCTCGCTGGCCCGGCGGATGTGCTCCAGCAGCCTCTCCTCCTCACAGCCCTTCACCACATAGTCCACCGCGCCGGTGCCCATGGCGCTGGTGATCATGTCGTCGGTCTCATGGGCGGTGAGGAACAGGATTTTGACCTCCGGGTGCCGCGCCGTGATGACCTCGGCGGCCCGGATGCCCGCGTCGATGGTCTCCATTTCGATGTCCATCAGAATCACGTCGCAGGGGACGGTGTCCGCCAGGGAAGCGATCTCCTCTCCGGAGGCGGCGGAGCCCACCACCTCCATATCGCTCTGGGCGGAGACCACGTCGCAGAAGTCCTCCCGCAGCAGGGGGAAGTCCTCCGCCACCATCACCCGGATTGTCTTTTCCATTGTGTGATCACTCCTTCTGACGGGGGTCGTAGAGGGGCAGCATGATCTGGAACCGGGCCCCCTCCCCATCGCGGCTCTCCAGGCGCAGGCGGCCCAGGTGGCTGCGGACGATCTTCCGCACATAGTACAGGCCCATGCCCCAGTTGTAATTGGTGTTTTTGCTGGTGACAAAGGGCTCGAAAATCTTGCCCTGGCGCTCCGGCGGGATGCCCGGGCCGTTGTCCTCCACCTCCAGCACGGTCCACATGCGCTCGGCGCGGACACGAAGCACCACCTGCGGCTCCTCCCGCCCCGCCTGAACGGCCGCCTCATACCCATTGCACAGCAGGTTGCACACCGCCTCGCTCAGGTGGCTGAGATCCGCCAGCACCAATCGGTCGGTGCCCACATCCAGGCGAACCGGCTGGCCGGGGTACTTGCCGTGAAACCGCTCCACCGCCGCCTCCACCAGCCCCTCCACCGGCACGGCCGTGAGGGCAATGGAGTTGTTCTTGACCGTGCGGTAGAGCTCGTCCATCCTCCGCAGCATTCCCTCGTTCAGCTCGTTGAGCTGAACGGCGCAGGCGCGCACCTGCGCCATGTCCGGAGGGTCCCCCGCCAAAGCCCGGGACAGCTTCTTGTGGAGCACCCGGCTGGACAGGAGCTGGTTCTTTACCCCGTGGACAAAGACGGATACTCCGGTGCCCGCCGCGTCGAACTTCCGCTTGAGGATCATATCCTGCCGGGTGTCGTCATAGGTAAGCTGGGTATAGCGCACCAGATTGTAGCTGCCCAGCACCACAAAGAACACCGTGCACAGACCCAGGATGATCCACCCCAGGGCGGGCAGCGCCCCGCTGATGTAGCTGCTGATGCCCAGGCGGATATACTCGGAGATGAACATGTTGTAGATCTGTGCCGGGTCCTTGCTGGCGTAGAGCAGGTAGAGGGTGGAGATACTGGCGAAGGAGAGCAGCACATAGCGGGTGTTGCGCTTGAAAACTGGCATGGTGGTGGCATGGTACTCCTGGAAAAACAGCAGACCCGCCGCCACCAGATAAAGGATGATCCAGGCCAGCGAGACGTGAATGGTCAGCGGCAGGAGCCAGAAGCGCCCACTCACCACCGTGCGAAACACGGCCGGATAATAATAAACGAGGGACAATGCCGGTACCACACATGCCGCAAGGCGCAGGCTTTTCATCCTGCGCCGGAGGGCCGGGATCATGGTGGCCTCCAGTGCGGCCTGTAGGGCAAACAGGGGAAACAGGGAGCGGCCTACTGCCACCACATAGCCCAGCTTGTCCAGGGAGAGGGGCAGCCGCAGCAGCCACGCTTGGAGCCCTGGTACCAGGAAAAGGAACGCCCTCTGCTGGGCCGCCGTGCCGCCGATTTTGGCAATATAGACCACAATGCCCGATAACATGATCAGGTTGCATACGCTCATGCCCAGCAGATACAGGGAGAGCGAGTCCCTGCGGCGCAGGGCCACGTACAGCGACGTAGCCAGACACAGTATCAGGACCAGTATCAGCACGGCGTTCTCCCCTCTCTGCGTTGATTCTTTCCCTTGATTATACCGCGTTCTTTCCGCGGTTGCAACGAGCAGCGCAAAGAGCGCCGGGGCTCCGCCAAACACGGAGCCCCGGCGGGGTTGTAAGCTGTATTACTGGGCGGCGCTGTAGGCGGTGTAGGCCTCCTCCATCACGTCAAAGAGCACGTAGTTGTCCACGGGAACCTCCTCGGTGACGGTGCCGTTGTTCAGGAACACCTGCTGCTGAGCCTCGTAGTAGCCGCGGATGGTGTCAAAATCGCCCATGCAGTCCACCGCGCCCTGCCAGTTGCCCTCGCCGGTGGCGAGCAGCATGGTCTCCTCGGGAGCATCCAGATCGGCGGCCAGAGTCTTGGCGACCTCGTCGATGTTGGCGGCGCGGTAGGCCTCGGCCTTCAGAATGGCCTGGGAGAAGCGCACCAGGATATCGTGGTTCTCCTCGGCATACTCAGGGGTGCAGATGAAGCTGGAGGGGAAGGCGGCCTGGTCGGTGTAGTCGTTGTTGGTGCCCAGGACCAGATAGTCGTCGCCCAGGGCCTGCTCGATGGTGACGGTGTTGGGGGACCAGGTGGCGGCGGCGTCAATCTGACCAGAGAGCAGAGCGGTGGTCATACCCTCCACGTTCATCTCGATGGTCTCGATGTCGTCCATGGTCAAGCCGGCCTCCTCCAGCACAAACTGGAGAATGATCTCAGAGGAGGTACCGGAGGACACGGCGACGGTCTTGCCCTTCAGATCCGCGGCCGTCTCGATGCCCTTGGCCTTGTTGGCCACTACGGCGTCGGCCTGGGAGAGCTGGTCAAAGGCAAACACATTGGCTTCTCCCTGAATACACAGGGAGTGGGCACCGTGGCCGATCTGGGAGATATCAATGTCGCCGGAGGCCATGGCGGCGATCTCGGCGGGGCCGCCGGAGAACTGGGCGGGCTCGACCGTCAGGCCCACCTCCTCAAAGTAGCCCTGGTGGATGGCGGTGAACAGGCTGGAGGCGGAACCCAGGTTGGGCATGTAGGCCACGCGTACGGTGGCGAGCTCATAGGTGGGGGTGTCGGCCGCAGGGGTCTCTGTGCCGATGGCAGGGGACTCGGTGTTGGGCGCGATGGTTTCCCCGTTGGAGGGAGCGCCGCAGGCGGCCAGGGAGAAGACCATTCCGCAGGCCAGCGCAAGAGAGAGCAGTTTCTTCTTCATGATAGTTCCTCCTTAATCATTTATGATGATCCGGCTCGTTACCGGAACGATCATATCTTATTTGCGGACGGAGAGGTATTCCTGGTAGACCTGGCTCCAGATGTGGTTCTTCAGCTCCAGGAACCGGGGGCTCATCTTGGTCTCCTGATTGCGGGGGTATGGGATGTCGATGTCCACAATTTCCTTGACGCGGCCGGGACGGGCGCACATGATGACCACCCGCTGGGCCAGAATGATGGCCTCTTCCACGTCGTGGGTGATAAAGAAGCAGGTCTTCTGCTCCTTCTCCCAGGTGTTGAGCAGCTCCTGCTGGAGCTGGGTACGGGTCTGTGCGTCCAGGGCGCCGAAGGGCTCATCCATCAGCAGCACCTTGGGATTGACCGCGTAGGCGCGGGCGATGGCGACGCGCTGCTTCATGCCGCCGGAGAGCTCCTTGGGGTAGGCCTTGGCGAAGCCCTCCAGATCCACCATCTTCAGATACTTGTGGGCCAGCTCCTCAGCCTCCTCCTTGCTCTTGCCCTGGAGCTTGAGGCCAAACTGGACGTTCTTCTCCACGGTGAGCCAGGGGAACAGGGCGTACTGCTGGAACACGATACCGCGGTCAGGGCCGGGACCGGTTACCTCTTTGCCGTCCACCAGCACCTTGCCCTCGGTGGGGGTCTCCAGACCGCCGATGATGTTCAAAAGAGTGGACTTGCCGCAGCCGGAGGGCCCGACGACACAGATGAACTCGTTTTCATGGATATCCATATCCACGCCGTTGAGGGCCACCATCTCGCCGTTGCGGCCGTTGAACTTCTTGACGACGTGGTCGATATGTACCTTTACGGCTGAATCGTTTCCTGCCATCCCGTTAGCCTCCTCTCAAGGAATCTTACAATCTTCTCAAAGCAGATGCCGATGATGCCCAGAAGGATGATGCCCATGAGCATCACATCGCGCTGGAAGTAGCTGCTGGCCTGCTGGATCATCATGCCCAGGCCCCGGTCGCCGCCTACGATTTCAGAGGCCATCAGGGTGGTCATGGCGGTGGACAGGCCCAGCCGGGCCGCCACCAGGATGAAGGGCGTGGAGGCCGGGATCGTGACCTTGAAGAAGATGTCGCTCTGCTTGGCGCCCAGCACACGGGCCGCCTTGATCAGGGTGGTGTCCACCCCCTTGACGCCCTGATAGATGGTGATGACCATGACCAGGAACGCGGCAATGAAGATAACCGTGACCTTACTGATCTGGCCAACGCCCAGGGCGGCGATAATCAGGAATACGTAGGCCAGCGGGGGGATGTTGCGGATAAACTGGATCCACGGCTCCACCACATGGCGGAAGGGGTCGTACCACGCCATGAGGAAGGCCACCGGGATCGATACTACAAACGCAATGGCGAAGCCGGACAGCACACGGGACAAGCTGGCCCACATATGCTCCCACAGAATTCCACTGGCCGCCTTGTCCACCAGCGCGGAGAGCACCATGGCCGGAGTGGCGAAAATCGTGGGCCACTTATACGCCGCAAACAGCCAAAGAGCGACCGCTACGGCCAGCGAAATGAGGAGCCATACCCCATTAGGTATCTTGCTCCAGAAAGACGATTTTTTCAGTCGCATCGAAACCGAGCCTCCTTTGTTGCTTCCCAGTATACAAAAACCAGCCGGTTTCGAAAAGTATGAAGTTTTATCATACTTTCTCCGGCGCTGCATCAAAAACCCGGCCGGAGCAAACGCTCCGGCCGGGTTCATTGGGAACCGCAGGTTCAGAACAGCCGCGCCATGGACGGCAGCTCCGGCCCCAGCAGGGGCCGGCACCAGCCGCAGAAGGCTTCGGTCACGTCGGTGCCGCCGGCGGTGAGGTACTCCGCCGGGAGCACCCGCTCGCCCAGCATGACCTCCTCGATGGGCACCAGGAAGGTCTCGCAGCGGTAGGGCGCGGAGGACAGGCGGCGGAAGGCCACCATCTGCCCCGTCTCCCCGGCCAGCACCGCCCGGCAGGCCGCGCGGCCCGCCTCCTCTGCTTCGGCGGCATCCACCGGGGACTGCCAGGCGATGGAGGCCCGGGCCAGGATGCCCGGCTTCTCGCTGCGGGCCTTGATGCCCAGCCGCCGCACCACCATCTGCGCCAGATGGGAGGACACATCTCCGAAGTACGTGGAGCGCCCGGTCTGGAAGATGGGGGGCACGATGGGCTTGCCCTCGTCGTCGTGGAGACCCTCGCTGGCCACCACGACCACGCCGCCCAGCTTGCGGTACATATCGCCCACCCTGTCCAGGAACTCGTCCTCATGAAACGGCCGCTCGGGAGGGTAGAGCAGGTGGGGCGCGTCGCCCTCCTGCTCCCGGGCCAGGGCGGCGGCGGCCGTGGTCCAGCCCGCGTTGCGGCCCAGAGCCTCCAGCACCACCACGTGGATGGGCAGGCTGCGCACGTCCACCCCCAGTTCCCGCACCGTGCCCGCCATGTAGCGGGCCACGCTGCCGAAGCCGGGGCAGTGGTCAGTGACAGCGATGTCGTTGTCCATGGTCTTGGGGATGCCCATGACGGAGATCCCCCTGTCCCGGCACACCGCCGCCAGCTTGCCGCAGGCGTCCATGGTGCCGTTGCCGCCGTTCATCAGCACGTAGCGGATGTGCTTCTCCGCCAGGATATCCGCCATGCGGGCGTAGTCCTCCGCCTCCAGGGCGTCCCGGGAGGTGCCGATGGCGGTGGCGGGGGTGGTGGGCAGCCGCTCCAGCTCCTCCTCGGGCACAGAGCCGAAGTCCAGCAGCTTCTCCTTCAGCAGTCCGCCGGTGCCGCCCACAGCGCCGTAAACATGCTCCACCAGGCCGCTGGCCTGGGCCTCCCGGACCGCCCCATACAGGGAGCAGTTGAGCACGGCGGTGGGGCCGCCCCCGTGAATGATGATCAGGTTCTCCTTCAATGGGGTTCCCTCCTCGTTTTCAGTCCATTTCGTCTCATTATAATGCCGTCCGCCAGAATCCACAAGGAGGATTTCTCGTCATACCTTTTGACAAAGAAGGGGATGCGCACCGGGCTGGCGCGCACCCCCCTCTTGAACTCCGCTACCGGGCCGCACGGGCGGCCAGGGCCACCCAGCCGTTCTGCTCCCGCCGCTCAAACACGGCCAGGCCATTCCGCTCCAGGGCGGCCTCCACCTCGCCGGCCCGGGTGTCGATGATGCCGGAGCACAGGAACACCCCGTCCGTGTCCAGGAACTCCCCCGCCTTGGCGGACAGGGGTATGATCACGTCGGCCACGATGTTGGCCAGCACCAGGGCGTACTTCTGCCGGGCCAGCTCGGCCACCAGGGCCCCGTCGGTGAGGACGTTGCCCGCCCGCACGGTATAGCGGTCCCGCCCGATGCCGTTGAGGGCGGCATTCTCGTAGGCCACGTCCACCGCCTTGGGATCAATATCCACTGCCGCCGCCGCGGAAGCCCCCAGGACCAGGGCGGCGATGGAGAGGATACCGCTGCCGCAGCCCAGATCCAGCACCGGCTTTCCGGGGACTGTGTACCGCTCCAGCCCCATGAGGCAGAGCTGGGTGGAGGCGTGGCTCCCGGTGCCGAAGGTGAGGCCGGGATTGAGGTACAGGGGCGCTTTCCCCGCCGGGACGGGCTCTCCCCGCTCCCACTCGGGCACGATGTAGAGCCTCTCCCCCACCGGCATGGGCTTGTAGTACTTCTGCCAGGAGTGGGCCCAGTCGTTGTCCCCCAGGCTGGCGAGCGAATAGGGCTGGTCGATGCCCGCCAGCCATCCCTCAAGCTGCTTCCGGCCGTCGGCGTCGTCGGTGATGTAGAACTTCACCCGGCAGACGCCCTTCATGCGGGCCAGCAGGCCGTCGTCCACGTAGTCCCAGTACTGGCGGTTCTGCTCCAGGAAGGTCTTGAAGTCCTCCTCGTCCTCGATGGCCAGCCCGGTGACCCCATTGCCGGTAAGCCGGGCGCACAGGGCGTCCAGCTCCGCCTCGGTGGTGTCCAGGGTCACTTCCAGCCACTTCACGTCCTCCATCAGCGGTGCCTCCCCAGGAAGAACAGGGCCACGGTGCCCGGGCCGGAGTGGGCACCGATGACGGGGCCCACGTTGTTGAGCACCACGGTCTGCACGCCGAAGCGGCGCTTCACGTCCTCGGCCACCTTGTTGGCGTCCTCCTCGCAGTCGCCGTGGCTGATGAAGACGGTCTGACCCGCGGGGTCGATGGCGGTCTCCGCCATGTGGTCCACCAGGGCCTTGAGGGATGCATTGCGGCCCCGGGCGGTGCCCACCTTTGTCAGGTGGCCCTCGTCGTCCACATGCATGACAGGCTTGATGGACAGCATGGTGCCCAGTACGGCGGTCGCGGAGGAAATGCGGCCGCCCCGCTTTAGGAAGTGGAGGTCGTCCACCGTAAACCAGTGGCATAGGTGAAGTTTGTTCTCCTCCAGCCAGTCCCGCACCGCGCCGATGCCGATGCCCCTGCCCTCGTTCTTCATGCGGGCGGCGTACCACACCAGCAGGCCCTGGCCCAGGGAGGCGCACAGGGAGTCCACCACATACACCTTCCGCTCCGGATACTGCTCGGAGAGCTCCTGGGCGGCGATCTGGGCGGAGTGGCAGGTGGCGGACAGGCCGGAGGAGAAGGCCACCACCAGCACGTCCCTCCCCTCCTTCAGGTGGGGCTCTATGGTCTCGGTGAAGTCGGACACATTGACCGCCGAGGTGGTGGCCATCTCCCCCTCCCGGAGCTGCCGGTAGAAGTCCTTCGGGTCGATCTCCCGGTTGTCCGGCCAGTTGCGGTAGGTCTTGTCTCTCATGGTAAAGGACAGGGGCAGCACCTCCACCCCCAGCTCCTTCACCAGCGCGTCCGTCAGATCGGCCGACGAGTCGGTCAGCAGGACATAATCATTCATCTGCAAATTACCTCCAGTATTCACACATACCGGGCACGCCCGGTTATTTTCGGTTCTTCTCCGGCTGGGGCCGCCGCTCCCGCAGCAGTTCCAGAATCCGCTGACAGGCCAGCCGGTCGGCATAGCTGCGCAGAGCGAGGGCCAGGGCCAGGCCGGGCAGCTCCTCCGCCTCGGCGCTGCCGTCCAGGCTGCCCGCCGTCACGTCCAGCGCCCGGTCCAGCTCCTCCCGAAACTGTTCGTACAGCTTCTGGGGCGGCCGCCCCTCCGACGCGGCAGCCAGCAACAGCCCCGCGTCCTTCACCGAGAGCACCTGCTTGAGGGCGCACAGGGCGGTCAGATAGGCCAGGTGGGTGCGGGAGTACCGCTTTCCCTCGGCCCGGGGCATGGCCCCGTCCTTGATATAGTTGTTGACCATGGCGGAGGTAAGGCTCTCCCCCTCCCCATAGTGGATGAGCTGACGGGGCATATAGGAAATGAGCTGGTCCATATACAGGCCGATGTCGGGAAATGCCTCCCACTCCACCGGGCGCTCACGCTCGAGGCGCTCCTTCAGCTCGCGGATTTCCTCCACGGACGCCTCCTCCTTTCTGGTTTCAAACATGACGTATCAAAATATTGGTGTTATTATATCACATCGTTTTTCAGTAAGTAAAGGCCCGCAGGGCATGAAAAAGGGCCGCTATGGTCACATAACAAAATTATGTGACCATAGCGGCCCCCGATGCGGTTACATCTCCCAGTCGGCGTAGTCCTCCGCCTCGGAGTCGTCCACAGCGGCGGTGGACAGGCCGGGCAGCATGCCTCTCAGCTTGGCCACCACGGCCATGATCTTGTCCCAGTAGAGCACCGCCGCATAGAGCAGTGCGCCCAGGACAGCCAGCAGGGAAAAGAGCTTCACAAGGGCCCCGAACAACTTCTTCATGGACAGAAAGCCTCCTTCTGCGTTGACACTCTGTGCCGTATGCTTCCAGTGTACACGTTTCCGGTGCAAAATACAAGTGTCCCCTCCCACTTTCTTGAAACTTTTTTCCCTTGTAATTTGAGGCAAAATAGAATACAATAAGAGAATAAATGGGATCCATTCTGCCCCCGCTCCGGCGGGTGTACGCTTGCATTTTCCCACGGAAAGGAAGGATGCGTCCATGAAGCTCCAAACCGAAAAGGGCGAGATCACCATCAGCAGCGACGTGTTCACCAACATCACCGGTGCGGCTGCCACCAACTGCTACGGCGTCAAGGGCATGGCGATGCGCTCCAAGACCGACGGTCTGGTGCATCTGCTGCGCCGGGAGTCCATGGGTAAGGGCGTCAAGGTCACTTACAACGAGGACTCCTCCGTCTCCATCGAGCTGCATATTATGGTGGACAACGGGGTCAACCTGATGGCGGTGAGCCGCTCCATCATGAGCGAGGTTCGCTATATCGTCAGCCGCACCACGGGCGCCGAGGTGCGCAGCGTGGATGTGTGCATCGACTCCATGGTCATCGGCTGAAACGGCCCGCGCCCATCGAAAGGAAGGAACAACCGATATGAGAGAGAGCATTGACGGAGCGTCGTTTGCCCAGGCCATGATTCACGCGGCGGCCTCCCTCAATCTGCAGAAGCAGCAGATCAACGAACTGAACGTCTTCCCCGTGCCCGACGGGGACACCGGCACCAACATGAGCCTGACCCTCGGCACCGCCGCGGCGGAGCTGCGCAAGAAGCAGCCCCACACCGTGGGCGAGGCCGCCGCCACCAACGCCTCCGCCCTGCTGCGGGGCGCCCGGGGCAACTCCGGCGTCATTCTGTCCCTGCTCTTCCGCGGCTTTGCCAAGGCGGTCAAGGACAAGGACAGCATCGACGGCCGCGATCTGGCCATCGCCCTGGACTTCGGCGTGGCCGCCGCCTACAAGGCGGTGATGAAGCCCGCCGAGGGCACCATCCTCACCGTCTCCCGCCTGACGGCGGCCAAGGCCGCCGACGCGGCCCGCCAGACCCCCAACGACCCGGAGGCCGTGCTGGAGGCCGCCATCGCCGAGGGGCAGCTCGCCCTGGAGCACACCACCGAGATGAACCCCGTCCTGAAGAAGGCCGGTGTGGTGGACGCCGGCGGCAAGGGCTTCCTGGTGATCCTCCAGGGTATGCTGGACTCCCTGCGGGGCGTGCCCATGCCCGAGGGGGACGGCGAGGGGGAGGCGAAGGTGGAGAGCAAGACCGACTACGCGGCCATTGCCGCGGAGGAGATCACCTTCACCTTCGACACCGTGTTCATTGTCCGCAAAACCTCTCCCCACAAGGGGCTTGAGGCCTTTGAGGCCTATCTGAACAGCATCGGCGACAGTCTGGTCATCGGCGAGGACGACGACTGCTTCAAGGTCCACGTCCACACCGACATTCCCGGCGCCGCCCTCACCGAGGCCCAGAAGTACGGCACCCTGGAGCTGGCCAAGATTGAGAACATGCGCACCCAGGCGGAGGATCTGGCCGCCGGCCGCCACATCCAGAGCACCGACGATCTGGACGCGGTGGAGGCCGAGCTGGAGGGGAATCACGGGGCACGGAAGATCGCCCCGCCGGAGAAGAAGTACGGCGTGGTGGCCGTGGCGGCGGGCGACGGCCTGGCCGCGGTGTTCCGCGACTTGGGGGCCGACGGCGTCATCAGCGGCGGCCAGACCATGAACCCCTCCACCGACGACATCCTGCGGGAGATCGACGCTACCCCCGCCGAGGTGGTCTTCGTCCTGCCCAACAACAAGAACATCATCATGGCGGCCGAGCAGTGCGTCCGCCTGGTGGAGGGCAAGCAGGTGGTGGTGCTCCCCACCAAGACGATCCCCCAGGGCATCTCCGCCCTGATGGTGATGGATCCCGAGGCGGAGGTAGAGGACAACCGCGCCGCCATGGCGGAGGCCATCGGCCGGGTACACACCTCCGAGATTACCTACGCCGCCCGGGACAGCGACTTCGACGGCTTTGCCATCAAGCGGGGCGACTACCTGGCCCTGACGGAGCACCAGCTCTTCGGCACTGACCGCAAGCTGGAGAAGCTGCTCCGCCGTCTGGCGGAGGCCGAGGCCCAGCAGAGCGCCGAGTTTATCAACATCTTCTACGGCGAGGATGTCAGTGAGAAGGAGGCCCAGAAGGCCCTCAAGCTCTTTACCGAGTGCTGTCCCAGCGCCGAGATCAGGCCTGGGTGCTGAGGCCGTTGAAGGCCTTGTCCCTGGGGGTGTAGTTGCCGCCGATGGCGATGAGGTGGATATTGGCTTTGTCACACAGCTCGTTGATGATCATCAGGGAGTTGGTCACCACAGTCAGGCGCATGTCGTTTATGGCCTTGGCGATGGTCAGGGTGGTGGTGGAAGAATCGAGAAAGATGGAGTCGCCGTTGTGGATCAGCTCCCGGCAGCGGGAGGCGATGGCCTGTTTGTTCTTCAGATAGGCGGTTTCGCGGATGGATAAGTCAATGTTGTTCTCGACGCCGTCCTGTATGAAGGCGCCGCCGTAAGTGCGGGTCAGAAATCCCTCGCTCTCCAGCTGTTTTAAGTCCCTGCGGATCGTCTCCTCGGTGACGGAGAAAATCTTGGCCAGTTCGGTGACGGTTACGCTCTTTTTTTCCAGTACAATATCTTTAATTTCGGATTTACGGGTTACGGCAAGCATATAGCCTCCTTTTTATGGAGATATCCATAAAGATTTTCTTTTATTATAGCATAAAGAAAAGAAAACTCAAATAGAAAATGCGTTTGCAAGCTGTTGTTTGCTGGCAAATACAAAAGAAATATATTAAAAAATTGGCAAAAACCAAAAGAAACAAAAACAATCAAAAACAAAATGTTGACGAAACAATACAAACACAATATAATATGGTTATCAGCCCGTGCGGACCCAGATCCGCGGCGCGGGATTGAAAACGTTTTGTGTTGGTTGAGGAGATAACTTTTTAGAGAGCAGAGGTGAGTGAAAACATGATGACGATTCAGGGCATGAAATACAAGTCGGACTTCGAGGCGAAGAAGGCGATCCTGGATATCGGGCGGCGAATGTACGCCAAGGGCTTTGTCGCATCCAACGACGGCAATATCAGTTGCCGGGTGGGGCCCAACACCATCTGGACCACGCCCACAGGGGTTTCCAAGGGTTTTATGACCCAGGACATGCTGGTGAAAATGGATCTGGACGGTAAGGTGCTGATGGGACGGTTAAAGCCGTCCTCGGAGATCAAGATGCACCTGCGGGTCTACCAGGAGAACCCCAGGCTGCAGGCGGTAACCCATGCACATCCGCCCATGGCTACGTGTTTTGCCATCGCGGGCCAGCCCTTGGACGCGGCGATCCTGACCGAGGCCATTCTGAGCCTGGGCACCATTC
>OGZT01001272.1_pt1 | contig 18037 bp, 17 predicted proteins | sample 1576891 | NCBI WGS metagenome assembly OGZT01 (sample SAMEA3541521, study PRJEB24748) | human gut metagenome | biome: human gut; feature: human-associated habitat; material: faeces | place: China | collected 2012 | reverse complement strand
CATTTATCTAATTTTCTAAAACAAGGAATCAGAGTTCAACTACTGATTCGCATTAGTATATGATTTAATATTATTTCTATTATTCCATATAGCTTCTCAAAGCTAGTTTTTTTACCCAAAGAACAAAGATTCCGGTTAATATTAAGTTCAGTACGATTGTAAGAACCGAAATAGCCAAAGCAGGTCCACCAAGATTGTAACCAAGAGCTATGAAAATAACCCCTGCTCCTACTTCACCACGGGTAAACATACCAATAGACAAAGCTAATCGCTCACTGAATTTGCGATCCCGATAGAAAAAGACGGGAAATAACTTTCCGATATTCGATAATAAAGAAACAATGAGCACATGAAGAGCAATCACTCCCCACGGCATCATCTCCTGTGAACCGGTAACGGAATATTCTCCAGCTTGAGTCTCTGCAAAATTGACACCTATAAAATGAGGCATACTCATACCTACCAGAAACATAAACAAGAAAGAAATACCAGTAGAAACGTTGCGTTCCATTGGAGTATCTATCTCTTTGTGCTTCATTATCATGCCTAATATAAACGCAGGCAGCAACACTTCAATGTGAATACTTCCTTCTTCGCCATACAGACCTTTACTGATCAGATACAAAGATTGAGTAGCAACAAAGACAAGGGTAGAATAAAATAAAATTGCTTTCCAGTCCTGCCTCCAATTATACTTGCTCAACTGTCTCCAACCAAACAATAGTAACAAAAATACGATCAGAACGACAATAATCAGCTGCCAGCGTAAACCAATCATCATAATCTGAAGGGGAATCATCAAAAGAATGGTATCAAGATCATCGAAAATGGCAAGTACCTGAATCTTCTTGTACATCCAACTTGCTTTGAGCCCAATGGCAGCCAACATAGTAAAAAGAATACCGGCAGAAGTAGGAGCTGCAAAACGACTCAGTAATAAGTTCTCTTTCCACGCTTCCCAACTATTCCAAAACTCCGGAGGAAGCAATACAAATACATAATAAAGGGCAATCAGCAACCAAGGCATAGCAGCCGTAGCCATTGCTATAAAATAATCTTCAGTGTAACTTTTCCAACGGGATTTATCAACTTCAAACTCTCTGCCTACATTAATCATAATAAAACCGAGGCAAATATAAAGCAATATATTAGCAACCGTCTTCACTGCGCCATATCCGCTTCCCGCAAGCACAGGCAGAAACTGAGACAGGAAAAGACCTATTATAAGGAAAACCGAAAAAGACAGAACTTTTCTCATTTTGTATTGTACGTATTTAAGTAATTGCCAGGGAAAGCTCTGTGGACAGATGGCGATTACCTGGTGTATCTAAAACTATTAGCAGCGCTATTTGTTCAAGATACACCCTCTTTTAGCTATCACAAAAAAGATTTAATCAAGCTTTAGCACAGCAAGGAATGCTTTCTGAGGCACTTCTACATTACCAATCTGCTTCATTCGCTTCTTACCTTTTTTCTGTTTTTCAAGCAACTTACGTTTACGGCTGATATCACCACCATAACATTTTGCAGTCACATCCTTACGAACTGCCTTTATCGTTTCACGGGCTATAATTTTAGCACCGATAGCCGCTTGGATAGCAATCTCAAACTGTTGTCTAGGAATCAGTTCCTTCAACTTCTCGCACATACGGCGTCCCATATCATAAGCGTTATCAAAATGAGTCAATGTAGATAGTGCATCAACAGATTCGCCATTCAGCAGAATATCCAGTTTTACAAGCTTGGACGGACGGAAACCATCCGGATGATAATCAAAAGAAGCATATCCTTTGGAGATACTTTTCAGTCGATCGTAGAAATCGATCACAATCTCACCCAAAGGCATGTTATAATATATTTCTACACGATTGCCGGAAATATATTCCTGCTTAATCAGCTCACCTCGTTTACCTAAACAAAGGGTCATAATAGGACCGATATAGTCGGTAGTGGTGATAATAGAGGACTTGATATAAGGCTCTTCAATACGGTCTATCATTGTAGGATCGGGCATACCACCGGGGTTATGTACCTCAGTCATGTTTCCCTGCTTGTCGTAGATATTATAAGAAACGTTTGGCACGGTAGTAATCACATTCATGTCGAACTCACGATCAAGACGTTCCTGCACAATCTCCATATGAAGCAGACCCAGGAATCCGCAACGGAACCCAAAGCCTAAAGCTAATGAAGATTCCGGCTGGAAAGTAAGTGAAGCATCATTCAACTGCAATTTTTCCAAAGAAGCACGCAGGTCTTCAAACTCTTCGGCCTCAATAGGATATACACCGGCAAATACCATTGGTTTTACCTCTTCAAACCCATCAATTGCTCTGTCACAAGGACGGGCAATATGTGTGATAGTATCACCTACCTTTACTTCTTTGGAAGTCTTAATACCCGAAATGATATATCCTACATCTCCAGTACGTAATTCCTTACGCGGAACCATATCCATCTTGAGTACTCCGATTTCGTCGGCTGCATATTCTTTTCCGGTATTAAAAAATTTCACCTTATCACCGGAACGAATCACTCCGTTTACTATTTTGAAATAAGCAATGATTCCGCGGAAAGAATTAAATACAGAGTCGAAAATCAATGCCTGCAACGGTGCTTCATCATCTCCTTTCGGATGAGGTATGCGCTCAATAACAGCAGCGAGTATTTCTTCTACTCCCATCCCCGTCTTTCCGGATGCACGTATGATTTCATCACGTTTACAGCCCAACAACTCAACGATTTCGTCTTCTACTTCTTCGGGCATGGCACTTGCCATATCGCATTTATTAATGACAGGAATAATTTCCAGATCATGTTCAATGGCCATATAAAGATTAGAAATTGTCTGCGCCTGTACTCCCTGCGAAGCATCTACAATGAGTAATGCACCTTCACAAGCAGCAATAGAACGGGAAACTTCATATGAAAAATCCACGTGTCCCGGAGTATCAATTAAATTCAGAATATACTTTTCGCCTTTATATGTATACTCCATCTGTATGGCATGGCTCTTGATGGTGATACCTCTCTCCTTTTCCAGATCCATATCATCCAGCATCTGGCCTGCGGTCACCTGTATGGTGTTGGTGAATTCCAGCAGACGATCTGCTAACGTTGATTTACCGTGGTCAATATGAGCAATGATGCAAAAATTACGTATATTCTTCATTCTAAAACAACTATCTAATTATAAATAAGAACTTTATGATAAAAGAAGGATACTCTCGTAAAACATTCGTAAAACAAATGACAATATACAATAAATAACAACTCTTTTATTGGGCACAAAGATAATGAAAAATATGAGGTTTTAAAAGCTATTTTTTTAATAACTCCAAAGGGCTAAGTGTACTACTGTAATAAAACAAAAAGACAACTAAAACAAGGCTATCTTCCATGACAATTCTTATATTTCTTGCCGCTTCCACATGGACATAAATCATTTCGACTTATTATTTTTGATGCAGTTTTTTCTTGGATATCTTCAGAATTCTTATCTTGCAATATTACTTTATTTTTTCCATAGAACTTATAAAAGTAGAAACAGAAGTTTTTTTTAACTTTTCATTCGAGTCTTCTATTTAATACTCCATACTGGAAATTAGAAAATCCGTACCAGATTCATATCATTTGCCTTTATTTACAATAAAAATGCGCAAATCATCTACATAAAAAATGCGCTGATAACATTCAGAAATGTATCAACGCATTTTTTATGGGTAAGTGATTTACTCTCTTAGTTCAATTTAATGAAAAGTTCACCATCAATTTCCTGAGTAGAAACTTTGTCTTCTCTTAGCAACCAACCAAGACCCAAGAACAAGTCTTTGTCTACCAGCTTAGTTACTTTCTTGATTTGCTTAGCGGTCAGACCTTCTGTACCGTCCAGTGCATTCCAGATTTTACCTGCAATTTCACCTGCTTTTTCTTTCAACATTTGCTTTAGAAATTTTAGTTAAACATGATGTAAAAACTGACAACCTCTCAGCTTTCAGGTTTTATTTCAGCTGCAAATATAGTTATATTTATGTTATATAACACTTTATTGGGCGTTTTTTTGCATAATCTGTAATAAAAACGGCTTTTTTATAGCTATTTCGGGTGTTTTTCGAGATATTCCACCCAAATTCGGGCAGCTTGTTCTACCATCCTGGTACACGGACGTTTAGCATAATATTGCTTGGTTCTTTCTTCAGGAACTGATGACAAAAGAGCTTTTTTCTTCAAACCTAATAGTTCGCCACAGTTCAGTGAGCCATTCCTTTTCCTGAACTCAGCAGCAAGTTCCTGTACCAAAGCATAGTTAGCAGCTTTCCCTTCCTTATCGGCTCCGTCAGTTGCCCCTGTTTCCAGTCCGGCCAACAGAAACATACCGCAAGCAGCCCCACAAGTCTCTCTCATACGCCCAATACCTCCTCCGAAAGAGGCTGACATACGAAAAGCCTGTTCTTCGGTAAATCCATACATATCAGCAAAAGCAGCCACTACAGACTGAGAGCAATTATAACCGCTTTTGAAAAATTCAACGGCACGCTGTATTCTATCTTCCATTTTTGTTTCTATTATTTATTTGTGCAAAAATATAAAAAAGTATCTTTGCAGACATAACAAAAATGCAGTAATATAATGGCTATAACCTTGGATATACAATTGCCACACTACCCACGTGGTTTTCATCTGATAACCCGCGACATTGTATCACATTTACCAGAACTCCCCGAAAATGGGTTACTTGTAGTGTTTATCAAGCATACTTCGGCAGGAATTACAATCAATGAAAATGCAGATCCGGATGTCCGTAAAGACTTCCAAACCTTCTTTAATAAACTGGTTCCGGATGGAGCACCTTACTTCATTCATACTCTGGAAGGACCAGACGATATGAGTGCACATATCAAAGCGTCATTAATTGGCAGTTCAGTCACAATCCCCATCAAGAACCACAAGTTAAACCTGGGTACCTGGCAGGGGATTTATCTGTGTGAGTTTCGTGACGGAGGAGACAGTCGTAAACTGAGCATTAGTATACTCTAATGTAATCAGTCCTTTACTTCCAACACCATCGGACAATGATCTGAGTGTACCGCTTCATTCAATATACAGGCACTCTTCAGCATCGGGCGTACAGGTTCACTTACCATACAGTAGTCTATACGCCACCCTTTATTCTTTGCACGTGAATTGAAACGATAACTCCACCAAGTGTACTCTTGTTTTTCAGGATACAATGTGCGGAAAGAATCAACAAAACCAGCAGAAAGAAAACGAGTCATCCACTCCCGTTCTTCCGGTAAGAAACCGCTATTCGTAGCATTACGGACAGGATCGTGGATATCTATCGCTTCATGACAAATATTGTAATCTCCGCAAAGAATCAAATTGGGACGGGACTTTTGCAATTCTGTTACATACTTCTGGAAAGCTTCCAGCCACACCATTTTGAATGCCTGTCGTTCATCACCACTTGTCCCAGAAGGATGATATACACTCACAACTGATAAATCACCAAAATCGGCACGAATAAAACGCCCCTCATTATCATATTCTTCAATTCCCATTCCATATTCCACATGATCGGGCTCACGACGGGTAAGGATAGCTACGCCACTGTAACCTTTCTTTTGTGCAGAATATAAATAGCCTTTATACCCCAGTGCCTCAAAAGCTTCACCGGGATATTGTTCTGGTTGCAATTTGGTTTCCTGCAAACAAAGTACATCCGGCTGTTCTTGTGCCAGCCAATCAGGCAAACCTTTTGAAACTGCGGCACGCAGGCCATTCACATTATAAGTTATTATCTTCATAAGATGTTTATATTTACAATCGAGAATCCTGAGTTCACAAGATTTCTACGAGTATTAATTATCAGTCATTAGACGATTTCTTTGTTCTTCTATCTTAGCAGCTTCCCATCCTATTATAGCAGTTTTGCGGGTCAATCCCCAATGGTAACCTCCTAAAGCACCGGTAGAACGAATGACACGATGACAAGGAATTAAGAATGCTACCGGATTGTCTCCTACTGCTGTTCCTACAGCACGGGATGAACTGGGACTATCCAGATAATTAGCAATGTCTCCGTAAGTGGTCAATGTTCCCATTGGTATCTTTAACAATGTCTCCCAAACCTTCAGCTGGAATTCCGTACCACGCAAATGTAGCTTTACCTCATTGAGATTCGTCCAATCCATAGAAAAAACAGCAAGGGCACGTTCCTGAAACTCATCGGGATGTTTCTCAAACGTAGCGAATGGAAAGTGATGCCCCAGTTCTGCCAATGCCTGCTCCCGGTTGTCACAAAAAGTCATATAACATACTCCTTTGGAAGTAGATGCTACTAATATTTCACCAAAAAGAGTTTTGGCAAAACGATAGTTTATGGTTAAGCCTTTGCCACCGACTTTATATTCTCCGGGAGTCATTCCTTCAATATGAATAAAAAGTTCGTGCAAACGCCCCGTACCCGAAAGCCCGATTTCAAAAGCAGCATCAAAAAGACTTCCCTGCCCTTCTTTCAGGATTCTCTTAGCACGATTTACACTGATATATTGCAGGAATTTCTTCGGACTTACTCCTGCCCATTCTGTAAATAGCCGCTGAAAATGATAAATACTCACATTCGCCTCCTCCGCCATATCGAATAACGAAGGCTGCTCCTGGTAGTTGCGGGTAATATACTCAATGGCATCTGCCACGCGAGCAAAATTAATCTCGTCTTGTTTATTACTCATAATTATTAAGTTTTACCGGGTAAAATTAGTACTACCATTCAGCAATGGCAACCTGTTTCTTGCTATCTTATCTTTTCATGAAAACAGCAACATGATATTCAATACAGATACTACTATTGCAATAGCATAAAGCACAAATGTACTCCAACGACTATTCACATAATTGCCCATTACTTTCCGCGAAGAAGTCAACCCGACTTGCAAAAATACAGTAAACGGCAATTGAATACTCAGCACCATCTGTGATATAAGCAATCCTTTGAAAGGATCACCGATGAAAAATATCAGTAGCAAAGCGATACCTAAAGAGAGAATAACACCTACCTGTGAATGACTATCCTTTATATGATATGATTCACCAAAGATCCCCGCAAAAATAGATCCGGCAGCCATTCCACTGGTTATAGTAGAAGAAACTCCCGCCATCAACAAAGCCAAAGCAAACACAATAGCGGCATTACTACCTAACAAAGGTTCTAATAACGATTTTGCCTGTTGCAACTCTTCTACCTGTATTCCACTTTTAAAGAAAGTAGCAGCAGCAAGCAGAATCATCGCACTATTGATGGCCCATCCAACGATCATTGAAAAAAGTGTATCGAATAATTCATATTTAAGAACCTTCCGGATGGAAGCATCATCCTGCTTATTATATTCATGGCTTTGTATCACCTCCGAATGAAGAAACAGATTGTGAGGCATTACTACCGCTCCAAGCACACTCATAATGATAAGCATACTCCCTTTCGGAATGGCAGGCGTCACCCAACCTTGCGCAGCTAACGGCCAGTCTATATCCACAAGAAACAACTCATAAATAAACGAAAGTCCGATAACAGATACAAAAGCAATAATAGAACGTTCTATCTTTTTATAGGAATTGGTAAACAACATAACAGAAACGAAAGCCGTGGTCAATACGGCTCCCCAAATTATAGGGATATCAAGTAGCATCTCCAATGCAATGGCTCCCCCAAGAATCTCAGCCAACGAAGTAGATATAGAAGCTAATACAGCTGTCCCAAGGATAGGACGTGATACCCATTTTGGGGTATATTGAGTAGCAGCCTCTGACAAACAAAGTCCGGTTACAATACCCAAATGCGCTACATTATGCTGAAGTACGATTAACATGATGGTAGACAGCGTTACTACCCATAATAAGGAGTAACCAAACTCAGAACCTGCGGCAAAGTTAGAAGCCCAGTTACCCGGGTCGATAAATCCTACAGTGACAAGCAATCCGGGACCGATATATCTAAACACATCCAATCCCCCTAAATAGCGTTTATGGTCTTTACGCTTTAAATCCTTAAATATATTCCGCATAATAAAGTTCTGTTCTTTTTTCTTTAATGTTTGCACAAAATTACAATTAAATGCTATCAAAAGCAATGCTTAATCTGGTTTTGTTGAATGGTAGTGATCTACCTTAATGATAATAAACAAAACAATCAGACTACTTGTTCAGTTCATTAAAAACGGTTATCTTTGAACGTTATTTAATTAAAAATAAGACATTATATGAAAAAGATCCTCACAGCAGTTTGCCTTGCTGTACTTACATTAACCTCTTGCCAGCAGGCAAAGCAAAAAGTATTTGAAATAGCTTCTCAGGAAGTAAATAAACAGTGTCCTATGACCATAGACGAAATGACAAGAATGGATAGTACCAGCTACACAGGTGGTGATAACACATTTACCTATTATTATACCCTCACGGGTACTGCTGACGATCCAACTATCGCAGAGGCTACTCAAAAACAATTAACAGAAAGTCTTCCGGAAATTATCAAAAATACGGATGATCTTAAAATATACAGAGAAATGGATGTAACGATGTTGTATGTCTATCTATCAGACAAGACTCAAAAGGAGCTGTTCCGTGTTAAGATAACACCGGATCTGTACAAATAAAAAAAGAACTTCTATCCAATAAAAAACGGAGGCACTAAAGAATAGTATCTCCGTTTTTTATTGGATGCTATATTAATTTCAATATCCCATTTCGTGTAATGCTTTGCATAACTGATCGGGACAGGAAGTTGGACGACCACTACACCGGATACCCTCCAGTTTAGTAATTACCTCTTCTACTTTCATCCCCTTTACTAGGCGGGAAACTCCCTGTAAGTTACCATTACATCCACCCCAATAGGTCACTTCTTTCAGAATATCATTCTCTACATCGAGTTCAATATTCGTACTACAAGTCCCCTGGGTTCTATAGACATACTTCATTATTCTTCGTCCTCAGACGCCGGTTTCATATTAGTATATACATTCTGAACATCCTCGTCATCTTCAAGGCGCTCTACCATCTTATCAATAGTAGCACGTTGTTCATCATTCAGTTCTTTTTCGTCATTCGGAATACGGGTAAATTCGGCACCCTTTACCTCAAAACCATTATCTTCGAGATATTTCTGAATCTGAGCAAACGATTTAGGATCACCATAAATTGTGATTTCCTCCTCATCCTCATCATATTCATCCTCTACTCCGTAATCAATCAGTTCAAGAATCAGTTCATCCATTTCCAATCCTTCTTTCTTGGCAATAGTGAACATGGATTTCCAACTGAACATAAAATCAAGGCTACCGGAAGTACCCAATGTTCCGCCAAATTTATTGAAAACACTACGCACATTAGCTACTGTACGGGTAGTATTATCAGTTGCAGTTTCTACAAATACAGCAATACCAAATGGACCATATCCTTCATAATTCATTTCTTTATAGTCCTTCTGATCTTTACCCATTGCATTTTTGATAGCGCGTTCCACGTTATCCTTCGGCATATTCTCACGTTTTGCAGTAGCAACAACAGCACGCAAGTGCGGGTTGTTTTCAGGATCCGGTCCACCGGCCTTTACAGCAATAGCAATCTGTTTACCTATTCTCGTAAATGTACGGGCCATATTGCCCCATCTTTTCAGCTTGGTAGCTTTTCTATATTCGAACGCTCTTCCCATTGGTATGTATTTTAATTATAAATTTTTAAATTATTAATTTCCACAAGATTTCTATCTCAGTTTCGCATTTAGCTTCTCTTCCAGATTCTTCACCAACTTAGACATGATTTTGTCAATCATCTTATCGTTAAGCGTCTGTGACTCATCCTGCAACAAGAAACTCACTGCATACGATTTCTTACCGGCTTCCAGATTCTTACCTTCGTACACATCGAAGAGTTCTACCTCTTTCAAAAGTTTCTTCTCTGTTTCATACGCTATCTTTTCAATCTCCGCAAACTGAACATTCTTATCAAGCAACAATGCAAGGTCACGTTTCACAGCCGGGAATTTGGATATTTCTTTGTAACTGATCTTCACCGAACGAATAGCTTTCATCAGTTCTTTCCAGTCAAAATCAGCATAATACACTTCATTATCAATATCAAATACTTTCAGTAGCTTCTTCGTTACTACGCCAAATGTAGCCAAACGTTTGCCCCCCTTTGTATTAACAGAAAGAGCAGCTGCAAATATATCATCAGTCAGATTACCTACTACAAGATTACGTAAATCAAGCCCCAGACGTTTCAATATATTCTCTACATAAGCCTTTAACTCATATACCGAACTGTTTTCATCTGCATGCGCCCATGAGTTTGAAACTCTTTTGCCTGTCACCCATAACCCAAGGTGATAATCTTCCGAATAGGCAGCCAGTGTCTTTTCCGGATTCTTCTTATCGGCATCAAAATAATAACAATTACCAAATTCAAAGAATTTCAAATCGGCATTCTTACGATTGGCATTATGAGCAATACTCTCAAGACCACCGAATAACAATGTCTGACGCATACTGTTCAAATCAGCACTCAACGGATTCATCAACATTACCAGATGATTAGAAGGATAAGACTCCAATCCATCATAGTAAGCAGCACGAGTCAAAGAGTTATTCAATATTTCATTAAACCCGCAACCAACCAATTGTTCAGCGACTAAATTTTGTAATTTGTTTGATTTATCCGCATCACCTTTAGTTGTCAGGCTGGACTTCAATGTAGAAGGAATTTCCACATTATTATATCCATAGATACGAAGAATGTCTTCAATCACATCACAATCGCGCTGCACATCGACACGATAAGGAGGAACAGCCAATGTCAAACCTTCAGCTGTTTCATTTGTAATCTTCATCTCCAGACTGGATACAATACTTTTAATTGTTTCCACCGGAATTACTTTACCTACCAACGAATGTATTTTCTCATATGCCAACTCGACTACAAAATCCTGTGCAGGTGCAACGCAAATATCTTTAATCTCACTGGAGATTGTACCTCCCGCCAGTTCTTTCACCAGCAGAGCAGCCAGTTTCAGACAGTAAATAGTAATATTAGGATCGATACCTCTTTCAAAACGAAATGAAGCATCTGTGTTTAAACCATGACGACGGGCTGTCTTACGCACCCATGTAGGATGAAAATAAGCACTTTCGATAAATACATCTGTTGTAGTTTCTGTAGAACCGGAATCCAATCCACCGAATACACCGGCAATACACATAGCTTCTTCCTTATTGCAGATCATCAGGTCACGTTCGTTCAACTTACGTTCCACACCATCCAATGTCACAAAAGGAGTACCTTCAGGCATCGTTTTCACAATTACTTCCCCACCCTTGATTTTATCTGCATCAAAGCAGTGCAACGGTTGTCCGAAAGCATGAACAATATAATTGGTGATATCTACTACATTATTAATAGGCCGCACACCAATGAGATGGAGTTTATTCTGCAACCATTCCGGGCTTTCTTTCACTGTCACCCCCTTTACAGTAACACCGGCATAGCGAGGACATGCTTCACTATTCTCCACTGTTACCTTAATATCAAGATCATGATTTTCTACGGCAAAAGCCTCTACTGACGGGCGCTGTAATGTAGCCTGTTTACCGTTCTGAATAAGATAAGCATACAGATCACGAGCCACACCGTAATGAGAACAAGCATCTGCACGATTTGGAGTGATATCTACTTCAAGTACGTAATCACTCTTTACATTATAGTAATCTTTGGCCAATGTACCCGGAACAGCATCTTCCGGCAACACAATGATACCGTCGTGAGAAGTTCCGATACCAATTTCATCTTCTGCACAAATCATCCCGATAGATTCCACACCACGGATTTTTGATTTCTTTATAGTAAAGCATTCATCACCGTCATAAAGTTTCGTACCTAATGTGGCAACTACTACTTTCTGTCCGGCAGCTACATTAGGAGCTCCGCACACAATCTGAGTAGGTTCTCCATTTCCCAGATTTACTGTGGTGATGTGTAAGTGGTCTGAATTAGGATGCTCCACACATGTCAGCACTTCGCCAATCACGAGTCCTTCCAAACCTCCTTTAATGGTTTGAATTTCTTCCACGCTTCCTGTTTCCAGTCCGATGGAAGTAAGCGCAGCAGCTACTTCATCAGGTGTAAGATCGAAGTTAACATACTCTTTCAGCCAGTTATAAGAGATATTCATATCATTAAGTTTTTATTGTTTCCAAAAAAGATTCGCAAAGTTAATAAGTTTTTTTGGTTGGCAGGGAATTAATATGTAGAAAATTAACTTTCACCACTTTCCTTTACTATATTCTCCCGGCGAACAACCTACATAATAGAGAATTTATTATCATTTTTACTACTGATCCTAATCGAAATCAGTACAACTCCATTAACTCCCATATTCTCCCACAAACATCCTTCATAATTTTAATAAATTCAACATCTGCAGGATCCATAAAAAAATACCATCTTCAAATCAATTTTTATTTCCCATAATAAATAATATTCAAATCAATTTCATATAGAAATATTTCCAAAACATTACCTTGCCTTAAACTACTAATTAAATAAAAAGATTACATTACACAATAAAATCAAAAAACAAATATTAATATTACATTTTTTAAACTGCTATAGATTAGCAAATTACAAATTATATTGAAAATCAGTTATATAAAATTTTATTAATAAGATATATTATATTACATTTACCGGATATTAAACAATAAAATAACATGAAAAACACCATTAAAAAAACTGCTAAACATAGTCTGTTAGCAGTAGTCTCTCTTTTCTATTTTTCCTGTATTAGTAATATTCAACCGTTAGAAGAGTCTACTCCTCTACCTACTTCGGGTAATATACCCATCACTATTTCCGGACGAATATTACAAGTCCAGGCTCACACACGTATCACTGATAATAAATTTGACAACGACAATGCCATTGGACTTTACGTATTAGCCCAACCGGAAAATCTAAGCGGATCAAGACATATAGATAATATGCGCCTTGTATATTCATCAGACGTATTTACGCCTGAAGAAGAAATATACTACCCTAAAGGAGAAGGTAAATGCGATTTCATCAGTTATTACCCTTATCAAGAGGAAGGAATTATACAAGGAAGTAGTAACATAAACATCAATGTCAGCCCCGATCAAAGTTCAACTACAGAATATAGTAATTCTGATTTTATGGTAGCTAAAGCAACCGGGATCTCCCCAAGCCTGAAGGCAGTAAACTTACAATATAATCACAAGTTGTGCCAGTTAAATATCATTCTACAAGTTTACGAAGAAGAAAATATCAATGAACTACAACAGAATGCATCTATCAGTATCAGTAATCTGAATACAAAAGCTACATATAACATGGATACAGAATTATTCAGCGCATTCAATACCCCACAAAGCATTATCCCAAACGGAAAATGGGAAATAGACGAAGAAAGTCACCAACTTACCGGAAAAAAAGTCATTTTAATACCGCAACCTATAACGCCCGATTGCGAATTAACATTGCGGGTTAACAACAAAGTTTATTGTGCATCTATGCCAATGGATCTTATTTTAGAAAGTGAAGCTGGCTGCGAACTCTTACTCAGATATGATTCAAGGGTAGGAATAGGAGGTATCACGACATCCATAAGCGATTGGAAGCCAGGAAGCAGTAGCAGTACAGACCTTGAAGAAAAAGTAGATAACAGCTCGATAACTATCTCTGATTTAAACTTTGAGAAAACCGGTATATACAACCTGATAACTTCTTCGGATATTGTGATCGGAGAGATTTGTAAAGAATACCTATTAGGCGATAATATCGATGCGCAAGCTATTGTTTTATATCCTACAAACAATTCAAACAAAGGAACTGTACTGCAAATACTGGGTGAAACTCAAAGTATACATGGAGGAAATATCAACTGGGACAAAACCAATAATTCATTTACCTACATAACCGGAGACAAAGCTCCAATAGAACAAATTTATGCAGACAAAGATGGAAACATAATCTTTGAAAAAAGTGAAAACGTACAACTAATTCAAGCCAAAGAAAGCATGTTAACAGATATCAGAGGTGCCGAAACGAATATTTATCCAATTGTAAAAATAGGTACCCAATACTGGATGCAGGAGAATCTGAAGACTACTAAGTATAATGATGCGGCTTCCATTACCAATAATACAAACAATACAAAAAATACAACAGCGGGTTATTATCTACCATATTCCAACTATTTCTATAACCAGGCAGCTATTACTACAGGTAAGATGGCTCCTCAAGGATGGAAACTACCAGATAATACAGAATGGGAGAAATTAAAAAACTATATTAAAGATGAAGCTGCGGTATTGAAGACAGATACATGGACATCCTATAATAGTATATCTCAAGCTAATAACAAAACCGGATTTAACGGGAGCCCAATTGGTATTTATTCTAAATCCAGTAAAGGTATGTATAGTAGTTATACTTACTCTAAAGAAATTGTAGGCTATTGGAGTATAAAAAAGGAGAACCAAGCACCTGATGATACAAGTTTTTCTCTCAACTATAAGCTAAATAAAACAAGTGGACTCAAAAACTCCGATTACTGTGCCTATTCCATACGTTGCCTAAAAGAGTAACACATATGAATATCTATATCCAGACAATAATTCGTACAGGCATCATTGCATTAAGTGCTTTGATAGCCTGTTCGTGTGTCAACAGCATCGGAGAAGAAGAAAAAGAAAATACTTCCATTACTCCCGGCGATGTTCCTATAAAAATATCAGCAAAAACACTCCATACTCAAATTTACCAAAAAGAGTGTAATGAAGCTATTGGAATATATGTCCTGGTATCGCCTGCGACTTTGAGTGAGGAACGTTATGTATCAAACAAACGTTTCAATTGTACAACCTCAGGATTTGTTCCTGATAAAGAAATATATTATCCGGCAGAAAAGATAAAATGCAATTTCATTAGTTATTACCCCTATCAGGAAACTGGCATTACAGAAGGGGAAAATACGATAGATCTAACTGTATGTACAGATCAGAGTTCAACTGTTGGCTATAACAATTCTGATTTTATGACCGCACAAGTTAGCAATGTCGCTTCGGGTAAAAAAAATGTAGAATTGCCTCATATACACCAACTATGCCAACTGACTGTCAGAATCAAGCCAACAGAAGGATATGATATAAATGTACTAAAAAAAAGTAACCCCTCAGTTCGCATTAACGACGTTTTCACACAGGCCAAATATAACATAGAGACAAAAGAATTTTCATTGCTCAGCAATATTCAGAATATTCTTCCAAACGGCGAATGGGAAATCGACAATGAGGCGCTAATTGGGAAAAGGAGTATACTAATTCCACAAACAATAGCAGCAGGAACAGAGATACTCACGCTATCTGTAGATTCTAAGCATTATGAATGTCAGCTAACTGAGAATTATGAGTTAGGAAACAGTACTTCCTGTGAGCTCACAATACTCTACAATCCGCAACAAGGAATAAGTGGAATAATACCAGATATTAATGACTGGAAAGAAGGAAACAAAAGTGAGATCACTCCCGTTGAAAAGGTAGAAAAGACATGTATCTCAATTAGCGATTTTGATTTCGAACAGAGTTCTGTATACAACATCACCTTTGATGGAAAAATAGTAGCAGAGGTTTGCAAAGAATATTTATCTGCTTCCGAAATACATGCACAAGCGATTGTTATCTATCCTGTAAAAGATGGAAAAAGTGACTGGACAGAAGGAACCGTACTTCAGATAATCAGTGATGATAAGGCAATACATGGTGGTAAAGTGATGTGGCAAGGTGATACAAACACATTAAGTTACACTCCCGGCAACCAGAATCCAATCTCTTCCTTCTATATCACTTCCGATTTATCAATTGCATTTGCACCTCCCATCAATCCAGTGTTACTATCTTTTAAAAAGAAGATATTGTCCGACGTCAGAGGAAGTGAAATAATCACGTATCCCATTGTAAAAATCAGAACTCAATATTGGACCAGAAAAAATCTCCGGACAACATTATACAATGACGGAAAGAAAATTACCTTAAAAACAACTTCCAATTATTCTAAAAGCTCTGCCGGATATTTCAAAGAATCCACATTTATTTTCTATAATAAAGCAGCTGTTATCACCGGAAAGTTAGCTCCAAAAGGATGGAAAATAGCCGATAATGAAGCCTGGCAGCTATTAAAAACATACATCGAAGGAGACGGGGCTGTTCTGAAAGGAAATGATTTATGGGAAAAGTCCGAGTCCGTACCTTCCAATGCAACAGGATTCAATGCTATTGCCACCGGCATCTTTACTAAAGTAAAAGAGAACGATTCCAGTATCTATCAATTTGCCGGAAAATATACTGCTTATTGGAATATGGGAGCCACCCAGAAAGCAGTAGCAGAAAACGGTATTCTTCTGAGGTATGACACGCATGAAATTAAAGGAGCAGCCTACTCAGATTATTGCGGATATTCAGTGAGATGTGTAATTGAGTAGGTAAGTTCATTCTGAAAAAAGACTCTAAAACCTGTTTCATTTATGATAAATTCTTTTGTTTATAGATGCAGAAAGATGTTTTTTGAATTATCTTTGTAGACCATTTAGCCCTATTGGAAAGATAAATGGCAGAAAAATAATATATTAACTAAATAAAAAGAAGAAAAATATGGCAATGCATACCTGGTTTGAGTGCAAAATCCGTTACGAAAAACTAATGGAAAACGGAATGAACAAAAAAGTAACCGAACCTTATTTGGTAGATGCACTCAGCTTTACAGAAGCAGAAGCACGCATTATTGAGGAGTGAATTGCCCGCGAACCACGGAAACTTTTGTATCAATCTTGCGAGTTCTAAAGTGTTCTTGAAGGGCATTGAGGACAACTCTTGAAGCGTATCTTGTATCTACAAGATTTCGTTCAATAAATTTCTTTCGAACATCAAATTTTGAAATATCCTCTTCCGTAAGAAGGTATTCTTTTTTCTTGTTTGAAAGTGTTTTCGACTCACGGACAAAGGCTTTTAGTTCACGGAAAGACCATGCATCATCCATACTATCTAATGCCTGGTAAGGTGTTCGTTGTCCTTTTTCTTGGTTAACAGTTGCATAAACCAAAACCTTATTGGCAAGGCTATCATCAAAGGTAATAGAGAGAGGTAAAATATGATCTATTTCAAATTGATTAGGATTATTTATCAAATCATGGATTGAAATTGTTTTACCAGTATAAAGGCAACGTTCTCCTTGCTGATGCCAGAGACGGATTTTAGTCGCTAATTGCTTATGACCATGGAAAACGCTATGTGGTAATTCAGCTTTTCCATTATATTGATTGGCAGCCTTACGCATGGCCGCATCCTTTTCAGATTTGTTAGCTTCTTGAATCTTTTTAATGGCCTTTTTTTCGTCATCTTCATTCATTTCTCGAGCCATTTCGATGACAATATTGTCAAAATCACCATACTCTTTGATTGCCGCATTTACGATTTTTATAGCTTGGCGAACAGACTTAGCAACAACAGGATTGTAGATTTCTTCAGTTAGTTGTTTCTCATCAATATATTTGGTTTTATTTGAAGAAGAAGTTGTTTTTTGTTTTCCAAGTCGTGTCAAGATAGTCATTTGTTCTTCTGACGTCGCATATAATTCTGGGATTAATTCCATCATAAGTTTGACAGAAAAACTGTGCCAGCCTTTTCCAAAAATGGAACTATTTGCTTTGCGAAATTGAACCAATTCATCAATTTGCTCCTGACTGAAGGTACCATCAGCAAACTCATGCTCTATCGCTTCTTGGATACCTTCCTTCTCCGTATTTAATGTTAAGACATAGGCTAACTTATCAAGTTTTTCTCTCTCCATTTGCTCAACATCAATGGTTTCAAGCGTCTTCATTTTTCGGTAGTCGTGAAAAGAAATAGAAAAGGAGTTAAATGTCATGGGAATTAAGAAGTATAATGCTTATACACCTTCCAGAAGACATATG
>OGZT01001270.1_pt1 | contig 18053 bp, 17 predicted proteins | sample 1576891 | NCBI WGS metagenome assembly OGZT01 (sample SAMEA3541521, study PRJEB24748) | human gut metagenome | biome: human gut; feature: human-associated habitat; material: faeces | place: China | collected 2012 | reverse complement strand
GGTTGTATGGCTTGTGTAGAGACCTGCCATAAGGATGCCATAAACATAGTAGATAGCCTGCGAGCATTCAATGCAGTAAAGAACGATAACTGTGTGGAGTGCGGTTTGTGCGAACGGGTATGTCCTCAGAATAATACACCTACTGCTAATGACTCTATTGCTTGGAATCAAGGATGGGCAAGGGATGAGAAGACACGCATAGGAGCGTCATCGGGTGGATATGCATCTGCTATTAGTAAGGCTTTTGTGAAAAGCGGAGGTTGTGTATGCAGTTGTGTGTTTGAGAATAGCGAGTTTGGATTTAAGTTCGCAAAGACAATTGAAGAGTTGAAAGGCTTTGCTGGATCAAAGTATGTCAAGAGTAATCCTAAAGGCGTATATGGTAAGTTGAAGCAAATGTTGAGGGAGGGTGAACGAGTTCTGTTCGTTGGCCTTCCTTGTCAAGTAGCTGGTATGAAGAACTTTGTTGGTTCAAAACTACAAGATGGTCTTTATACTGTGGATTTGATTTGCCATGGTACTCCTTCGCCTCTGGTACTGGATAAGTTCTTTAATGAGCATGGAGTTTCTTTGGGTGATATCAAAGCTATCAGTTTCAGATACAAATTTCATTTTGCTGTATATAAGGATAATCAGAGCATGGTTCCCGAAGGCAACGTAGATAGCTACACCATAGCATTTCATCATAGTTATAGCTATACCAACAATTGTTATGAGTGCCGGTATGCGAAAAAAGAGCGTGTATCTGATGTGACTTTGGGTGATGCATGGGGCTCTTCGTTATCTGAGCTTTCATCTGGCAAAGGTGTTTCATTAGCTTTGTGCCAAACAGAAAAGGGGGTAGAACTCATGAGAATGGCTGATATTCTGACTTATGATATTGATCTTGATATAGCTATAGGACACAATGCACAGTTGAATGCACCATCACCAAAACCTGCGAACTGGGAGCAATTCTTTGGTGATATGGCGAAAGGAAAGACACTTGATAGACTTGTAAAGAAATATATGTTTAAGGCGTATATCAGACAAGTAGTCAAGTACATTTGTATAAAACTCCATATTGTAAAACTGGGGGGGGGTAGTATATCAAATTAACTATCAAAAATATAAGTAAATAAATATGGTTATAGTAAAGATATCGGGTGGTCTTGGTAATCAAATTTACCAATATGCATTATATCGAAAGTTTCAGTTACTTGGTGTTGAAGCTAAGATGAGTTTGAGTTATTTTCGTGATACTACTTTGATGGAGGCTGTTCCTGACCACAGTAAGAGCTTCCTTTTGAGTGACATTTTTGGTGGTATCAAAGAAGAATTCTCGACAGAGGAACAGGATGCCAAGTATTCAAAATATGTATCAAATTCTTTCCTTAGATTCTTGGCAAGAAAGGGGTTTGTCAAAAGTTTGATACTGGAGGATGTTCAGAGTGAAAAGACAACCTACCATCCTGAGATTTTGAGATGTAACAATTGCTATATTGATGGATATTGGCAGAGTGCCAAATACTCTCATGATATCATTGAGGATTTACGTAAGGAGCTCACTTTTAAGAAACCACTTGAGGGTAAAAATGCAGAAATCGCTCTATTGATGGCAGAGTGCAATTCTGTGTCCATACATATCCGAAGAGGTGACTATGTGAATACAGAATATGAATTGCTTGGGATGTCTTATTATAGTAAGGCAATTGCTTTGATTAAAGAAAAGGTTATAAAACCTCGTTTCTTCATCTTCTCAGATGATATAGAGTGGTGCAAGGAAAACCTTGGAATTGAGGGCATTTATATTAACTGGAATAAGGGTACTGATAGTTATATAGATATGCAATTGATGAGTCTTTGTAAGGCTAACATTATAGCAAACAGTACTTTCAGTATCTGGGCAGCTACATTGAACAAGAATAATCCGCTCGTAATACACCCATACAAGTATTCAAAGTTTGATGTTCAGAAGAAGGACAGATGGTCGGAGGAATGGATTGAGATTGTGTATTAATACAGAGGAAAGTTAAAGTATGTATATTCTCTTAGTTTTTACTTTTTCTTACATTGTTGCTTGTGTGGTAGCACTATGTCTAAAGAAATGGAAGATGGCAGGAGGAATAGCGGTGATTATGCTGTTAACAAACTCGTTACCGGAAACCTTTCCGATAGTTCCTCTTACCTTCTTTCAATCTTTGCAGGATGGCACAATACTGAAGGTGGAGACTTCAAAGGACGGTCAGATGACATATACAAGCAGATATGTGAGACGGATCCCGATTTTGTGTATCTGACGGAATATGTAGGTATCTGTTCTCCTAAACTTGATAATATGTTGAAGAGTAAGTAGCCAAATGATACCTGTTCTTATAAACGTTATCTTGAAATCGAACGCTTCTATAGCAAATGGGTTATGATAGTGTGTACAACTTGGAGATAGACACCTTGGAGGCGAAGGTCGAAGGTAAGGCGATGTGTAGAAGAGTACCCCGAGGTAAATGTGTATCGACAGAATATGGGTATATCGCATACGGATACGATACATCAGGCAAACGATACTGTTGTCCTCTATTATTGCCACCTCAACACGAACAACTTTGATGCAATACGAGATAGTATAAGCGATGAGGGAATGGGATTACTGAAGCATGCTTTACGATTCTATACAGGTATTGAACTCGGCTATGCGATGAGAGAATTGGAAGCAGATACCATATACAAGTGTTTGCAGGCTGAAAAGCATCCTACCATCATGATGGGTGACATGAACGATATAGGAGGATCGTATACCGTGAGACGAATTAAACGAATTGGTATGACCGATGCTTGGTGGAAGGGTGGTTTCAGATATAGATGCACTTTCCATAAGCATGTATTCCGATTTAGGTTGGATTATATTTTTTATGATGATGATCGTATGCGGTAGTGTGACATAACCGTACATGATGCGGACTTATTTGACCATAATGCTTTGTCGGTTTCGTTTGTATTGAAGTAAGAAGTTAAAATGATAAAGTATACGGAAAGACTGATATTAGGATTACTTGCAGCCTCTGTAACCACAAATGACAATCTAGATGAGGAGATTAAAGCCTTATCGCCACATACTGACAATGAACTGAATGATATAGCACTTACTACAACAATTCTTCACAACGAGAGTGTGTCGATTGCAACTGCTATCTGGGTAATGTCCATGAGGTAGGTAATGCCACTGTTGTGGAATTGGGTGGACTGGTTGGGAGGTACATACAAATATCCGTACATCCATCTCGAGGGTTTGATAATAGAGAGCCATCACTATCATTTTTGTGTGCGGATATGGAGGTTTGTGGCATTAAGCATTTTGCTGATCTGATGGCAGCTGTCTGTATGAAGTATTTGGGTTTGTGAAGGATAGTAGAAAAGTTGGAGTATTGCAAGGAGTAGGTGCTTGTCGATGAACTGATGGAGGATATGTTATACAAAGGAGTACACATAGTTCATAGAGAGTCTTTTGTTAAGAAAGTGAAGCGCATCATGTCTCGCTTTAAGAGACTGTAACATTACAGGTGGTTGGCTTCAGAGAGTGTACCAATGATGATATGGAATAGCTTTGCTTTCAGTTCTTACTGACACAGAGATATAGAATTAAAACAAGGATAAGTATGTTATACGCATTTGCTCACTTTCTAAGGGATAAGATGCCGTTCCTTTGGAATATTGTTGATATAGTGAATTCTTTTCTCTTCTCGCAGAGATACGGTAAGAAACTTAAGGTTGTGGAAAGTTCATTTACTTGTTATAAGGTAGAGATAGGGTATGAAATTTTACCCATCTCATTGGTTGATACCCAAGAACTTGTCTCATTTTTTTTTCACCAGCCAGAAGAAGCTTACACCTTTTTCAAACCACATGGTTTTGATGTTAGGTCAATTAAAAAAATGCAGAAAAACAACGCCTTTCTTGCGTATGTCCTGAGAGATACTAACAATGGAAATATTGCTGGCTATTGCTTCAATCGTTCATTTTTTCATGGTAAAGGATTTCGTGGACGCATGGTTGACATCAATTATCGTGGCAAAGGATTGGGTACACTTATGAATAGGATATTGAATGATATCGGTTTCAGTATTGGGCTTCAGTTATTTGAGACCGTATCTAAAGACAATATTGCCTCATATCGATCTGCTGTTTCAGCTAGCAACTTCAAGGTGGTGAAAGAATTACCTCATAATGAACTATATTTGGAAATTTTGAAGGACTAAAAATGATATTAAAATGGATATTTGACCGTTTGATCGCTTTGATAGGTCTTGTGTTCTTATGGCCTATACTGCTGATAGTTGTAGTTTTGGTGAAAATGAAGATGCCAGGTGGTCCTGTATTCTTCTGTCAAAAGCGTGTAGGAAAGGATGGCAAATTATTTACCTGCCATAAGTTCCGCACAATGATGGTGAAACATAGTGGTTCCACTGTCTCGGTAGCTGGTGATAGCCGTATCACTCCGTTTGGAGCAACTCTTCGTCATTATAAGCTCGATGAACTTCCTGGACTGTGGGATGTACTTATCGGTAATATGAGTTTTGTCGGCCCACGTCCTGACGTACCTGGTTATGCCGATAAACTGGTGGGGGATGATCGTGATGTGCTGAAACTTCGCCCTGGTATTACTGGTCCTGCTACCTTGAAGTACCGTTTGGAGGATGAGATGATTTCGGAGTATGTGACAAAAAAGCAAACAGAGGGTGACAAGCGTCCAATACAGGAGATTGCTACAGAATACAACGACAATATCATCTATCCCGATAAGGTACGACTGAACTGCTACTACTATCGTCACTATTCGTTCATTAAAGATGTAGAAATGATTTTTGCTACTATTTTTGGCTTCAAAGTAAAGTTCGCAGGAGAAGAAGTGTAAGATATGAAGGTTGTTTATGGGTAGTACAACATAAATGTTCTAAAGTGATTGGTTGGATCTCATTCTCCGCTAAATTATCCAAGAGTTCTGATAACCTTGCTGAACGGACTATCTGAAAGCTTACTACTTAGTGGAATAACTCACTTCATTATGAAAGTAATGCTGGTGTATGAATGGCTGTAACTTATCACAGTGTAATCGGAATGGTGATGTTTCACGAAAATCCTTGCTAGAACTTCATAGGAACTTTTTTCAAAAATATCTTTAACGGGTACAGGGACTATTTTAAATAGTCCCTGACAAAATTGCTTTGGCTACAAGTCAATGTTAAATTCAAAATGTATTTTAATATAGGTAACTATATACAATTTTATATAAAAAATAAGCTTTTGATGAGGACTTTTTTGAGCTTGTTAAAAGGACTTTTCTTGTTCTTTTGTATTCCCTATTTTGTCTGGAAACAGAAGATGACTGCATAACCCCAAACATTGGATTCGTCCAATGCTTTCTTCCTTATTCTAAAGATTAAGATAGCGTAAGGAATGCCGGATTATTCTGATGTGAATCATGATAATCTGGCTTAATATTATTGTTTGTTTGTGTAGCCCTCCTTTTAAATCAGGCGTGGTTTATTTATAAGGAGGGCTTTTATTTAGAATTTAATGCGTCCTTTTTAAATATGATACTACATTCTTTTCATCTCAAATGTAGCTATCAATAGCCAGATTTCTCTGTTTTACGGAGAAGTTTGGCTATCTTTATTTTGTGATATTGAAACCCACACTAAATATAAAAAAAGGCCGGAGTTGTAAATGTGCAATTCCGGCTTTTGGGGGTATTCTGGTTTTTAATGTAGTTTTAGATTATATTTACTTGCCGGGAGATAGAAATAACTCCTTTATTACCTTCCCTCTCTCTCTTTCTTGTCTTGTAATTGTCTCTTTTTATATATTAAATCGTATTAAGATGGTGCTGTAGCCTGTCTTTTTGCCTCTGAGGTGAATGTCGCATCTTTGCAATGTTAACGTTAGCGAAGTAATAACATTGAGTATTTATTTAAAAAAAAGATTATGGCAATTAGATTTAAAAGAATTTTACGGTTTAGTGATCCGACAGACAAAAGTTCAGTTAAAAGAACGTATCCTATTATTTCTTATAAGTATGACACTGCGGCAACATTAAAGGAGGTGGCGCAGGAAATCAGTGGAAACTCGGGTGTGAGTGAAGGTGAGACAATCAGTGTACTGAAAGATTTTCGGACACTACTGCGTAAGACCCTTCTGACTGGACGTTCGGTTAATATCGACGGGATAGGTTATTTTTACCTGTCGGCACAAAGTAAAGGAACCGATAAAGCGGAGGATTTTTCTGCAAGTGACATTACAGGATTGCGTATCTGTTTTCGTGCGAATAAGGATATACGTATTAATGCAGGAGCATCCTCTACCCGCACGGATGGACTGAAGTTTAAAGACTTGGACAGAATCAATGATGATGGCTCCGGCACTCCTTCCGGAGGAGAAGGGGAAGGAGAGGATCCTTCTGTATAACGTAAGTTAGGTGTCATTGACAACAATTATGGCCTTCATCACTGCCATTGGCGGGTTGGAGGCCATTAAATGGCTCGTGCGATTGGTTACTTATCGAAAAATGGATGCCCGGAAGGAGGAGGCATCCGTGAGCTGCATAGAGGAAGAGAATCGCAGGAGGAAGGTAGACTGGCTTGAAGAGCGCCTGGAACAGCGCGATGGGAAGATTGACGGACTTTATGCTGAACTACGGAAGGAGCAGGAAGATAAAATGGGTTGGATGATCCGTTGTCATGAAGTAGAACTGGCACAGAAGGAGTCGGAAATAAAGAAATGTGAGATAAGAGGGTGTGGAAAACGTATTCCTCCGTCGGATTATTAATCTTAAAAAATAAGTATTATGAGGAAAATCGATTCGATTATAATTCATTGTTCGGCTACGCAGGCGGGAATGGATTTCAGCGCTAAAGATATAGATTGTTGGCATCGTGCCCGGGGGATGAACGAAATAGGATATCACTATGTGGTACGGTTGGATGGAAGTGTGGAACCCGGGAGAGAGGTTGCACGGATGGGGGCTCATTGTATCGGATGGAATGAGCGAAGTATTGGTATCTGCTATATTGGTGGGTTGGACGCCGGGAGACATCCGGCTGATACACGAACCAGGGCGCAGAAAGAAACGTTGAAACGGCTTATCGAAGAACTGAAACAACGTTATGGGATAGTGACGGTGATGGGGCATCGGGATACTTCGCCGGACCTGAATGGAGATGGGAGGATAGAACCGGATGAGTTTATAAAGGCATGCCCCTGCTTTGATGTTAAGAAATGGTTGTTGATAGGGGTGATTTTGCTTTTCTTGTCGGCATGTGGCAGTTCTCATTTCCGGATGGAACGGAATGTGGAAATAGACTCTGTTACTGCAAAAGGGCATTATGAAAAAGTGGATAACGTACGAAAAACGGAATGGGAAAATAACAGGCAGGCCGATGAGCATATAGAAGAAACTGTCTTCATCTGGAAAGCAGATACTATAGGAGTAGGCCATGAGAATGGAAGAGCAGTGCAAAGAAAGTCTTTTTCTGTTACTAAAAAGGTGGTTGATAGAGGAAGGACGCAACTGCAGAAAGGACGTGCGGAACACTCTTTTGTAAAAGCCGATTCTTCTTTTTCGGTTAGTAAATCGTTGATAAAAGTAGATGAACGGGAGAAAAAACAGAGAAAGCAGATAGGAGGGGCATGGGCGTTTATAGCGATAGCCGGATTTCTGGTGGTATGTATCTTATTTTTTAGAAAGTTTTTTGTTGTTGATAATCAGTGATTTCGTTTCTTTTGAAATAAAATAGTGAAAAAATAATTATCGAAAGTTTTGGTATTCTCAAAATAAGCTGTACCTTTGCATCGCTTTTGAAACGGAAGTGTACGGGCGCTTAGCTCAGCTGGTTCAGAGCATCTGGTTTACACCCAGAGGGTCGGGGGTTCGAATCCCTCAGCGCCCACGATAGATAAGTAAAATGCTTCGTGAAGTCTTTCGCGAAGCATTTTTTGTTTTCTTACCTCTTTTATATAAACTTTCTACCCCCTTTATGCATTATAAATCAGGAAAAAGAGTTAATTTTGCAACCTGATAATTATCCGAACGACATATGAAACTTGATTTATTAACGGCCATTTCTCCTATTGACGGCCGATACAGAGGCAAAGCCGAAGCTTTAGCAGCCTATTTTTCTGAATTTGCACTGATAAAATACCGCGTGCAGGTAGAGGTGGAATACTTCATTACTCTATGCGAACTACCATTACCACAACTTAAAGGAATCGACAAAAGTGTATTTGAAGCCTTACGTGCTATCTATCGTAACTTCTCTGAAGCAGATGCTCAGCGTATCAAAGATATAGAGAGCGTTACTAATCACGATGTGAAAGCTGTAGAATATTTTTTGAAAGAAGAATTTGATAAATTGGGCGGATTGGATGACTACAAGGAGTTTATTCACTTCGGCCTGACTTCACAAGATATTAATAATACCTCTATCCCTCTTTCTATTAAGGAAGCATTGGAGCAGGTGTATTACCCGCAGATTGAAGAACTGATAGCTCAGTTGAAAACGTATGCTACAGAATGGGAAGCTATTCCGATGCTTGCCAAGACACATGGACAACCTGCGTCTCCAACCCGTTTGGGTAAAGAGGTGATGGTGTTTGTGTATCGCCTGGAACGTCAGTTGGCAACATTGAAAGCAGCTCCCGTAACTGCAAAATTTGGTGGAGCAACCGGTAACTATAATGCGCACCGTGTAGCTTATCCGGAATATGACTGGAAGGCGTTCGGTAATCGTTTTGTAGCGGAGAAATTGGGATTGGAGCGTGAAGAGTATACTACACAGATTTCGAATTATGATAATTTGTCGGCTATTTTTGACGCAATGAAGCGTATCAATACGATAATGATTGATATGAACCGCGACTTCTGGCAGTATATTTCTATGGAGTACTTTAAGCAGAAAATAAAAGCTGGTGAAGTAGGTTCAAGTGCGATGCCGCATAAAGTGAATCCGATAGATTTTGAAAATGCGGAAGGTAATCTTGGAATAGCAAATGCCATTCTTGAGCACTTAGCAGTGAAATTGCCGGTGTCCCGTTTGCAGCGTGACCTGACAGATTCTACTGTGTTGCGTAATGTGGGTGTGCCGTTCGGGCATATTATTATTGCTATTCAGAGTTCTCTGAAGGGATTGCGTAAATTGTTGCTGAACGAGCCGGCTATTTACCGCGATCTGGACAATTGTTGGAGTGTGGTTGCTGAGGCTATTCAGACAATATTGCGCCGTGAGGCTTATCCGCACCCGTATGAGGCCCTGAAAGCGCTGACAAGAACTAACCAGGCGATAACGGAAAGCTCTATTAAAGAGTTTATCGAAGGGCTGAATGTTAGTGAAGATATAAAGAAAGAATTAAGAGTGATAACTCCGCATACATATACGGGACTCTAAAAAAACTCTGAAATACCGGCCGTGAGGCCTATGTTTAATTTTTATTCGAATAAAGTAATGAGTACAGAAAACGAAGAATGGCGTGACAGTTCTAATGAAGAGAACACAGGCGCCGGCCGTGATGGTAACAGATCTTACAACAGAGAAGGTGGATATAATCGCCCCTCTTACAACAACCGTGAAGGTGGCGATCGTCCGTATCGTCCAAGATTCAATTCTAATGGTGAAGGCAGTGACCGCCCGCAACGTTCTTATGGCGACCGTCCGCAACGTCCTTCTTATAATCGTGAAGGCGGTGATCGTCCGTATCGTCCGCGTTTTAACAATAACAACGAGGGTGGCGACCGCCCGCAGCGTTCCTATGGTGATCGTCCTGCTTATGGTGACCGTCCGCAACGCCCTTCATATAATAACAATCGCGAAGGTGGTGACCGTCCGTATCGTCCGCGTTTCAACAATAACAACGAAGGTGGCGACCGTCCACAGCGTTCTTATGGTGACCGTCCTGCTTATGGCGACCGTCCGCAGCGTCCTTCTTATAATCGTGAAGGTGGTGATCGTCCGTATCGTCCGCGTTTCAATAATGGTGAAGGTGGCGACCGTCCACAGCGTTCTTATGGAGACCGTCCGCAACGTCCTTCTTATAATCGCGAAGGTGGTGACCGTCCGTATCGTCCGCGCTTTAATAATGGAGGCGAAGGCCGTCCGCAAGGATTTGCCCGTCCGCAGCGTCGTACTGGTGACTATGATCCCAATGCGAAATATAGTAAGAAGAAACAGATAGAGTATAAGGAACAGTTTGTTGATCCGAATGAACCGATTCGTTTAAATAAGTTTCTGGCTAATGCAGGTGTTTGTTCGCGCCGTGAAGCCGATGAATTTATCACAGCCGGCGTTGTTTCGGTGAATGGTGAAGTGGTAACGGAATTGGGTACTAAGATCAAACGTGCTGATGTCGTGAAGTTTCATGATGAAACGGTAAGCATTGAACGTAAGGTGTATGTGCTGCTAAATAAGCCGAAAGATTGTGTGACTACTTCTGATGATCCTCAGGCACGTCTTACTGTAATGGATCTTGTGAAAGGAGCTTGTAGCGAACGTATCTATCCGGTAGGACGTCTGGACCGCAATACCACAGGTGTGTTGTTGTTGACGAATGATGGCGATCTGGCTTCTAAATTGACGCATCCTAAATTTCTGAAGAAGAAAATCTACCATGTTTATTTGGATAAGAATCTGACAAAAGCGGATATGGATCAGATTGCTGCCGGTGTTGAACTGGAGGATGGTGAAATCCATGCAGATGCAATCAGTTATGCCGACGATGTTAAACGTGATCAGGTGGGTATTGAAATCCATTCCGGAAAGAACCGTATTGTTCGTCGTATTTTTGAATCACTGGGCTATAAAGTGGTCAAACTGGATCGTGTATTCTTTGCCGGTCTTACCAAGAAAGGGTTGCGTCGTGGTGAATGGCGTTATCTGACAGAACAGGAAGTAAATTTCCTGCGCATGGGATCTTTTGAATAATATAATAATGTATATACAATAGTTATGGAAAAGATTAGTAGAACAAAAATTGTCGACCTGATGAAGCGCGAAGACTTTGGCGCTATGGTCAATGTGAAAGGATGGGTTCGTACCCGTAGAGGTAGCAAACAAGTAAACTTTATCGCACTGAATGACGGTTCTACAATAAATAATGTACAGGTAGTAGTTGACCTGGCTAACTTTGATGAAGAAATGCTGAAACTGATCACTACAGGCGCTTGTGTAAGTGTAAATGGTGTGATGGTTGAGTCGGTAGGTTCGGGGCAAAAAGTCGAGGTACAAGCTCGTGAAATAGAGGTATTAGGTACCTGTGATAATACATATCCGTTGCAGAAGAAGGGACATTCAATGGAGTTTCTTCGTGAAATAGCACATTTGCGTCCCCGTACTAATACGTTTGGTGCAGTGTTCCGCATTCGTCATAACATGGCAATAGCTATTCATCAGTTTTTCCATGAGAGAGGGTTTTTCTATTTTCATACGCCGATTATTACGGCTTCGGATTGTGAAGGGGCGGGTCAAATGTTTCAGGTTACTACCAAGAACTTGTATGATCTGAAGAAAGATGAGACCGGTTCTATCATTTATGATGACGATTTTTTTGGAAAACAGGCGAGCCTGACTGTCTCGGGACAGTTGGAAGGTGAGTTGGCTGCAACTGCTTTGGGGGCTATTTATACATTTGGACCGACATTCCGCGCAGAAAACTCGAATACACCTCGTCATCTTGCTGAGTTCTGGATGATTGAACCGGAAGTGGCGTTCAATGATATTACAGATAACATGGATCTGGCCGAAGAGTTTATAAAATACTGCGTGCAATGGGCCTTGGATAATTGTGCCGATGATGTGAAGTTCTTGAATGACATGTTTGATAAGGGCTTGATAGAGCGTTTGCAAGGCGTGTTGAAAGAGGATTTTGTACGTTTGCCTTATACAGACGGTATTAAGATTTTAGAAGATGCCGTAGCTAAAGGGCATAAGTTTGAATTCCCTGTTTATTGGGGAGTTGATTTGGCCTCTGAGCACGAACGTTATTTGGTGGAAGAGCATTTTAAGCGTCCCGTAATTCTGACTGATTATCCGAAGGAAATCAAAGCTTTCTATATGAAGCAGAATGAAGATGGAAAGACAGTACGTGCTATGGATGTATTGTTCCCGAAGATTGGTGAAATTATCGGAGGGTCAGAGCGTGAATCTGATTATGATAAGTTGGTTACCCGCATTGAAGAACTTCATATCCCGATGAAAGATATGTGGTGGTATCTGGATACGCGTAAATTTGGTACTTGCCCTCATTCAGGTTTCGGACTTGGCTTTGAGCGCCTGTTGCTCTTTGTAACAGGTATGGCTAATATACGTGACGTTATTCCGTTCCCGCGTACACCGCGTAACGCTGAGTTCTAATAAAACAGTTTCTCAATAGAGGGGCTTGCATCTTTTTGAGGTGCAAGCCTTTTTTATTGCTTTACATTTGTTTGATTCTCAAAAGATTTTTTTATATTTGTAAGCGACAGGCCTTGAAAGTATTAACTAAAAATAATACGGCGATGAAAAAACTCTATTTCTTTACCATATTGATGGCGATGCTGTTGATGGTAACAGGTGTTATGGCTCAGAAAAAAGCGAAGTTTCAACCTGCTAATCTGAAAGGAATCTGGCAACTGTGTCATTATGTGTCAGAGCTTCCGGATGTTCCGGGAGTGTTAAAGCCTAGTAATACATTCAAGGTTTTAAGCGATGACGGACGGATTGTGAATTTTACCATAATTCCCGGACAGGATGCTATCATTACCGGATATGGTACTTATAAGCAAGTGACGGGAAATTCTTATAAGGAAAGTATAGAGAAAAACATTCACCTTCCTATGCTTGATAATAAGGATAATATTCTCGAATTTGAAATAGAAGACAATGATCTGCTCCATTTAAAGTATTTTATAGCAAAAGACCTGAACGGTAATGAGCTGAATTCCTGGTTCCATGAAACATGGAAGAGGGTAGAGATGCCGGCTGTATTTCCGGAAGATATCGTAAGGTAAGAAAATGAATGGATGACATAGAAAGAAGAAAAGGGATTAGATTTTTTTGATTTTGATAAGAATTTGTACAAAATCTAAATATCTTAGGATAAAAATAATATTCAAGTATTCGATTACTGCTTACTTTTGTCGTCGTGCTATGATGGCAGGCAGCAAAACTGAGTATATCTATTATTTTTATATATGAAACATCATTTCTTTTCTTTGTTAACGGCTTTGTTCTTTTCGGGAAGTCTTTTAGGACAGGATCAAAGTTCTTATATTCACTACTTGACTTCAAAAGATCATCCGGTGACTATCCATTTGTCAGACGCTATGTTGATGCATGAAATGCGGGAAAATCCCTCTCCACTGGATAATGCGGTGGTTGGTGAGCGGGCTGTTTCTTTGATGTGGCCTTTAGCCGGAGATAATCAGATACATGGGAGTGGACTCGATGGTATGGAGACACCTAAAGTAAGTAAATCATCTCAAATGTACCGGGTTCGTCTTTCACAAGACCGTAATTTTAAAAATAATGTAATAGAAGCGGTTTGTTCATGGCCTTTTTATAATCCCGAAATTCCTCTTGCAGACGGCGTTTGGTATTGGCAATACGGATATGTAGAAGGAGAAAACACTTCCTGGTCGGAGGTTTTGAAATTCACGCAAGAACCGAATCAGGATCGTTTTTCTCCTCCCTCATTCAAAACGTTTATAAGTAAACTGCCATCGAGGCATCCACGTGTATTGATTGCTTCGGACGAGTGGGATGCCTTTATTTCTCAAAGCGAGGATGCGTCTGAACGTGCCTGGTATATTGCACGTGCAGAAAAGACATTGAAAGTTCCGATGAAACATATTGATGACACGGATACAAGTAAAATGGCTGGTTTGGATAATGAGGTGAAACGTAATGCACTTCTAACCCGGGAAAGCCGGCGTATTGTAGATAAAGAAGAGGTCAATGCTGAGGTGTTTGTGCGTGCTTATCTGTTGACTAAGGACGATCGTTATTATAAAGAAGCAATGAAGCGTATCCTCGAAATGATAAAGTGGGAGGAGAGTCCGAATTTTGTAGGTGATTTTAATGAATCGGCATTGCTTTCTCTTTGTTCTATGGCTTATGATGCTTTTTATGATAAGTTGGATGCCTCGCAAAGAAGATTATTATTGAAAGAGGTGCAAAAGAATGGAACAAAGTTTTTTAATCGCTTCAATAACCATCTGGAGAATCATATTGCCGATAATCATGTGTGGCAAATGGCTTTTCGTATCTTTACGATGGCAACTTTCAGTGTGTATGGTGATCTGCCGGAAGCCGAAGTGTGGGCTGATTATTGTTATAATTTGTGGGTGGCTCGCTTTCCCGGATTAAACCAGGATGGTGCATGGCACAATGGTGATTCTTATTTTCATGTCAATATTCGTACACTGATAGAGGTGCCTTATTTTTATAGTCGTATCAGTGGGTATGATTTTTTCTCTGATCCATGGTATGAGGGTTCGGCTATGTACGTTATCTATCAACAACCGCCTTTCTCGAAATCAGCGGGTAATGGAAGTTCTCATCAAAATATGTTACAGCCTAATGGGGTTCGTGTGGGATATGCCGATGCATTGGCCCGGTTAATAAACAATACTTATAGTGCCGATTATGTACGGTGTATTTTGCAGAAGGAACCGGATTTGTTACGTAAAGCTTTTATGGCTAAGACGGGAGATCTTTCCTGGTTTCGTCTTCAGAATCATACCCCTTTGCCGGAAGGTAAGAAAATGAAAGACCTTCCTCTTGCTTATGTATTCCCACAAACGGGGGTAGCGACACTGATGTCTGATTGGGAGAATTTCAGCCGGAATGCAATGCTTACTTTTCGTAGTAGCCCGTATGGATCGACTTCGCATGCTATTGCCAATCAAAATGCTTTCAATACATTCTTTGACGGGAAACCTCTCTTTTACAGTAGCGGACATCACATAAGTTTCACGGATGAACATAGTGTATATTGCCATAGAAGCACACGGGCGCATAATAGTATTCTTGTCAACGGTATGGGACAGAGAATAGGTACCGAAGGATATGGATGGATACCAAGATACTACACTGGTAAACGAATATCTTATTTTGTAGGAGACGCTTCCAATGCTTATGGTGAGGTGATTTCTCCTCTTTGGCTGGCTCGTGGGCGGGACTCTGGTCTTGAATATTCACCGGCTAATGGTTGGGATAAGAATCGATTGAAAACTTTTCGGCGACATATTGTTGAATTGGGAAATGCGGGACTTGTTTTCATTTATGATGAATTGGAGGCCGACACAGCTGTCACCTGGAGTTATCTTTTGCACACAATAGAACATCCGATGATTATAAAAAATGATAAGGGTATGACGCACATTACTGCAACGAATGCAGGAGGGGTGTCGGATGCTTATCTTTTTGCAAATGATAAACTGGAGACGAAGCAGACAGATCAGTTTTTTTACCCGGCTGTCAATTGGCTACGTGCAGATGACAAAGGGTATTTTGCTCCCTACAAAAATCACTGGCATTTCACCGCGACATCTCCGTATAGTCCGGTATACCGCTTTGCTACTGTTGTGAGTACGCATGGGCAGGGGAGTGCCGGCGTTGTTCCTGAAAAAATATCGAAAGATACCTTAAAAGCCGGTGGATGGATAATAAAGATGAATATATCTCCTAAAGGAAAAGCTACTTTCACAATAGAGAATAAAGCGGAAAACATAGTTCTGGAATATGATGGAAGTACAAAGATAACAGAAGAGGGGCGAACTGTGATTTTGAAAGATCAGGTTCCGGAGCTGGAAATTTAAATATACTGATACAGTGTCCCTTTTTAACTATCCCTTACACAACTCTACAAGGTTTTGTTCATAAGAGTGACAGGGTGTAAGGGAGAATCCATGTAAAAAGAACTTCGAATATAGGTAACATGGATTGGAGAGGTCTGAATGGGGGATATTTCCGGATGGGGATTATGTTTTTCTTACCCTTGTCTTTCAATCTGATAAATCCAAAAAAAGATAGAAATACTTTGCCAATTCAAAGAAAAGCCGTACTTTTGCAAGCCGATTATTATCTCAAAAGGATAAGAGATTAATTCATAGCAAGTTAATCTTCCTTTGTCCGGGGAAGGTTGATAAGTGGTGAAGAAAATTTTTAGTAGTAACATTTAAAAAACAAATTAAGAGTGGATACTTTAAGTTACAAGACCATTTCTGCAAACAAGGCAACTGTAACCAAAGAATGGGTTATTGTTGATGCTACAGACCAAACTTTAGGTCGTCTGGGCGCAAAAGTTGCGAAACTGTTGAGAGGAAAGTACGTCAACCGCTACAGGTAAGTATCTTGATATGCGTGTAGGCGAGTTCGGATTGGAACGCAAGGACGCAAGCTATGCAACAGGCTGTGTGACTGTAAGCGGTAACGTCGGAGCAAAAGTGTCTGTCGGTGAAAAGGTGGCGGCGGGAAATATTATATTCAATATAACTGAAAATGCGGTCATACCGAGTGAGGGGAGTGTAACTGTACAAGTTGTATGTGACAGTGCCGGAATAAAGGGTAATGTTGAAAAAGGCAAAATAAACAGATTTCCGGTTACTGTTCAAGGACTTGTATCCGTAACAAATGAAATTTCAACCACAGGAGGCAGTGACAAAGAAAGTGATGTTGAACTGCGAAAGCGTTTTACCGAATATGTTTCGCATCCTATAACAAGCGGAAATAAGTGGCAGTATATCTCTTGGGCAAAATCAGTTGACGGAGTGGGTGACGCAAAATGCTTGCCGTTGTGGAACGGAGCAGGAACGGTTAAAGTGATAATCGTTGACAGTGAAAAACAACTTGCCGGAAGTGAGCTTATAAATAAGGTACAGAGTTATATAGATGAACAATGTCCGATAGGTGCAGATGTGACCGTTACCACTGCAACGGCAGTGAGCATAAGCATAACATTTTCGGCAGACGTAGATGACGGCACGCTTGAAAGTATTAAATCAAATATCAGAAGTTATTTGCGTGATGTGTCTTTTGCAAACGGATATGTGTCATACGCAAAAATAGGTCAAACCATATTGAATACAGACGGTGTTGATGATTATTCAAATTTGAAAATCAATTCAAAAACAGAAAATATCACAATATCCGAAACTGAAATTGCCGTTCTTGGGGGTGTTGCCGTTGGCTGATGTAGGACAGAATTTACCGTCGTACTATAAAAAGTCACGGTATATAAAAGCATTAAATACACCCGTCAATGCGGAATTTGAACGTTTGTATGAGTTGATAGAAATGTTTATGAAAAACAGATTTATTGACAGTGCCGATGAAGATGCCGTAAGAGAATATGAAAAAAGTTTGGGTATATCAGAAATCGGCAATACCCTTGAGGCACGAAAGAGCCTTATTAAAATAAGAATGAGAGGGTCGCAAACCTCAACAAAGGCGAATTTGCGGGCGGTAATTGAGAGTTACGGTGTATTGGTTGATATAACCGAAGATATTAAGAATTACAGTTTTACTGTGACTTTTCATCAACCCGATGTACCTGAGAGCACAATTAGGAATATTATCGAGGACTTGAAACCTGCTCATCTGTCTGTAACATATTCGTATGAATATACAGGGACATTTGAATTTGCTGAAAGTGAAAATGAATATAATATCGGAGTCGGATTTGCCGATGGCAACGGTCATGGCGGATATTTGGGGAATATTTAAGGAGGGAATTGTATGAATTTTAATAATAAATTGCCCGAGTGGAAGAATAGCGGTACAGAACCGAGTGACAGTCTAAAAAACGACGGATTTAAAGCCGGATATAAACCGTCGGCAAATGTTTTTAATTGGTTTTGGAGTTTGGTAAGTAAGTGCATTACTGAAATTCAGTCAAAACTGTCAAACGAAGAAACCGCAAGAACAGAGGCGGATAAGAATTTGCAACAACCAACATTTACAGAGGCAAGCACACGAGTTAATATAACTTCCGGTGAAACATTAAGTACATTGTTTGGTAAGATAAAAAAGTTTTTCACAGACCTAAAAACGGTA